>Ga0315312_1000531_pt1 | contig 42690 bp, 37 predicted proteins | sample TDP7_MG_FD_203629 | JGI IMG/M metagenome (GOLD analysis project Ga0315312, IMG submission 203629) | Freshwater sediment microbial communities from Lake Towuti, South Sulawesi, Indonesia - TDP7 | ecosystem: Environmental > Aquatic > Freshwater > Lake > Sediment | place: Indonesia: South Sulawesi... | reverse complement strand
TGACACTTTTCTGGATGTGCTATGGCACATGATACTGCCATCTTTGGCATTATGTTTGGGAGGAATGTTACAAGATGCAAGAATAATACGATCTGGGATGGTCGAGAACAAAGATAAAGATTACATAGCAATGGCTTCAGCTCAAGGCTTACCTGAAAGGCTAGTAATGTTCAAATATCTACTTAAACCTTCGGTGATTCCCGCAGTTACGGTCATGGGATTAGATATAGCCGCGCTTCTAGCCAACGCATTTCTAGTTGAGACGGTTTATAATTGGCCTGGGTTCTCCAAATTCGGCATCACCGTTATGTTAAACAAAGACCTCAACGCTATAGTTGCACTGGTCTTGGTCATAGGCATTATATATGCTGTAGCAAACATAGTGGTCGACGTTGTGGTAGCCTATTTGGATCCTAGAATCAGATTGATGGAGAGGGGTGAATAGATGGGAATAAGATTGTCTGAAAGCATTAAGAAGGTGTCTATCAGACTTGATTTGAAAAGAAAATGGTACAGATTTTCAAGAAGCCCCTTGTCAATAGTGGGTCTGGTGATCGCTGTTAGCTCAATAATACTAGCCATGGCGGCTCCTTATGTAGCCCCCTATCCTCATCATGCTGGTTTATTCACAAATTTCAAAGAAGCTTTTCAGCCTCCAAGCTCAGGTTACCCGTTTGGTACAGATGACTGTGGTAGAGACGTACTAAGTAGAACTATTTTTGGGTTCCAATACTCTCTCATGATGGCTGTAGTGGTCCTAAGCCTAGTAATTCCACCAGGAGTAATCTCGGGATTGATCGCAGGATACTACAGGGGAACGTGGGTTGACACCCTAGTGATGAGAATTGCAGACATATTCATTGCAGTGCCCCCTCTGGTATTAGCATTAGCCATAGCCGCAGTGTTAACCCCAAGCGTGTTTCACGCTATGATGGCGGTCACACTGATGTGGTGGCCATGGTATACCAGATTGACGTATAACACCGCTTCGGCGTTGAGGAATGAATACTTCGTCCAAGCATCCGAGGTGATGGGCGCCAACTCCTTCCACATAATATTCAGGGAAATCCTTCCTTGCTGCCTCGGCCCGATCTTAACGAAGGTAACGCTGGATGTCGGCTGGGTTATACTCCTCGGGTCCGCACTAAGTTATGTAGGTTTGGGCGCCCAGCCTCCAACGCCTGATCTTGGCACCATGGTTGCTGATGGTGGAAAGTACATGCCTGACTTCTGGTGGATAAGCATTTTTCCAGCTGTGGCAATCTGCATCATAATACTGGGGTTCAATCTGTTAGGGGACGGAATTCGAGACATGTTCGTTGAGGAGGCAAAATAACAGGGTGAACCAGCTCTTAGAAGTGAAAGGTCTCTACATAGGCTACAAGACGTATATAGGCAAGTTAAAGGTCTTGAATGGAGTAGACTTCATGGTGCATAAGGGAGAAAAGGTGGGAGTCATTGGGGAGTCTGGTTGCGGCAAAACCACCACCATGAGGGCGATTCTCAGAATTTTATCCACCAATGCTGTAATAGATGGGGGTGAAATACACTTCAGGGGTAACGACGTACTCGAAATGGGCAAAAAGCAATTAAACGAAATGAGGAGAAACAACGTAACCATGATATTTCAAGACCCGACGGCCGCTCTGAACCCTGTATTTAAAGTCGGGGAACTACTTGCAGACGTTATCAAGTATTCAGGTAAGTATGGTAGCAAACAAGCTTCCAAAAAGGAAATTCATGGAAAATCTATAGACATCCTTAAGGAAGTTGCGTTGCCAGATCCGGAAAGGGTGTTGGACAGCTATCCATTTCAGTTAAGTGGAGGTATGAGGCAGAGAATCTGTATTGCAATGTCGCTGGCCACTGCCAAAGATCTTTTGATTGCGGATGAGCCGACCACTAACCTTGATGTAACAATACAAGACCAAGTTCTACGTCTTATGAAAAATCTTGTGGAAAAAAGAAACTTATCAGTAATTTTGATCTCTCACGCGCTCGGGACGGTAAGAGGAACCGTTGATACAGTTTATGTTATGTATGCAGGAAATATGATTGAGGCTGCAAGAACCGAAGAATTATTCTCAAATCCGTTGCATCCATATACTCAAGGACTTTTAAAATCTGTTCCCAAGCTCACTGGAGCGGGGTTCTCAGAAGGCATTAAGGGAAGGGTCCCAGACTACATAAACCCTCCCTCAGGGTGCAGATTCCACCCCCGCTGCGACCGCGCATTGGATATATGTAGAAAGGAGAAGCCGCGTTTCCTCAACATTGATGGAAACAACCATAAGGTTGCTTGCTGGCTTTACGGTAAGAAGTGAAACTTCATGGACAAGAATGAGGACTTATTAATAGTAGAAAACTTAACGAAGCACTTCAAAACTTCCTTTGGAGTAGTCAGGGCAGTTGACGGGATAAACTTTAAGGTGAAGCTTGGCGAGACCTTCGGCCTCGTGGGCGAATCTGGTTCTGGCAAAAGCACAACTGGCTACGTGATAATGGGAATTTACACACCTACGTCAGGTAAGATACTATTCAAAAGTAAAGACATATCAATGCACGCTAAAAAACGCCCTAAATATTTGAAGAAAGATTTAGCGATAGTCTTCCAAGATCCTGCCTCCTCATTAAATCCTACAAAAACCGTCAAAGATGTGGTAGGATTACCCTTAAAAGTGCACGAACTAGTTAATAATCGCGATGAGCTGGATCAGAGAGCAGCAGAACTGCTTGACGCGGTGGAGTTACCTCCCAAAGACTTCATGCAAAGACGGCCGCGAGATTTGGGGGGAGGTGAGCGGCAAGCAGTTGCAATCGCACGGGCTATCGCCACAAATCCGTCTCTCATTGTGCTGGATGAACCCACATCAGCTTTAGATGTTTCAATCCAAGCAAAAATAATGAAAGTTTTGATGAGGCTACAACAAAAACTTAACCTATCATACCTATTCATAACTCATGACCTAAGCCTTATGAGGAATGTGGCTTCAAGAGTCGCCATAATGTACTTAGCCCAAATCGTTGAGTTTGCTCCAACCCATATGTTCTTCCAAAACCCATTACATCCTTACACTGAGATGTTGCTCTCTTCCGTACCTGTGCTAACGGACGAGGAGGAAAAGCTAAAGCCTAAAGAGGTGACATCGAGGGGTGAGATTCCAAGCTCCATCAACCCTCCACCAGGTTGTCGCTTCCACACTAGATGTCCATTCGCAATGGATATTTGTAAGGTTAAAGAGCCCACATTTGTGGTGGCAGAACCGGGGCATCATGTGGCATGTCACCTCATGCTAAAGTGACCTCTAGCCACTATAAAGGTTAGAAATCAGTCAGCTGCTTGTCACATCTTTCATTCACAATAATGTAGGTGCATTTAAGTCGTTAAAATCCAAGATACAGTAAAAACTTAAATACCTACAGGATCAAGCACTAGAAGAGGTGTAGTTATGTGAGAATTCTATGGATAAATCCCTTAGGCACTGGCATGTACGATGAGCATATTCGTAAGATCATCAAGGAAATTAAAAGGCCTGATGTTGAAGCAACAGTTGTTCACTTAAGTAAGGGGCCGATCCACGTAGAATACCATTATTATGAGCATCTAGCTATGGACGAGGTGCTTCAGTGGGTTAGGTGGGCAGAGAAAGAAGGTTACGACGGTGTCGTCATTGGCTGTTTTTACGATACAGGACTGAGAGAGGCAAGGGAAATCGTTAGCATACCAGTTATAGCCCCAGCGGAGGCCTGCATGCATGTGGCTTCGACACTGGGACACAAATTCTCCATATTGGTCGGTAGAAGAAAGTGGATTCCGAAGATGGAGGACAACGTTTACCTTTACGGGCTTGAGAAGAAACTTTCCTCATTTAGGGTGATAGGTTTCACGGTTCCACGTATGATAGCCGAGCCGGAAAAATTAAAAGAAGCCATAAGGAGGGAGGCTAAGAAGGCTGTGGAGGATGGAGCCGAGGTCATCATCCTAGGGTGCACGATAGAATCAGGCTTCATGAAGGAGCTCATAGAGACGCTAAAGGTTCCGGTGATCGATGCTGTCGTTGTTTCATGGAAGTACGCTGAGATGATGGTCGACCTATATCGCAAGGTCGGTCTCGTCCACAGCAAGTCATTTGGATATGAGATACCCCCAAAAGAGGAAGGCTGGCTCCAGTAAGTTGCTATGTAACGCCCTGCGATGAAATCGACCGCCGACCCGTTTTTTAGCCTATGCTCGATTGGAAAACAACCATTCAAAGCGAGTTTTTCATGCTTGAATAATCTTTCTTGCGGTAACCCTTAAACTAAAAGTCCTAGAAGCAAAATTAAATGTTTAATAGGACCGCTGTTTTACACGAGGGAAAAAATGCCATGTTATTATGAGTATGAACTTGGGAAGGCCTAGTAGCCAGCGATCCAGTCATACGCATGAAAAATTTTATAAAGGCACCACTTTCCCTTTTCTATCGGAGGAATTTAAAATGAGGGTTTTGAGGGAAAAAGAGCTAAAGGATATTGTGTATGGAGCTACTTTGCTTGGGGCTGGTGGTGGTGGTTCACCGGAGAATGGGATGCAACTCGTTAAGAGCACGTTAGAGATCGCCAAAGAGGTTCAGATGGTGAATCCGGAAGAAGTGCCCAACTATAGCATGGTATGCGTCGTGGCGGGTATGGGCGCCCCGGAGGCGTTACTTAAAAGGGGATGGGAGAACGAAGATGTACCGGCCCTCAAATTGATGGAGCAAGTAATTGGTAGAAAGATGGATTACATCATTGCGGTTGAAACTGGAGGCTTTAACTCTATGTCTCCACTCCATGCCGCAGCCGCAAGCGGGGTTCCCGCAATTGACGGCGACGGTGTGGGAAGGGCTATACCACAGCTGGAAATGACCATGTTCTGCGTGCACAACTTACCCCTAGCTCCGGTTACGCTAGCCGATGCTAGTGGAAACTCCGCCGTAGTCTATCCAATAGATCCTCCAATGGCAGAGAAAATGGCGAGGGGGATAACGGTGGCTTTCGGCATGAAAGCTGGCCTAGCGTGCCATCCCATGGCTGGTTGGCAGATGAAGAAAGCGGTGATCGCTGGGACTTACACGCTGGCTGAGAAGGTCGGGAGGGCTATGAGGGAGGCCACGGAGAAGAGGAAGGACCCTGTTGAGGCTGTGGTGAAGGCTACGGGAGGCTTCGAGATCGCAAGGGGGAAGGTTGCAAAGAAGGAGGTCGAAACCAGGGGAGGCTTCGACTACGGAAAGGTCCACATTGCGAATATTCGGGTTGACTACAAGAATGAGAACATGATAGCGTGGAGGGCTGGGAAACCAATAGCCATATCACCAGACCTCGTCTGCTGGATGACGACGGATGGTAGACCTCTCACCAACGCAGACATAAAAGAAGGATTGGATGTTGCGGTGATAGGGATAAAGGCTTACGAGAGGTGGAGGACTCCCGAGGGACTCGCTGTGTTTCGCCCAGTCCTCGCTGAGCTAGGCTACACCGAAAAATACACACCAATCGAAAAGCTCTTAACATAAACGCCTTTCAATTTGAACTTTCCCCAAGAACCCCCTTTTTTCTTGTTGCAAAAGGTTCCATTCGGTTTAACTGAGGCTAAACTGGAATGGATATGCCGTTTTCTCGTTATCTCGATTAGAATATAGACGCTGAAGAATGCGACTATGGACCTGCGACATAAATCATTAAGTTGGAGTCGGTTGTGCTCTAAAGGTTGCGCCCTCTCTATACCACTTCTTCATACTTATTTCAGCGTGCATTTTTCATCAAATTTGGTTTTTCTCTTGATGGCTTCTGATTTCGGTATGTGGGGAATAGTTTTATTAGTGACAGGTAAACAATACATAATTTTTGCGTAGAAAAAAAGAGGAGTGAGTATGGGAGAGGAATCTAAGGACAAATATGGGGATTATGCCTTAGTTGAAATTCCAGCGAAAGAGAGAAGGTCTACGCTTGCAATGTTTATAGAGTGGACCAGCGTTGTAACCTGTGTCGCTGCCATATGGGGTGGTGGAGCACTCGGCCTGGGCGGTGACGCCATAACCCTCATCATAGCTGTGATGATTGGTAGCATCATCCTTGCTATCGTAGGCGGATTGATAGCCTTAATCGGCGGTCACACTCGAATGACAACTTATGGTATAATGAGGTATCCCTTTGGAAGGTTTGGATCTTCTCTGCTTGGAACCATATGTTCAGGAATCGGTAGCATGGCCTGGTTTACATTTCAAACATGGCTAGCCGGTGTTTTGATAAGTTCAATGTTACCCGGTTACTGGTTTACAGATATAGTCGTAGCAACCGTATGGTCGGGCATTCTCATGATGCTTACAGCGCTTTATGGCATTGCTGCGATAATAGTTCTCTCTTACCTAATGGGCCCAATGTTCTTGTTGTTGAGTTTCATCGGAGCCGGTGCAGCATTTGATGCTTTCGGAGGGATACCAGCGCTTCTCGCGGCAAAACCTCCGAGTCCAATGCCTATTGGCACTATCATAACGATAGTTGTTGGTTTTTACGCGGTGGGAATGGTTATTGTTCCTGATTTGTCGAGATATGGCAACAAACCTAGAGATGGAGCTGTCGCTTGGGCATCTCATATAATGCTCTTTAATACTTCCTTAGTGTTGATTGGTGCCTTTTCAATCATGTTAACAGGATCAGAGAACATAGCAGCCGCTATGCTTAAAATCGGAATGGGCTATAGCGCCTTAGCATTCTTCTTTTTAACTCAGTGGGATACCAATGACAACAATCTCTGGGGCAGTTCATTGGCTTGGGTAAACACCGTTGGAGGAAAGCTCAGCAGAAGACATTGGGTCGCGATAATGGGAATTATAGGAACCATTTGGGCAACAATGGTTTCAGCTGGTTATGGGGCATCTCTGGCCGTCTTATCCAAATTTGGGGAAATATTGGGAAAAGTCATACCACAAATGGGGGCAATAATGATCGCCGACTTCTTTGTTTTTAGGCCTTACGTGTTGGGCCTTAAAGATCCAGCCAAGAGGTACAGATTTGGCCCAGGGACAAAGTATTCAGTTGTGAATATTGCAGGAATTATTTCATGGATTATTGCCTCCCTGCTATCCATGTTCGTTGCTGAGCCATTAGGGACAACGCCAGCTGCCATGGGATTGGTAAGCGGGTTCCTTATCTACCTAATCATAGCCACTGCCTGCCATAAGTCGGGGATAAAGCACGAATTAGGTGAATGGGTCGAGAGACCCACGGGGTTCTGAGCTATGAGCGAGAAAACTGAAACAGTTAAAAGATTTGGATTGCGTACCAATTTGGTCGTAGCGGTGCTGAGTATAATCGCCTTAGCAACGGCGATAGGGTCGCCTCTCAAAGCACAACTAGTACTTGCTTTGATATCGATTTGTATAATCTTAACTGTCATCGTGACAGCCATAAGAGTGAGTGGAGCTGGCGACTTGGCGCTTCAAGGGAAAGCACTTATCCAAGGCGCTTGGTTCTACATGTCCTTGAGCTTAAGCTACATCATCATGCCTGGTGCTTCGTATTTCGGCATGTCTTTTGCCAGTGTAGTCCTCAACGCTTTGATCGGCATCGTCACATTGATTGTTGGAGCCTATTCTCTGCTTAAAACGCGAAAAGAAACAGGCGTAATGCTCTCCATATAGAGCTATACGATAATCTCCCACTTTTTATTTTGCTATTAGATGAATGCGAACTTTTAGACTTAAGACATTAAGATGGTCTACCGCAGTAAGCCCGAAATCGATGATAATGTCTAGCTTTCGCCACATCACTCGAAGATGCGTTCTTGAAGGTAAATTGATTCTGTTACAGTCTTCTTTCTTTTTCTGGAGGTTTTGGATATACTAATTTGCTATGTGAGATTTTCATGTCCACTAAGGACTCAGCTAGTTTCATTGAAGCCACAGCAGGATCGATTACAGGGATGCCCAAAGCTTCTTGCAGTTCCTTCGCCATTCCTATCATTCCAGTGCATCCCAATATGATTGCGCCAGCTCCATCCTCCTCCATAGCCTTCTTAGATTCAGCTAGCAACCTATCTCTTACTTCACTCCTCTTTTCTTCGAGTTCTAAAACAGGTACCTCAACTGACCTGACTGAAGCCACTTTAGATTTGAAATCGTACTTTTTTGCCAATCTCCAAAATAGTGGAAGAACACTTTTTAGTACAGTGACCACTGAAAACTTATCGCAAAGCGTGGATGCTATCGTCATCGATGCTTGACAAGGCCCTATAACTGGAATGTCCACTATTTCTCTTGCCGCGTCTAGGGCGGGATCTCCCATGCAATCAATTATGGTTGCGTCAAACCCCTTTTCTTCTGCTTCCTTTATTTTTTCTAAAATCCAAGGTGCAGCTATTTCTTCATCGTAAGCAGACTCTATAGATGCTGGACCCTTATCAATGCTTACAACACCTATTTCCACATCCTTTCGTCTTGCAGCTTCTAGCTCCCTGTATGTAATCTCTTCGAAGATTTTCTCTTTTAAGATTGGAATTACGACGCAGATTTTCATGAAATTCGCCTTCATTTAATCGTTTCATTCGAGGTTTCGTATTCTAATGTGGCTTACCATATTAGTTTCTCTAAGGGAGTGTACTCGCCCATGTAACCCATCTTCTCGAGTATGTGTTTCCAAACCGCGAAGCCTTTAGGGTGTTTTCTCCATTTGTCGGGCGCTGGTATTCCGATAACCGCCACTTTCATATCCTTTTTAGTGTCGGCATTTGTCAAAGGCTCACCCCCGATGGTCATTAAGCATATTAAGTCAGGCGCCATTACCAGAGGCTTGCCCTCTGTCTTCCATGCAATTATGTTTTCGTTTTTAAAATCGATCTTTATTTTCTTTCCTTCATAGGATACAATTCCCTCAATGGTGGTCGTACCGAAGTCGAATCCTGCAACTGTTCGCGTTGTGAGGTCGGTGATGGTCCCTCTTATGAGCTCGTATCCTCCCGCGGCTTCGGTAGCGGCTTTAACGGGATCTCGACTAGCAGATATGGCGCTTCGTATAGCTTTTCCTATTTTTTCGCATTTTGTTACGGTATTTAAGGCGAGGGCTCTTCTCAAGGTTTCGCCATTTAAGGTCCATGTTGCGAATGCCGCGATCATGCCGAAGGCTGTCGTTACGTGTCTAGCGATGAGTTCGCAGGTGTACGCGTCCATGGGATCATTGGTGTAGAGTACCACAACGTTGCCGTTTCTGTCAGCGAGGGCACAGGGTGAGTTCGGCACGCCATAAAGGTAAAATAATGAGTTTTCTAGTTCAGGCACTGCCCTACCGCATCCATCAGCGTCAATCACTGGTAGGTTCTTCACAGCTGCTACATACATCGGCGTGATCGAATTGAATCCACCTATCTCACCAGGGACCAAATAGGTGACTTTTTGCCCAATCATCGAATAGATTCTCTGAATAGCCTCAAAGGCATATATCGCCTCCACATCGAAGCCCTTCTGGAAGAAAGCGACAGGAGAACCTATACCAGCTACCATCGCGGCCATCTCGAAGTCTGGGATGTCCTCAGGACCTACGAGCCTAATTCCTTGTGGTGAAGCTTTCAAGGCTGACTCGACTAACGCTAATCCACCCTTTGGAGAACCTCCGCCCCCTGAACCGAGTAGCGTCGCGCCAGTTACAATGTTTTCTAGTTCCTTTCTACCTAAAAATCTCTCAACCATAGTTATTACCCAACCGTAGTTTTCAATAACCAAGAAATAAGATTTTGCATTCACGGAACTGCTGAATTTTCGGAACCTAAGGTTTTAAATATTTTAGGGCGACGCTAAAGGAGCGAAAGTTGACTTGACCCTTTGAGCCTAACTAAGATGTTGGGAGAGGACTCTGGAAGCTATTTTACAGCTTTTAGACGGGTCTCTATTGGAACATAATCTATGTCGTAGCCGAAGTGCCTAGGGCCGAGCGCCTCGATTCCCTTAGGGGTCCTATAGATGTCCGGTGCCCTAACCCCAACGATAGCGACCCTCATCCCCTCTTTAACCTTGTCATTTGTCAGTGGCTTCTGGGTTTTTAGGTCTATGCAGGAACAGATCAGGTCAGGACTTGTGGCCATCACTTTCCCATCTTTCCATGCTATGTGATTTTCGTTCTTGAACCATATCTTCAACTCATGGCCAGCGTACTCATCCATCCCATCGATCTCGTTTTCACCCCACATAAAGCCCTCTTTGTCCTCCCAACTGAATTTCCTCACCTGACCCTTGAAGAGTAGGTATCCACCTATAGCATCTGTTATAGCCTTAACAGGATCCTTTCCACTCTCTCTGGCCTCCCTTGCAATTCTCCCAACCTTTATGGCTCTCGATATGGTTTTAGGAACAATGGCTCTCCTCATATCCCTCCCGGTGAGGGGTAGGGCCGCTCCGCCAGTGAGTCCATAACCAGCAACGCACACGTTGCGGCCTATTCTCTCTAGTTGCTGGCAGTTGACAACTTCCCTTATAACAGTTGTATCGCCGAATCGATCGAATAGGATGAAAGGGGTCCAGGGTATACCGAGGAAACCGGCGGTTATCTGCTCAACCTCGGGCACCGCTCTCCCAGCATAGTCGCCATCTACCGTTGGTATCCCAAGCTTAGCTGCTATACTCATGGGTGCAGCGGTGTTTAGGCCTCCCGTTTCAACGGGTACGAGAGCGAATACCTTTTTCCCTACCTCTTTCTCTAATATTTTAGTTGCGGTCACAGCTAAATCAGCGAACTCGTATTTCCCCCATTTATTGATAATTTCTAAAACCTCGGGCTTGGGAGGGGCAATCGATCCCATATAGAATGAGGTTGCCGTCAAGGCATCCTTGGCTACATCGTCGATATCTATCACTGCTATTTCTCTGCGAGCCTTAAGATCTTCTAGTAGGAATTCTAGTCCTTGATCTGGGTCTCCGCCGCCACCGGTTCCGAGAAGGGCGAGTCCATAGCTGAGGTCCTCGATATTTTCCCTATTCAATATGCGCCTCATATAATCACCCCATATCTGCCCTAACGTCAAATGTATAATAAATTATTTGTGCTCGAGTAAATCGATGGCTTTCGACGGCAACAAACATTTCTTGAGTGGACAAGAGGCCATCCAATAGAAACGAAATACATATATGGAAAAGAACCAACAAATAGAAAAGAAATCGGATGGGAATACTCATGAGCAAGAAGATAATTACTGCAAAGGGACTCATCAAGTGGTATGGCAAGGAGGTTCTAGCGCTAAACAAAGTATCTTTCGAGGTTGACGATGGTGACTTCTTCGTTATAATCGGTCCTAGTGGTTGCGGTAAGAGCACCCTGATGAAGGTTATGGCTGGAATATTAGACTATGAAGGAGAACTGTACATAAAGGGGGAAAACATGAAGGATGTACCAGCGTATAAGCGCGATATCTCGCTTATGCTGGAAACGTATGCGGTTTTCCCCCACATGAATGTGTTCGACAATGTGGCTTTCGGTCTCAGAATGTTGGGGAAGGACAAGGCCGAGATCGAACATGATGTGAAGGAAGCTATCGAACTCGTTGGATTAAGCGGATTAGAAAAGAGGAGCCCCCTGGAGCTCAGTGGAGGGCAGAGACAAAGGGTTGCCCTCGCTAGATCATTAGTAATAAAGCCTAGTGTTTTACTACTAGATGAGCCCCTCAGCCACGTGGATTACATCCTCCAGAGAAAATTAATGGAGGACTTCAAAACTCTACATACAAAGTTAGGCGAAACATTCATCCTTACGACCCATGTACAAGAGCATGCGTTGACTTTGGCCGACACAATGATGGTGATGAATACCGGGGTAATCGAGCAGATGGGTACACCGGACGAGATCTATTGCAAGCCAAGAACCGTCTTTGCAGCTAGATTCGTGGGCGACATAAGCTTGTTTCCCGGAGAAGTAACCTCCAAGGAGGACCGGGAATACTTCGTGAAGACTGAGTTCGGAGAACTTAAAGCCTTGGCTCCCAATGGAACAGACCTCGTAGGTAAGAGATTGGCATATGGGATTAGGCCTGAATTCGTTAAGGTTGGTGGTGAGGCCGCGTCTTGTGAAAACAAGTACAAAGTCAAGCTCGCTGGGCAGTATTATTTGGGAAATCTTGTCGAATGCATGTTCGAAGTTAAAGGTGGGGTAATTCTAAGAGCTACCCTGTCACCGGAGACCGCGATCAATCTGAGACTCGGTGAAACATATGCGGTAGGTTGGCATTCAGAAGATGCAATACTGTTGGAAAAGCCGAGCGTCGTAGAGGGACTGAACATAGAAGAGGTAATCTATGGAAAGTAGAAGAGGGCTATTATGGCTAAGTACACAAATTACTTGATGCTTCTACCAGGCCTTATTCTGTGTGTTCTTTTCCTTATTATTCCTTTGGGAATAATATTAAGAATAAGTTTGTCTGAATCTGTATCCACTGCTGAATTTGAAATACATGGTCTTACGCTAGAAGGATACGTGAGGTACTTAACATCCCCTCAAGCCCTCAGTATTTTGGTAAACACCTTCGGAACAGCCCTATTAACATGCCTTATCTGCTTCGTTGTTGCGTATCCGTTCGCCTACTTTTTGACTTTCCACATAGAAAATGTGAAACTGAAATCGTACATTATTAGTCTTTTAATGGTTCCGTTCCTGATCGATTGGAACATCAGAACGATCGCTTGGATACCAATCTTAGGTGATAAAGGCATAGTGAACTCTGCTTTGATGTCGTTGAAGGTCATAGAAAAGCCAATGAGCTTTCTCTTTGGTCGAATCGGTTTACATATGATATGGCTTCAGACCTTTGTGCTGTTCATGATGTTTCCAATTTATCTAGCTTTGAATAGAATAGATCCGGAACTAATTCAAGCAGCAAGAGTGCTCAAGGCACCCCCTCACAGAGTGTTCTACGACATAATCTTCAAACTGTCCTTGCCAGGAGTTATATGTGGATGGATCTTTGTGTTCGTTAGCACACTTGGCGATTTCCTAACTCCAGGGTTATGGGGTGGAGGGCTTCAAACTTTAGGCCTATCTATTTCAGTTTTTTTCGGTAAGAACGTCTGGCCCTATGCATGTACTCTCTCCATAATCATGGTAGCGATCGCGCTTGCGTTGCTTTACATTCTTTTGAAGATAGTTGACATAAAGAAGCTTGTCTATGAGAGGTGAGCCCTATGAACGTTAAACATTTGCCGGCAAAAATCTACATAGCCATAGTAATACTGATTATTTATCTTCCGATCATCTTGGTGGTATTGCTTTCATTCAATGTTTCATCCAACGTAACTTTTCCGATTACGGGATGGACGTTAGATTGGTACATCGCTGAACCGAAGGGTTATGAGTACGGATCTTATATCTCGGTTCTGTATGATCAACGTTTCTGGAAGGCGCTTACAAATTCGGTCTACGTGTCTGTAGCAGCAGGGTTAGTCACCTGCCTTGTAGTGACCGTGACAGCTTTAACTTTGCGTCGTAGGATACCAGGGAGAGACCTACTTTTCTATATGATTCTACTAGGCTTCATAGTCCCGGGGATCACATTAGGTTTAGGAAATGCCCTTTCTCACCGATTGTTAGGCTTGGAGTTCTCGTTTTGGACACCCGTGATAGTGGATGTAGTATTCGCAGTGCCTTTCGGTCTAGTGCTCATGATGGCTAGATTTGAGGCAAAATTGATGGAATACGAGAGCGCTGCGACCTCTCTGAAAGCGAGCCCGCTAAAAGTCTTTAGGCATGTAACCTTGCCCCTGATTATTTGGGAAGTGATTTCCGCAGCGATATTCGGCTTCTTGCTGGCTTGGAGTGAGGTGATTCGAACCTCCTTTGTTATCCATGGAACTGGCGTGCTTTCAACTTTCATCTTAACCGAACTAGAGATTAACCCGGTAACTACGAAATGGTACGCTGCGGGCACCATCCTAGCAGCTGTTTCGGTTGCTGGACTAATAATATTTGCTTGGATCCTTTCGAGAGAAACTACTCGCAAGTAAAAAAAAAGAAGGGGTTAGACAGGTAGATTAGCCTTGAGTTCTTCCCACTTCGTTACGTAGTAGTCGTTGTCATCGGGAAGGTCTGGTGTCAGGAAGTACCTCGTGATCTCCTGCTTGAATTTAACTGAACCTATGTCTCTTCTGTTGCCGCGTGGATCCGGACTGCCTGTCCTTGGGGGTTCTCCCGTCCAGAAGTGGCGGAAGTACACATCAGGAAGGAAAAGCGCGTTCTGAAGTCTTTCCGGCAACGTCCAAAAGTCCTCCCGGTCAGGCCAAAGTTCCTTCATCACTTCACCAATTGGCAAGTATGTCGCTTTATCCATGTAGAACCAGTCGTGCATCTCTTTACCCATCGCTTCTATGTAGTCTTTGTTATAAATACGAGGTGATGGGTAGCCTTGTTTTGTGAAAAGCATCTGGCAATAGAGGTCAATCTGCCAATCGGCGAACTTGTAGCACCAGGGCACCACATCTGCTGAGGCGTATTTTGATATAATGTTGTTGTTGGTCCAGAAGAACGGCCCGTCTCTTAGGCAAGCGTAGTAGGTGGGTCTTCCTGCTTTCCTTGAGTCAAAGCAAGCGGGCTGATATGTCATTGTGAGCCATACCTCTTTGGTAGATAACAGGGAGACGCTATCGGCGTACGTGAACCAGAAGCTTCGAAATTGCCCGCCCTTTATATCAGGAAGCAGAAAGTTGAAACATTTGTCGACATCGTCATGTGTCATGTTGGTGGGGGGACCTGTAAACGTAGCTTGACCTGAAGCATCCAAATAGTTAGCCACCTGGCCGAAACCTACCATTGGATCATCAATACTCGCAACTCTGCCCTTCCATTCTGGATTGTGCAGCTCTTCGTACCCCATACTGACCTGTGAGCCACGCTCCTCGAAGGGCAGTTCCTCGGGTAGATAAGAAAACGAGTCGTAGTTCCACATAAGTGGAACAGACATCAAGCTTTTGCCCACTTCCTTCCACAGTAATGATTTGAATCTATCAGCAACCTTTGGGGGAAAGTAGTCATCTGGACTGGTTATGCATTCCATAACCTCATCAGGCTTCCAATTGGATAGTTTTTCCACTGGAATCTCTAGAAGCACCCCTTCGTCTACAAGGTGTCTAATCATACCTGAGCCCCCCACATCCCAGGCACGAGGATCGGCAAGCTGTTTCATGGACAACACGAGGAACTCCTCATAAGTAACCTCTATCGGCACGCCGGTCTCTTCATCCCACTTCTTTGCGCCTTCTTCTGGAAGGTAAAACGGATAACCCAGATACCTTATCTTGGCAGGCTTTGGTGTGGGCGTTGGTGTAGGCGTAAGCGTAGGTGTGGGCGTGGGCGTCAGCGTAGGTGTAGGCGTCACTGCCGCCGTCACCGTTTTCGTCACGGTTTCCGTTACCCTCTCGGTTATCCTTTCTGTTGGTTTGCCAAGCCAGCCGGCGGCTCCACCGACGGCGAGGCCAACCACAAGAGCCCCTACAGCCTTCAGGTAGTTTCTCCTTTCCTCCTCCGGAGGGTCTGAGCGTTTAATGTTGCCTTTACCCATATTGGATTTTCTCCTACTCATTTTCAACCTTCCATTTTCGCCAAACTTTTTTTGTTTCATTGTATTATTTAATATTTCCGGTGGGATAAGAAATTCAATGATCATTTTAAGATTTTATTTCACCCTACTTTTTGGTTTCAATATCTGTCCTTGTAAGCCTTATTCTCTGGCGAGATAATAGAGAAAAACTTGTATCCACTTGGTGAAGCTACAATAAGAAAATTAGTGGAGTGAATGTTCATGAGCGAGGAAGAAAAGATCCAATATGGCTAGGTTGACATCCTTTAAAGTCTCGATGTGAAAAAGCCTTTATTTGTTCACAGAAAATATATGTAAAGACAACAGTTTGGAGGAGTTTAGAAATGACTGAAAAAGTAAGAATATTGGTGATACTCCCAATAGTCTACACGGAGGGCCTCAAAGGTGCTCTTGAGGATCGTAAAAAGCTGGCGGAGGAGATAAACCGGCAAACAGGGGGTCTAGTCAAGCTCGATGCTGTTTCATTGGACAAGGGCACCGCGTCCATAGAAGACGCCTATGATGAAGCCATCAACACACCTTACATACTGGAGAAGGTGAAGAAAGCAGAAGAGGAAGGGTACAACGCTGTCGTCATAGACTGTTTTGGGGATCCGGGTCTAGATGCGGCTCGAGAGCTCGTAAACATACCGGTTGTTGGCGCTAACGAAGCCTCCTGTCATCTAGCCGCGCAACTCGCACCCAGGTTCTCTATCATGAACATCCTTCCAGAAACAGAACATCTTGTGAGAGGTTTAGCTACAAAATATGGCTTTCTTCAACACTTAGCATCCATGATAACAGTAAATATTCCGGTATTGGCGTTAGAAGAGGATCCTGAGAAGACTGTTGCAACCATCGCTCAAGCAGCGGAGAAAGCTGTTAAGGAAGATAGAGCCTATGCAATAGTACTAGGTTGTACAGGGATGTCGTCACTGATAGAGGGTGTCAAGAGCCAACTGGAGGCTAAAGGCATCAAAATTCCGGTAATAGAACCGCTAAGAGCCGCTATATACACCGCGATAGCATGGTCCCTAATGGGTGCAAGCCATAGTAAAGAAGCCTATAGACCGCCGAGACCAAAACTAAGAAAGCTTTCGTGAAATTTATTTGCCTTTCGCTGTTGGGTTGCTAGTAAAATCGGGATTAACGAGCAGTAAACTGATATATAGCCGTCACGCCCAAGAAAAGAACGGTACCTTAAATGGAATTTTAATATATGATCGCCGTCACTCTATAATCGAGTTAAGAACCGATCGTGAGCGAAATAAACTCATGGGGTTTGATGCCTATCAAAAGGTTAGACTCCACAAGGTTACCACTAAGGCACGAGCGTATTCCACTACCAGAACCCTCCCGCATACTTCGGAAGGGATCGATTAGAAAAACTGGGAAAGACGCTCTGCGGGACAATATCGCGGTAGCGAAGTCTATGGTGGAATTTGTCAAGACTCTTTTAGGGCCTCGTAGAATGAGTAAGATCGTACTTTCACAGAGCGGTCGGGGCACGTTAACCGATGTAACGACCGATCTGAGGACAATACTGAAAAGGATCAAGGTGGAACATCCCGTCGCACAACTTATGGCTGGAGCCGCGTTTGCCACATTCCAAGAGAAGGGAGACGGATCGGTTTCAACAATAATTTTAGCGGGTAAAATACTCGAAGAATGTGAAAAACTAATTGCTGAGGGGATTCATCCGAATGTTATTCGGGATGGCCTAATTTTGTCCTATAAAAAGGCGATGGAAACTTCAGATCAAATCGGTTTTAATCTACAACTAGACATAACAGAAATTATAAATCTGGGGATTCATAACGCCCTCGCTGGAAAGTTACCTTACCAAGATCGAGAACACATTGCTGCTTTAGTATCCGATGCAACCAAAATCCTAGGATTAGAGAATTTGTCGAGCTATGAAGGCACTGACATAATCGACGTTAAGAAAATAAAGGGAAAATCAGTGCAAGATTCCTTCTTGGTTGATGGACTAGCGCTTTACAGGGAGATGTCAAATATCTACATGCCGGAAAGAGTAGAAAATGCAAGGATCGCGTTAATAAAAGGGGAACTGAGAATCCCCGAAAAGAAATTAACAAGGTACCAAGATTATCGATTTGAATTTAATAAAGTGGAACAGTTTCGTAACTTTAAACGTAGCAAGCAAAAGTACCTTGAATCGATAACCGACAGGATACTCAATACTGGGGCAAACGTGATAATGTTAGAAAAGGGGGCTGACGATATTGTGTTGGATTATCTCGCCAAAAAAAACATGCTACTAGTCAGACGTTTTCCACCACCCGAAGTAGACCGGGTGGCTAAAGCAACCGGAGCCTTTGCTGTAGGCAGTATAAATGATTTAGATCCTTCCTGTCTTGGCTGGGCAGATATCGTGGAGCACAAAAAAATCACAGGCGAACCGTGGCTGTTCATCAGGGGATGCAAAAACCCTAAAACTATAGATATTGTACTAAGAGGGTCATCTAGATACCTTCTAGATGACATCGAGCGCATTGTCAAAGGCGCAGTGTTAGTGGCTAGGACGTTAGTGAAAGAACCCCGTTTAGTGTGGGGAGGAGGCGCTTTTGAAGAGGAAATCGCTCTAGCCCTTAACCGCTACGCCGTGAAAATGGCGGATAAGAGGCAACTTGTACCTAAAGCTGTTGCGAAGTCTTTTGAAAGCATACCTCTGCTCTTAGGTAGAAGCGCTGGGCTGAACGAAGTAGATGTCATTACTGAGCTACGCGCAAAGCATAGTAGAGGAGAGACATCGGCTGGCGTAGATGTTGTAAACTCTCAACTAACTGAAATGAGTGAAGCTAGACTTTTTGATTCGCTTGCCGTTAAGAAACACGTGATAAAAGCAGCGTTTGAAACAGCCTTGGCAATCATCCACGTTGATGACTACATCAAGTGTCGGGAACTGCCAGAACCCGAAAAATACTATGCTCAGAGAATTGAGAAAACGAAAGGCCTTGAGGTAGAAGAAGAAGTGTAGCTCAATTAATGAATTTTATGTAAGGAGAAACACCGTCATCGGATTTTGTGCAACCGCAACAATGGTTTTGCCATTAAGCATTTTTCTAACTTTATATCTCCAATTTTTAGGGTCTTTACTTGGCTTCTTTATTAGTGGGTTGGTAGGTGGCTACCTAGCGAAGTCTGATCGGTTTAAAGCTTTTCTGGTGGGCACCATGGGTTCGTTATCAGCCTGCTTAGTCGGGCTTGTGGTACTCTTGGCGGTCGCAGGGTCTCCGTCAAATCCTCCCGAATTCGTCATGTACGTAGTTAGTTTTGTCTTGTGGCTTATTGTCGGCTCCGCGGCTAACTTAATGATTATAGTTGCCTTGCTCGGGGGATAGGTGGAATAATTGGCGAGATGTTGAGAACTTGGATAAAAAAAGAAAAAAGGGGACGTTAACAGAAAGAGGCTGTTTTGTTTTACACAGGAATCTGTGCTTTCAGGTCTGTATACTTTTCAATATAGTGTTCTCCGTCATCGGGCAGGTCTGGTGACAAGGAGTACCTTGTTATTTCTTGTTTATCCTTGATGGATCCTAGACCCAAAGACCATATTTAGCATGCATGCTATTAGGGGTGAATAAAATCCGTGCAACGAACGCCATTTTCTGTCTAATTTTGTTTCCAGTGCCCCCAAAGAGTTCTCTTCTCATAGTAACTTCAGGCGTAAAATATTTAATTACCTTACGAACACCTCTAATGGGTGTTAGTTATGATAGATAAGGAGAAGATAAAGCAACCCGTAGTTAATATGTTCAAGGTCAACATGGGCTTGAAGGCTAGTGAAAAGGTTCTAGTAGTTACCGATGTCCCCACGATGGATGACTGGAAGAAGAAGACCACCGAGCAACTCACCGACCATGTTCAAAGGACGCTTCTCGCGAAAGCCGTGAGTGAAATCGCTGCTGAGAGCTTTCCAGAGTGCCCAGTGGAATTCTACGCGTATCCATCGGTTGGAAGACATGGGGCTGACCCCGGAGCCGAAGTGGCTGAAAAGCTGAAGACAACAAATGTCCTCGTCGCAATAACAAGCTATTCCCTGACACACACAGACGCAAGGGGAGGTGCAACTAAAGCTGGAGTCAGAGTCGCTAGTATGCCGCTGTTCCTTATCGACATGTTCTACCCAGAAGGGCCGATGACCGCTGACTACACAAAGATTAAGGTGGAGACAGAGAAGCTTGCAAAATCGGTAACAGATGCCAAGGAGGTCGTTATCAGGACCCGTACTGGTACCGACATAAAGTTCAGTCTCAAGGGCAGGAATGGTCGCGTCGACGCCGGGATATTCACCGAGAGGGGGGCGTGGGGCAACCTCCCATCCGGTGAAGCTTACGTAGCCCCGCTTGAAGGGACGGCTGAAGGAAGGGTTGTAGTGGAGAAAGAGTGGTTCGCAGGACTAACTGAGAATATGACCCTAGTGTTTAGGAACGGTGAGGTAATTGAAGTTGTTGGTGGGGGCAAGGTTGGAGATGAGTATAGGGACCTTCTGAAGCCTAGGGTAAAAGAGGAACCATACAAGTCTAGACGCAACCTCGCTGAGCTCGGAATAGGAACCAACCCCTACGCGAAGAGACCTGACAACGTGCTCGAAGCCGAGAAGATTAAGGGAACCGTACACGTAGCCGTAGGCGATAGCTCCCACATGGGAGGCAAGGTCACAGCCGACCTCCATCAAGACTTCGTCTTGCCTAAGCCAGACCTCTACGTAGACGGTAAACTCATTATGAAGAATGGGGAGATCATCTAAACCAGAAATCTCAACCCCTCTTTTTTAACCTCAACGCAACGATCCAAGGTCTTGACATGGATGAAAGAATCACCCACTAGACCCCCATAGGGGTAGCTGAAATTATAAGAGAGCCTCTACGAAGCTCAAAGAAGCTTGTCGACTTGCCCCAAGAAGTCTATGAGATTGTTTACTACAGCCTCTAAAATCCTTTCACCCTTCTCCCTTGTAGCTTTCGTCGCGTCTCCAATCAAGCCTGTCTTTGTCCAAATTTGGAAGGGCAAATAAACCTTCGGCATGTTCTTAGGTTTTCCACCTGTGAGCTTTTGAATCAGGTTGTTCGCTGTCTCGTCCTTCACCGCCTTCGTCATATTCACCAACTCTGGCTTACTCGCCAACACCATGCTCGTCTCCCCCTCATCAGCGTGTATCACTTCTTTCTCACAGATTTTCATGATCTCCTCTGCGGCTATCAGCCACCAATCGACATGAATGATCTTTGCTCCAGTTTCTGCTCGAGCCCTCTGCCCTATGAAGTTAAGGACCTCAACATTTCCACCGTGCCCATTAATGAACACAATGTTCCTAAATCCCTGCCTCGCGAGCGACTTGCACAAGTCAAAGAGTAGAGATGCTAGGGCTTCGGGAGTGATCGTAACAACCCCTTTCATATTTTGCATGGAAAGAGAGTTCCCGTAATAGATGGGCGGCGCAACAAGCACCTTAGCCTTTTCCGCCACGCGTTTAGCTATCTCCACCGGAATGAGAACGTCTGTTCCAACCGGAAGGTGGGGTCCATGCTGCTCTATCGTTCCCAAGGGAACCAAAACGGTGTCAACAGCTTCTAACGCTTCAGTCATCTCTTGCGAAGTCATTTCTTCAATCAAATACTTTTCCATAAACACAACGCTCCAGAATTCGAATCAAAAGTTTAAGCATTTAAAACCTTCTATACTCGTCCTCACAGCTATTTGGTTAGTCGGGCTTGCAAGATGAATTGACGCACACTCGACAAAGCGTTCAATGAAACCTTTATTAACTGCTACATGGCTTGCCTCCGAAAAGAAATTGTCGGACACTTTCCTCAATTCTATGGCCATCAAGGAAAAGAATCTGTCGTATCATGTCGGAGATGGCTTCCATGCCATTACTAGATCCGACAACTTTAAATAAGCATACGTGTTTAGTTGTTCATGGAGAGTGACATTGTGTCGGAATCTGTTGACGAAAGGCCTAAGACGAGGGAAGAATTCGTCAGATTGCTCGTTGCAGCGAAGGAAAAGGAAAGAGAGATGAGAAAGGCTGCAAAGATTAGGTCGACAAAGCCGACAATTTCGGGCACGGCAGAGATCATGGGGGTACATCGTGATACGCTCTATCGATGGATGAGAGAATTTGGTGTCAGATTCGAAGATGTAGGCAGGGAAGAAACACTGCCTGTGAAAGCCTTGGAGAAGCCTGAAAAATTTACCTACCTCATAGGTGAGGCGTTAACCGGTGAGGGGTCTGAGGTCGCTCACGTTGACTTGATCATTGGCGATAAGGAAGGCCCTGTGGGAGAAGCCTTCGCTAACAGTTTGTCAAACTTGTCTGCGGGTCACACCCCTCTCCTCGCGGTCATTAGGCCAAACCTCCCCCCGAAGCCCCACACCCTTTTGGTTCCCAAGGTCACCGTAAAGAACCTTGAGCAGGCTGGGAAGATTTTTGGTCCCGCTCAAGCTGCCGTAGCCAAAGCAGTGGCTGACGCTGCGGAGGAGGGCATCATACCAGAGGATAAACTCGATGAATGGGTGATTATATGCAGCGTGTTTGTGCACCCTGACGCAAAGGACTACCGAAGGATCTACCAGTATAATTATGGGGCTACAAAACTGGCCCTAAAAAGGGCTCTCGCTAGGTATCCGCCGCTGAAGAAGATCATATACGACAAGGATAGAGCGAAACATCCCATAATGGGATTCAGGGTGCCTCGGTTGTGGAGGCCGCCCTACCTACAAATAGCCCTCGACATTCCGAGTATGGAGAGAACAAAAAGGATCATTGAGGAACTACCGGAAAGCGACCGGATCATCCTAGAAGTCGGCACCCCCTTGCTGAAAAAATATGGAGTGAAGGTGGTTCGTGATTTAAGGGAGGTGGCTAGGGACACGTTTATTGTCGCTGATCTAAAAACCTTAGATGTTGGAAAAGTGGAGGTTGACCTAGCCTTTGAGGAAACCGCGGACGCGGTGGTGGTTTCAGGGCTTGCGGCAGCGGAAACAGTGGACAACTTCATCTACGAGGCAAAGAGGCTTGGAATCTACGCGGTCGTGGACATGATGAATGTGGACGACCCTATTCAGAAGCTTCGATCACTCGGAGAATTTCCCGACATTGTAATCTTGCATCGCGCCATCGACGTGGAGAGAAGAATCGGAAAAACTAGCTGGGAGCTCATTAAAGAAATGCGAGAGGCCTTTAAAGGTCAGAGGTTTTTGGTGGCTGTCGCGGGCGGGATCACCCCTGAAACTGCTCCAGAGGCTTTGGCAAATGGGGCAGACATCATCATTGTCGGAAGATACGTAACGCAGTCAAGGGATGTGGAGCATTCGGTTAGGGAATTCTTGGAGTGCACCAAGGAGATGAAGGAGGACATAGACCTGTTCAGGGTACATGTAGAGTAAACCTCTCCTCATTTTTATCATTCAAAAATTTTGACCTCCCTATGAAAAGGGAGGAACTGCGGGGGGAACAATGTTTGATTCCTTTGAGGCTGAGGGATCGTGACGCCATAATCACGGGAGATGCTCTCATCTTTCGGGTTTACGGATACTTCCACCCACTGGACGCTTACGTCTGCGACCCTGAGTACGCCCCAGCCACTATCTTCAAATCCACGAATCCCAAGGCTTTACGAGCGAAAGGAAAGCGGGTTTACTACAAGTTTTATGAGGATGAAGGTTTGCGGTTTGTGCGGCAAAAATATCCCGATTATACAATTTTTTATAAGCCCTTGCAGGAGCGCCTCGTAGGAGTTCAGCGTGAGTTTATTGCGAAAACACGAAAACCCGATGAAAGGTTTCGGAAACTGATGGGACAACCGCCTAAAGACGATCTTCTCAAGGCCTTGCATGGGGTGTTCAATTTGATCGCAACCAGGTCAAACCTTTCGGATAAGGTCTTTGGCGTCTTCGGCTCGCTCCTCCACGGCTTTCACCACCCCCAATTCTCAGACCTTGACCTCATTGTGTATGGAAGAGAAAAATTGGAAAGACTTTGTGAAACACTTGAAGATCTGTATCGAGAGAGAGTTCCCCCACTGCGAAACGAGTTTGAAAGCGATGAGGCGATTAGGGGGAAGCGTTGGAGATTCGTGAACTACCGCCCCAAGGAATACCTTTGGCACCAGCGAAGGAAGACAGTCTACGCGTTGTTTGCAGACAAGGATAGTGGGAGGGTTGTTAAGACGGAGTTCGAGCCAGTGAAAGATTGGAAGGAAATTTATAATGAATACAGCCCTGACATGCGAATCGTGAAGAGGGGCTGGATCAAAGTCGTTGCCCGTGTAACCGATGACCACAATGCTCCGTTTATCCCCTCCATTTACCAAATTGAGCCCATCAAAATCTTAGACGGACCGAGGGTTGAGCATCTTCAGCGAATAGTTTCTTATGTGGAGGAGTTTAGGATGCAAGCCAAAAGGGGTGAAGAGGTATATGTGGAAGGAAACCTCGAGGAAATAGTCACCCCTACGAACGTGTTTCACCAAGTTACCTTGACCTATGGTCCCAGATACTACGAACAAGTATTAAAAGTTCTCAAGACGTAAAATTCAACGGTCTCACCATTCGTAAGGGGTGGCAACAAATTCTATAACATGAGAGGTAGTTCGTCACCTTACCTCTACGATGTCTATCTTTTTCAGGTCAGCGATACCTAAGGCTTTGTCTTGAGCTAACCGTAAATGGGTTACAGAAAGGGGGTTAAGGCCTAGTATGCTTGCCCCTACAGCGTCAGCGGCCACCGGGTCCTCGGAAAACACCATTAAGTCGAATCTTTTTGTTCTACCGCCGAGCTCTCCCGCCACGTTCCCCATCCTCCCATCTATTATCGCCAAGTCAGGGGTTTTGTAGCGGTTTATGTCCACTATGCTCTCGTTTATTCCATAATTATGAAATCTTCCTTTGTCGCGCCTAATGGTCGCCCCCAACATGTTCTTGAGCGAGAGAGTCATGGTGGTTGTGGAGTGCACCTTTAACACCGCCGCGGAGATTAGATAAGAATTCATTAAGGTTAATGGAAACTCAAACTCCTTCAGCACCATGGCTTGAGGATCCCTCCTTATCTCATATTGATCTTCGTTGAGATCAACAAGCTTTACGCCACACTTTTCAGCGACTTCTAGGTAACCCTGATCCCTAAAAGCCTCATAGGTGTTGGCCCATCCAGATCCTTCAGCGATCACAACGTCTTTCCCGAGCCTCATACAGTACCTCGCGATGGCCTCAACAGTTTCCGCAGATGTGGTCGTGGGATACGGACGATTCACGATTAGATTCGGTTTGATTACAACTTTCTCTTTATGCAGTCTTACATTCAGCTCACTCAAGCCCTTTGAAACCATGACTGCAGCGTCGTTTCCTTTTACGATTATAACCTTAGACACTTTTGCTTGGCACATTTTACCGTTCCAATAGGTTATGCTCATAGATTGGATATAAGTTTACATCTAGTGAAACTAATTACAGGAGAATCATATGATCCGAAACTTTGTTTCCTAGAAGCAACCTATAGTATTCAGGTTTTTCCGCCCTCTGCACTCGTTCAACCTTGCCTCGTGCAACTACCACCTCACCGTTCTTGGCTTGTTCACAGAATCTTCCACGAAAGGACACGATCTCCTCAATCGGCTCTACACGAACCCCCTCAAGAACCTCCACACCGCTAATCTTGTAGAGGCAAGGAGTGAAAATCGCTTCAGAGTCGTCCACAACCCTAACCCTAATCTTGGCGTAGCCTTCAGAGGTGTAGCGAACCGCGCCATATCGCTCCTCAACTTCATTCCAGTCCTTCACAAAACGAATGAAGTAGTCTCGACCCATAAACTTGCCCTGCAAAACCTTCCTAGACTCAGTCCGAACAAAATCTTCGAAAGCCATAAGCGTGTCCTTTGAACGAAAATCGAACAACCTTTTCAGCTCCTCTAAGTCGTAAGGCCTAACTAGGCTTTCCTCATTTTCTAGCAGAGCTTTCAGCGTGGAATAAACCTTGTGACAACTTTCTGATCCATACACGATGGGGTCAATGTCAGAAGCGGGCATGTGAAGTTTCACTAGAATAGAGCCTGAGATGCCCAGCTTACTCCATGGAACGTTTGCCGTTTCCTTTAGGAGCTTAATAAACTGCCGCGCTTGGCTCTCCACTTCGTCTAACTCATCTGAACGAAGGAGGTCTTGCAGTCGGTCGGCGGGTTTATAGTAATGTGCTATGGCCTTAGCAGGAACTTCGCAGAGGTGCTCATCGAAAACTTGATCATACGCTAGGTATTGCGGAAAAGCCCTTTCGAGCAGTGCATACCGTTCTTCAAGAGCATAAACCTTCCGGTACGCTGTTTCATCCCGTTTCCGATCGCCGTTCGGGTCGGGTATAAAGCGAATAAAGGCTACAACTCTCTCAGGAGGATGAACTAGTCCCTTCACGTCAAAAAGGACCCGGTTAAGGGTCTCGACAACATCTCCTTCCCGAGCTTTAATTACAGTTCTCAATTTAACCCTCGATGCGAAGGATATACCGACTTGCTCTTAGAGCTAGAATGACGCTGGGACCTATGATCGAGGCAACGATCGTCATAAAAACTCTTTCAGCGATGGTTACAGGTAACACTCCCATGAAAATCACTGGCAGTGCAGAGAGGGCTTCTGGCATTATTATAGGTGCCAGCCCAATGAAGACTAGGCTTCCGAACATGTGGTCAGTCATGAATCCAGCGTAACTACACAATGGGACACTTGCGCAAAGCAACTCTTTACCATCCCAGAACCAATTCGCAAGCCTCTTTCGAAGAAGCATAATAACAATTAACGCTGTGAGATGAAGCAGGGCAACGTATGGCGCTGCTTGTCCAACCCACGTGCTGTACCACGCTAAGATAAGAATGACTAAAGGAACCGCTCCCAAGACCCACCCCCTACTCTTTTCAGTGAGTGCCCCTGCAACGAAGGCGGAAAGAACCGGGCTGAATATGGTGAACATACCAAATAAGTCAGCTGGAGGGATAATCCACGCCACAAAGTTCGCAAACAAGACAACTAAAGCCCCGAAGTAGGGGCCGAGCATGAATCCATAGATCGGAGCCAGAGTTGCCGACAGCGATATCTTGCCTTGAGTGGCTCCTATTACCGGAATCCCTGGAATGACTAATGCAACAGCCACGTAAAGAGCGGTTAAACAAGCAAGCAGGGCAACACCCTTCGCACTAAAATATCTTATTTTGCTCATAAACTATCCCCAATGTATGAATCTTCAACTCTGTGTAGTTTTTTACACAACGTTAATAAAACTTTGCATGAGAAGGTTGTTCAGCGCGGTTCTAGAGGTGTAGTCGGTGTGAGTTCACGTACGTCCGCCAAGATAGTATGGCATGTTACTGAATGCTTGCAACTCGCCCTTCTCCTCGAGGTAAGCGCCTATCCCAAGCCTGGAAACGTCCATCGGACAGCTGATTTCGAAAAAACAAGCTATGAGCATTTTCTGGCTTCGGCTGTTGCTGTGGTTCCTCACCTCAAACATGCAACCGAGCAGGGAATGATGATATCTTCTGGTAAAATTAGCCCGAAGGAGGTGGAAATAGGGAGGATCATTAAGAACGCTGTTACAAGCGTCAATATGTGGCAGAGTGGTGGAAACACCCTTCTGGGATCGATGATTCTGCTTTCACCCATTGCAGTTGCGGCTGGGATGACGCTTGCTAGGGGAGGAGCGTTTTCTCTCACTAAACTCAGAGAGAACATGAGGGTAGTGGTTGAGTCCAGCACCTCGGTGGATGCGGTGGATGTCTACGACGCCATACTGACGGCTAAGCCCGGCGGATTAGGCAAGGCTCCGAAACTTGACGTAAACGATCCAGCTTCGAGACAAAGAATTCTAGATGAGGATGTCACCCTTCTTGATGTGTTTAGAATTGCTTCCGTTTACGACTCCGTTGCCTCTGAGTGGGTCAACAACTATCCCATTACCTTTGATCTCGGCTACCCGTATTTTACTCAACAGCTGGAAAAGACGAGAAACATAAATACGGCGACAGTGCACACGTTCCTCAAGATCTTGTCCGAGGTCCCTGACACTCTCATCGCCAGAAAGGCGAGTTTATCAAGGGCAAGGGAGGTCTCCGCCGAAGCTAAGCGGGTGTTAGAAATGGGCGGCTTGACGACGACGTCCGGTAGAAGACTCCTTTGGAGTTTCGATAAAAAACTGAGAGATCCAAAGCATGAGTTAAACCCGGGAACAACGGCAGACATCACGGCAGCGGTTTTGGCTATCAGTATCCTCAGTGGATACCGGCCATGAACGCTCTCCTGAAGGCTAAACCTTCTTTTGATGAAAAAGAAGAGGTTAAGAAGGTTAAAATCGCAGGAAGAATGGACTAGATAAAGCATTAAAGAAAGAACCACATAATACCCATCGTAACGGTGCTTCCAAATGTTTGACATAGTTACTATGGGCGAAATGATGGTCCAACTTAATCCAGTTACAGAAGGACCTTTAAGGCATGTCGTCTATTTTGAGAAACATGCGGCTGGCGCTGAGGCCAATTTCGCCGTTGGCATGACAAGAATGGGGTTTACTTCGGGTTACATAACTAGGGTTGGAGAAGACGAGTTTGGAAAATACATATTGAGCTTTTTGAAGGGGGAAGGGGTCGATGTTTCAAGGGTTGTTGTGGATAAAGAGGCTCCAACGGGCATATACTTTATACAAAGAGGCTACCCTGTCCCTGGCAAAAGCAGCGTATTATACTATCGGAAGGGGTCAGCGGCGAGCAGATTATGCCCAGAAGACTTAGATCCTGAGTACATCGGCCAAACTCGACTCTTTCATCTCACTGGGATCACGCCCGCGCTGAGTGAAACTTGCCGTGAAGCCAGTTATGAAGCCATGAAGATCGCTAGGAACCGCAACACCATGATTTCTCTGGATACAAATATTCGACTAAAACTCTGGAAGGCGGAAAAAGCCCGAGAAACCCTCCTTCCGATGATTAAGAAGGCGACAATCTTGTTAACGGACCCTGAGGATTCGCAGATTTTGATAGGCGAAAGCGATCCTGAAAAAGCGGCCGGAAGCTTTTTGGATATGGGCCCTTCTACAGTGGTTGTAAAATTGGGTGAGGAAGGCGCACTTGCAGCAACCAGGGAAAAAATGGTGAAGAAACGTGCCTTTAAGGTGCCTGTGGTGGATATGATTGGGGCAGGAGATGCTTTTGCAGCAGGTTTTGTAGCAAGTATCCTGAAAGGCTGGAGTTTAGAGAGGGCTTTGGAGGTTGCGAACGCCGCTGGCGCATTAGTCGTGACGGTTAGGGGCGATATAGAGAATTTGCCGTCAATGGAGGAGGTTGAACAGTTCCTAGCCGTTCAAAGGAAGGAAAAAGTGGTCTTTAGATGAGCCGGTACATCTGTTCGAGTAAGAGCCCCTATGATGTCCATTGTCGGTATGGTGCCACTGCTCACTTCGGTGTTATTAGCTTTTTATCCTTTCCCTAGCTCCTTTTGGCCGGTCTCAAGACTTCTTCGCCCACATCATATGTCAATACAGCATCGCCCTGAATTATAGCTTGGAAACTCGAGTGGATTCCAAGAGAAATCGGTATTCTCTCTACAGCGCTCTCTGACGTCATGATTCTAACCGAGACAAGCTTCCATCTTTGTTATGTCAGTTACTTTGCCATGCCAAAGCCAATTATGATTTTTGGTTTTATTCACATCTTCGAAGTTAAGTAGTGCCGTTCTAGATTACTGAGGGCGAAGACTCAGGATTGCAACGATAATCATCGCTCCCACCACGATAATATAAACTGGGTTGGTTGAGCCCCCGGTCAGACTATTGATGACGAGCACGAGTATTCCAAAGATGAGGGGGCTAAGCCCAAGTATCCCTTCCTTTACCCATGACAACGTTGATCAAATTTGTGAATTGGTGTAAGCCGTATTTATGGGTTGCGCCGGAATCTATTTTCGCAACACGCTACTTGATTTGTCATTTCTTAGACTACTGGGGAACACAGAGGATTGCAACGAAGGCCTGTGTCAAGGTGCGGGATGTCTAAGGCACTCAAGCCTCAACTTGATGGTTATTGGCGTGCGAATCGAGTGGAGGCCAAATTTGAGACATTTAGAAATTGCCATCGATAGAGGCAGCTACACAAAAAATATATATTTTATTAAAAAACTGGTACGTAGTGTAACGAGATCTGAGTTTTTCAGCAAAGTTTCATGACGTACTGGCTCTCCCTCCTCCGAATTCGGATACGTCCCTTTCGAGAACATACAGGTCATAAGCCAGTATTTTCGTACTGGCGCACAGCACGCGCTTATAAATTTTATCAATCTATTCCGTCAGCATGTCTTAAACCCATAACATAAAACTTAAATAAAGTATAAGCCATTGATTCATATCGGGTTTGAAAAATGAAAAAAAGGGAAGCTAGAAGAGACCCGGCAGACCCCGAAAAAAGGGAGTACTTGAAGACCGTTGGGGCTCTTGTGGTTGGCCTCGCCGTCGGTGGAGCCGCTGGCTGGCTCAGCAAACCAGCAGAGAGAGTAACAGAAACCTTAACGGAAACCGTGACGAAAACGGTTACGGCGGCAGTGACGCCTACACCTACGCTGACGCCCACGCCCACACCTACGCTTACGCCTACACCAACGCCCACTTTACCTGGGGCGGGGGTGGCGGACAGAGCCATCGCAGGCGCAAAGCAACTTGTCGCGTCCGGCGCAATCCCTACGGGTGCTACAATAAAGCTCTTGCACGTGGCTGGATCGAAGAACAATTTTGAGCCTTTCTTTGCGGACTGGGAAGCAAAGACTGGAACGAAAGTTGAAGTGGTCACACTTGGCGGTGAACCAGACGTTCTAACTAAGGCGATGGCTGAGGCAACGGCCAAGACAGGGGCAATTGACATAATCACTATCTTCAGCACATGGAAAGGTGACGTTATCGAGGCTGGTTTGGCAAAAGATCTCACGGACTACTACAATAAGTACAATCCTGAGTATGGCCCACAATACCCAGATACGACGGTGATTGAGCCTCTAGCAGACTATACTACGATGTACAAGGGAAAGCGCTACGCTGTGGACTTGGACGCTGATGTCTTTACACTGACTTATAGAAAAGACCTACTTGAGAATCCCGATTACGCGAGTCAATTCAAGTCGAAGTTTGGATACGATTTGAAGGTGCCTGACACTTGGGAGGAGGTCAAGGACGTAAGCAGATTCTTCACTGAACTGAATCTGAAAGCTCCGGACGGCGAAAAAGTGTACGGCGCATACTTCTATGCTGACCCGGGTTGGGCAGCATTCACAACTTGGCTGTGCATCTTCGTATCAAAGGGAGGAATTCTATTCAGCCCAACCGACATGAAAGCAATGGTAAATACCCAAGAGGGCATAGATGCAACCCAAGTAATGGCAGATCTCGTGCCCTACATGCATCCTGACGCGCTTTCAATGGACTGGGCGAGCCTATACAAGAGATACAGTGAAGGAAAAGCCGTGCTTACAATGGCTTGGCCGTCATTGATAAAATGGGCACAGGATCCTTCGACATCACAAGTCGTCGGGAAATCAGGTTCAGCTCTAGCGCCTGGCAGTAAGGTCACCGTCGGTGGAAAAGAGATACTGCTAAAGGCAGCGAACAACCCTGTCAACTGGATCGGGATCGTATCCAACTATAGCAAGTACCCAGAATTGGGATACCTCTTCTGGCAGTGGGTTGTCAGCCCTGTGATAGGTGCTGACTCCGTTACCAGAGTCGGGATAATGGATATCCACAGAATGTGTTGGTTCGAGCCCCCGTACAGAGCGGCATTCGAAAAAGCATACACACCGCAATTCCTAGACGTGTTTGCAGATTGCATCGCCCACTCATTTCCAGACCTGATGATCAAAGGCTCTAGTGAATACCTAGACAAGCTTACGAAGAACGTCAACGCAGCGTGCGTCAAAGCCAAAACCCCCAAGGCAGCGATGGACGATACAGCCAAGGATTGGGAGCCAATAACCGACAGACTGGGAAGAGATGCACAGCTGGAAGTATGGAAATCCATGATTCCACTCTATCCAGCAGATGTACAAGACGTCTGGAAAGCAAAGGGATACATCAGCTAGAAGATTTAACCCAAGATTGAACCTCCCCCTTTTTTTGAGAACTATTTTGTTTGGAAGCGTGCGCAATGAAGACAATTGATAGATTGACTCAATGGATTGGAAAGACTGAAAGCTTCAAGAAACTTTCGACACTTCCACTTAATTTCGTGCTAAATTTCGTTCTAATAGTTCCTTTCGCGATTATGATATTCTTGAGTTTCACAAAGTGGGAGCTGCTCTCAGGCTACGATTGGTGGCATGCCCCAGTCGTAGGCGTGCCCAGGTTTATCGAAGCATTTGGGGATGCAAGACTCCTCTGGGCATTGATTCGAACGACAATCTTCGTCGCCGTGGTGCTGCCCTTGGAATTTCTTCTGGGACTTGGCATGGCGCTCCTTTTCTTAGGCGATTTCCGCGGAAAGAAGGCGTTTACGTCAGTCGTTATGTATCCAATGATGATGCCATGGGTAGTAGTCGGCCTAGGATTCTACTTGATGTTCCAATACTACGGGCCGGTGAACCTGTTGCTTTTGAAACCGATGTTCGGCGAAGGCGGCATGATCGACTGGTTTACGAATCCTGTCTTAGCATTTGCTGCAGTAATGATTGCCGATATTTGGCAATGGACGCCACTAATGTTCCTCATAATCTATGCTGGATTGGCAGCGGTTCCGACAAGACTGATAGAGGCTGCTCAGGTCTTAGGAGCATCGTCCGCCAGGATTGTAAGAACAGTTCGTCTTCCGCTGATTAAACCGCTGTTGGTTGTGGCGCTAATCATCAGGGGACTGGAAGCCTTCAAAGTCTTCGACATCGTCTACATAATGACTCGAGGAGGACCCGGTGTAAACTCAACTGAAGTCGTATCACTCTACGTGTACAACCTGGCGATAGTGTACCATAATACTTCCTACGCATGTGCGGTGTCGCTGCTAATAATGGTGGCGATTGCGCTCGTGACTAGATTGGCCATAAGACCTCTTGAAGTGAAACCGGAGTAGGTGTGAGATGTGGTAAGAACAAAAGTAGCGGCAAAGAGTATTGGTCGTTATCTGCTTCTGATAGTCGTATCCATATGGACTCTGGCTCCTGTAGCTTGGATGGTTTCCCTCTCATTCAAAGGTCCAACCGAATGGTACGCACCAAACTTGATTCCGATACAGCCGATTATCGACAACTACATCAGTCTCTTTGTCCCGACAAACCCTATCGGCGGTAGCTATTTCTTCACGTCGATCACAGAGCCCATAACGAAACCTCTAATCAATAGCCTGATAGCTGCAGGACTAGGAACAATATTCGCGGTCCTAGTCGGATTCCTTGCGGCCTACGGGGTTTCGCGCTATCAAGCCGGAGGAACCTTCGTCATCTTCTTCACGCTCCTAACTAGGATGCTTCCGGGAGCGACTTTCGTGGCGCCGCTGATGGTCTTTTACGCCGGCATTGGCTTCGTAGATACATACTCGGGGCTTATCCTGCTGTATACGGCTGTCACGTTGACGTACGCGATTTGGCTGATGAAGGGGTTCATTGATGAGATCCCGCCAGAATGGGAGGAGGCTGCGCTTCTAGAGGGAGCGAGCCCGTGGACCGTTTTGAGGAAGATAACGATTCCCCTTACGAAAGGGGGCTTGGTGGCCTCCGCGCTTTTCATATTCATACTGAATTGGAGCGAATTCTTGTTTGCACTGGTGATCTCCGTAACTCAGGTGACAACCCTGCCTGTACAGATTAGCAAATATGTAAGCGCCGTGGGCAGGATGTATGGGACCATGGCCTCCTTAGGACTTCTGGCGACAATACCTTCACTTGTACTTGGGTACTTGATCCAAAAGCACCTTGTGACAGGATTCACATTCGGCAGAGTCAGATGACACTACCGTATTGGGAAGGAAACATGGATGGTATCGTGAAATGCCTAAGCTCGTAGTCAAGAACCTTCGAAAAGTGTTCGGAACCTTTGAAGCAGTCAAAGATGTTAGTTTTCATGTGGAAGAAAAAGAGACCCTTTGCTTACTGGGTCCTTCAGGTTGCGGAAAGACAACAACGTTGAGAATTATCGCTGGACTTGAGGTGCCGACGTCGGGCGAGGTATTTGTAGATGGTGTGCTAGTCAATGATCTACCTCCCCAGAAGAGGCAAATCGGGCTAGTCTTTCAAGATTACGCGATATTTCCACATTTGTCAGTCTTCGAGAACATCGCTTACGGCCTCAGAGTTAGAAAGATGCCTGAGGCTGAAATAAGGAAGAAGGTACATGGTACCGTAGCGCTCATAGGCGTAGAGAATATTCTCGATGCGCCGGGCAAGAAACTTGGTTTAAGCGAAATGCAGAGAGTAGCTATAGGAAGAAGCATAGTGCTTGACCCGAAACTCCTGCTACTCGATGAACCTTTGAGCAATATAGACGCTAAAGCTCGGGAGAGGATGAGAACCGAGCTGGGGAAATTGCAGAAAGAGATAGGCATAGCAACTGTGTATGTAACTCACGACCAACTCGAAGCCATGACCTTAGCTGATAGAATTGCGGTGATGAGAGACGGCCTAATAGAGCAGATGGGGACAACGAGTGAAATCTATAATAGCCCTAGAAACTTGTTTGTAGCTGATTTCATCGGAAGCCCATCGATGAACCTGATAGATTGTGAATGCGTCTACAGTGGAGGACGAGTAGTTCTGAAATCCGGAGATTTCTCCTTCGATATCACAGAGTTCGGTGAAACGGTTAGAAGCAAATCCAAGGGAAAAGAGCTTGTCCTTGGAATTAGACCTGAAGATGTATCTATAGATGTTGATAAGACGGACCCAAAGGCGATGGAGTCTGAAGTCCAGTTAGTGGAGCCTATTGGGGCCAAATCGATATATCACCTCAAGATAAGCGGACCAACCATTCTGAGTAAGGACCGTGCAATGCCTGAGGTTAAAGTAGGCAGCAAGGTCTGGGCGACATTCAGCAAGAATAAGCTTCACGCATTTGACAAGAAGACCGAGGAAGCGATTTTTTAAATCGGGAGCATTGAAGAGATGGTAACGCTTCGGCTCGTAAACATCTCAAAGAAAGCTGGAAAAAGACAGATACTGAAGAACGTGAGCTTGGATATCTCTGATAGAGAACTCTTTGTCATCACAGGACCCCCGGGCGCAGGTAAGACGACTATACTTAAAGTAATTGCTGGTTTAATCACCCCTGACGAAGGAGATGTCTACATAGGCGATCAAATTGTGAATACAGTGCCGCCGGGTGACCGTGATGTTGGAATGGTGTTTGAGGTCCCACCTATCTACCCTAATAGAACTGGATTCCAGAATATCGCGTTCCCCTTGGAAATAAAGAAGGTCAACGATCATGAGATTAAAAAAAGAGTTGAAGAAGTGGCGGAGCTTCTTCAAATAACGCATCTTCTAGAGAGGAAACCCGCTACTTACAGCGGGGGGGAACTCCAAAGGGTTTCCTTGGCTCGAGTTTTGGTAAGGAAACCTCGCATCCTTCTCTTAGACGAGCCATTAAAGAACCTCGACGCTAAAATAAGGGAGAGAATGCGGGTTGAATTGAAAAGGCTACAGAGAGAATTTGGAATAACAATGATATTCACCACTCACGACCAGCTTGAAGCTGTTGCGATTGGTGATAGAATAGCTGTCATGAATAAGGGAGTTATTGAGCAGGTGGATGTGCCAGAGAGGACCTACAACTATCCCAAGACCGTTTTCGTCGGCCGTTTCATCGGAAGCCCTTCAATGAATCTCGTGGATTGCATACTGAGGGAAACAAACGGGCGATGGGTTCTTGACGCAACGGAGTTCGCCATCGACGTAACGCATCTTAAAGATCAAATACTAGCTAAGTCGACGAGCCCAGAATTGATACTGGGTACAAGACCTCCAGATATTAGCGTGGAGGAGAGACCCGTTTCCGAACAATCCATTGAGGCGGTCCTTGAGCTAACCGAGGCCCTTGGATCAGAGAAGATTGCAGAGTTGAGGGTTGGGAGCGCGATACTAACAGCTTTGGTGTCGCCAACATTCGATATAGGTATTGGTGAGAAAGCCTACATTGAACTTAAGAGGGAAAAGCTATATCTATTTGATAAAAAGACGGAAAACCTCATTATTTGCGGTCTAATCTAATGAACTTGCTCGAAATCTAGGTTTTATAACTCAAGAGTTATATTCTTATAATCTTAATAAAACGTTTGTTAAAAGAAGGAGGATGATTAAGGATGAAGATTCTTGATGCCCACACACATCTAGGCTCATGCAGAGTTTTCGATCTAAATGCCACCGAAGAAGATTTGATCAAAAATATGGACGAAAAAGGCGTGGATGCAGCCATCGTTCAACCGTTTCCAGGCGCCTACCCGCAGCCCCCAGTTGATGTTCACAATAGAATTGCAAGACTCGGTAAGAAACACCCGGGACGCATCTTCGGAATGGCTAGCGTTAACCCCCACGTCATGTCTAGAGAAGCTTGGCGTCAAGAAGTTGAGAGATGCATAAAAGACTTGGGGTTCGTAGGAGTGAAGCTTCACACAATAGGTCACGCCATCTTACCCGCCTCAACAGATGGGATGATGATTTTCGAAACTGCTAATGAGCTAGGGGTTCCAGTAATGGTTCATACGGGCTTGGGAATACCTCCAGCGCTCCCGGGCATGGTGATTCCGGCTGCAAAGAAATACCCTAACCTACCAATTATCTTGAGTCACTGCGGTTTCAACATCGCAACCGGTGAAGCGGTTCATGTGGCTTCTCTTTTCAAAAACGTTTACGTAGAATGTTCGTGGGTTATCGGCGCTGACATATTGTGGGCCATGAAAGAGTTAGGGCCCGAAAAAGTGATGTTCGGTACCGACTTTACGAGCAACATTGAGACTGAACTGGTTAAGATCAAGGAAGCTGGGGCAACTTTAGAACAGCTCGAATGGTATCTAGGTAAGACTGCTGCCAAGGTCTTCAAGATAAAGCTGTGAACGTCCAGCAGTTCGCAGCTTCGCACTTACTAAAATCGATTTGCGCTAGGGTAAAGAGGTGAGAGCCATGAAGCTCGCGACATTCGCCATAAATGGTAGGGAACGAATCGGAGTTGTCAAGGACACGGTCGTAGTAGATCTCAACGCGGCTTATTCCGGTTACTTACGGTCAAGAGGGGTCTCCGATCCCAATAGGAGAGCAAATGCTCACATACCTCCTATTATGAAATCCTTTATCGAGCAGGGAGATCAGGGCTTAGAAGCGGCAAGACTGGCTTTGGATTTCGTGGAGAGAAAGGCGTATAAGGTTCACAACGCTGTATTCCCCTTGGAAAAAGTGAAGCTGAAAGCTCCGGTGCAAAATCCATCAAAAATTGTCTGCACGGGTCTCAACTTTGAAGATTATCGCAGAATCCTTAACCTTCAGTACTTACCTGTTCCACAAATCTTCTTGAAAGCTCCTTCAAGCATAATAGGTCACATGGACCCAATCGTCATTCCTGAGGGCTACGGGGAGGTGTATCACGAGTTCGAGTTCTCTTGTGTGATATCCAAGAGGTGTAAAAATGTTCCAAAAGAAGAGGTTGACGAAGTTATTTTTGGATACACGATCTTGAATGATATTACAGCACACAACATAGAGTTGATTACGAGGGAGTATCAGCAATGGGCGAAATCCTTTGACACCTTCGCCCCAACAGGCCCATGGATCGTAACCCAGGATCAGATGCCTCCTGACATCTATAATCTAAGGATGGTTCGTAGGCGAAATGGGAAGGTTGAATGCGAATCAAACACGAAACACATGAGGTTCCACTTTGACGATATAATCAGCTTCACGACAACCTTCTGGACCCTAGAGCCTGGAGACATCGTGACCAGCGCGAGTCCACCAGCAGGGCCGATAGAACTTGGAGACACCATAGAAACCGAAATCGAGGGTATAGGAGTTCTTAAAAACCCGGTCATTGGGAAGAAGGTCACAACAGAATACGCCCTAAAGGCGGGTATTCGCTAAGAGAAGATTTTAAACGAATCAGATAAATAGTTCGAAAAATCTATTTCATGGACAAAGAGGTGCGAGAAGAATGAATTTCCAGTCGGTTCAACAGTCTGGGGTAATAAAGTATTTCCCCGAACGATGCACCGGATGTGGAGTATGCGAATTAGCTTGCGCTCTTTATCATGAAAGCGGTTGTAATCCAGGCTTATCTAGAATCCACTTAATTAATGACTCTTTTACAGGAAACCATAGCGTCGAAGTTTGCGTCCAGTGCTTTTCCCCCGGGTGCCACTACATATGCCCCGTAAACGCGATAGAAATAGATCCTGAAACGGGAGCGAGATATATAAGTGAAGGAAAATGTATAGGATGCGGAAAATGCCTTGAAGCATGCCCCCTTATGCCTGAAAAGCAGATAATTCGATTCAAACAAGTTGGCAATAAGAAACTATTTTTCAAATGCGACATGTGTAAAGACAGGGTTGAGGGACCTATTTGCGTCGAATACTGCCCAGCATCGGCTTTGGCTTATTTAAAGGCAGGTGAAAGATGATGATTGAACAGTATGGTTATGCAGAAAAAATATTGAGGGTTAACCTTTCAAACGGCAAAATCTGGACTGAAGACACGAAGAAATACGCAGATAAGTTTATCGGTGGAAGGGGCGTAGCGGCTAAAATAGCTTGGGAAGAACTAAAACCAAACATAGATCCGTTTAGCCCTCAAAATAAACTCATCTTCATGACTGGACCATTGACTGGTGTTCTTTCACCCGGTTCAGGGAGAACGACCGTAGCGGGAATAGCCCCACAAGTCTATCCTAAACCGTGGTACACCCGTTCCAATATGGGTGGTCGGTTCGGATCTGAATTAAAATATTCGGGGTTTGACGGCATCGTTATTGAGGGCGCGTCTGAGAAGCCAGTTTACATATGGATACACGATGAAAGAAATGTTGAGCTTCTGGATGCAAATGAGTTATGGGGTCTCGACACGTTCGCAACTCAGAAAGAACTCATGAAGAAGCACGGCGGGGACACTTCATCTGTATGTATAGGTCCAGCTGGGGAGAACCTAGTGCGAATAGCTGTTATACTAACTGCCTCTGGCGACGCAGCTGGCCAAGGCGGATTCGGAGCCGTAATGGGCTCAAAGAAATTGAAAGCCATATCCGCCACGAGTATGAGAAACGGCGTGAAGGAAATAGGTAAAATAAATGTGGCGGATCCAAAAAAGTTAGTGAAGCTATGGAGAAAGTGCGCAAAACTTCTTCAAGGAGGCCAAAAAATACCAGAGATCCCATCGAGTTTCATGGGCACCGAGGTCAAATATGAAAGAAAATATCATGCGTGCAGCCATGCCTGTCCAGGCCTGTGCGGAAGAGGAAGAGATTACGGCTCATTCATATGGAAAGACATCCCAAGCAAACGGTATTACACCACTGAAAGCGGACAAATGATGTGCATAGCCCCCAACTTCGTCGCCTTTTCGACCGAAAAAGAGGCTCAAGTAAAAATTGAATACCGCGTGGATATTCCTGAAGCGTTAAGGGTAAAAAACCTTTCCGACAGGTTGGGAATGAACCAGTGGGATCTTCTCGGCGGTTTGTTTCTTTGGCTAGTGACGTGTCACAAGGAGGGACTAATAAATAAAAAACTCCTTCCATGTCCAATAGACCCAAACAATCCTGATTTTTGGGTAACGTTGCTTTACATGATCGCCCATAGGGAAGGAGTCGGCGACCTACTTGCTGATGGAGCTTTAAGGGCGGCTGAAAAACTTGGAAAAGGAGGAAAGTACCTTCCTTACGTGACTTGCGGATTCGCTGAGCACGGCGCTGGAAGAGGAGTCTGGGGCTTCTTTGAATATCCATTCTGGATAGTCGGAGCCTTACTTTGGTCCATAGACAGCAGAGATCCTTTCTCTGACACAGGGCATGGTTATGCAAGGCTAGTATACGGGTTCCATTACGTTCTCCCATTAAAGGACGATCAAGTTAGGAAGATTGCCAAAGAACTCTGGGGGTCAGAGAAAGCCGTTACAGACGACTACGAGTATAAAGCTCAACCGGCAATTTGGCTCCAAAACAGGGGGTGTCTGACATCCAGCCTCCCCACGGATGATTGGGTCTTCCCAATAATTGCGAGCAACTTTACAGAGGACGGCTCAGGAGACACGTCGCTTGAGAGCAAGTTATACTCCACTGTGACCGGAGTGGATTATACGGAGGAGAAGCTTGACAGAGTCGGTGAGAGAATATTTAACTTGGAGAGGGCGATCGCCGTTAGAGAGGGTAGAAATAGGGAGATTGACGAAAGCGTAATTCCATTCTTTAATAAACCGGACTGGACTAGAAGAATCCGGTTGGACGAAGACAAGTTCAAAGCACTTCTGGACGAGTACTACAACCTCAGAGGCTGGGACGTTAAAACTGGTAGGCCAACCAAGTCTAAACTTGAAGAACTAGACCTAGCGGATGTTGCAAGTAAGCTGTATGGATAGATTTCCATACTCCCAACATTATCATTTTTCTGTTCTATGCCGCCTACCTGAGGACTACGCTCTCTTTCCTATGAGATGCGAGATACTTTTCGACATCATCCAGAGATGGTGAATTCTCTGCGTAACGCGCGGTTTCATCCATAAACGATTATGTTAAAATGTTTTTGGCTCTCAAAAAGGGATTGAAGGGTTAAAATCTTAGAAGATGTTTGACTCGAATATGCTTTTGAGGGTTGGGAGGGTGAGGTTTCCTCCAGTTAAAACTAGGGCTACCTTCTTTCCCTGTAGCCTATCCCTAATCTTGAAGGCTGCTGCTGTTGAGGCGGCTCCAGCTCCTTCGGCAAGCTGGTGAGTTGTCTCGAGGAGAGTTAGGATCGCTCTTTTCATTTCGTCCTCGCTTACAAGGATGAAGTCGTCAATAAGCTTGTTAATGATACTAAGGGTGAGTTTGAAGGGAACTCTTGTGGCGAGCCCCTCAGCAAAGGTTTCAGCGGACTTAGTTTCAACCATTTTCTTATTCTTCCATGAGAGGTAGACTGCGGGTGCCTTCTCAGCTTGAACCCCAAAAACCTTCACGTCAGGGTTTATGGATTTCGCAACAATGCATGCTGCCGAGGCGCCACTGCCGCCGCCTATGGGCACTATTATGACTTCAACGTCTGGAAGATCCTCCATGATCTCAAGGTAGAGGGTTCCAACCCCAGCGATTAATAGCGGCTCGTTGGCTGAGTGGATGTACCTGTAGCCCTTCTTTTTGGCTTCCTCCTCCACCCAAAGTCTTGCTTCATCGAAGTCTAAGCCGTGAAACTCAACTATGGCTCCGAGGGCCTTCATGGCTTCAACCTTTAACGGGTTTGACTCCTTAGGCATTCCAATAATAGCTTTTACACCGAAGAAGGAGGCTGCGTAGGCTACGGACTGACCGTGATTCCCCGTTGAGGCCGTGATAACCCCCTTAAGCTTTTCTTCCTCTGAAAGCTTTGAAATGAGGTTTAAGCCGCCTCTAGCCTTGAAGGCACCTATAGGCTGAAGGTTCTCGCATTTCACATAAGCTTCAAACCCTAGGCGCTTAGAAAGAGTCGAAGACCTTATGAGAGGAGTTTGAGGAAGATACTTGCTTACAACTCTTCGAGCCTCATACACATCGTGTAACGTTACGAGCTCAGACAAAGCCTTACACCACAGAAAAAATGTCTCCCTTACTTTTAAGACTTTTACAGAGAAGTCTTCCTCGCAAAGTACCAGATTGATTCAACTCTATTAGCTACAACCGTTCACAAAAAGGGGCAGAAAAGTCTTGCTGAACTAAGCCAGTGAAGAGAAAAGATAATTAATTAATGAGAAGGATTGAATGTTGAGGAGAAGTGTTATGGCGAAAATTGAAAGGGAGCCCTTTGCCTTGCTTTATCCTTGTCCAGTGACGCTCGTTACATGCGTGGACAAGGAGGGAAAACCGAACATCATTACGTTGGCGTGGGTTGGTATAGCTTGCGCTGATCCTCCTACAATCGGCATCGCTATTCGACCCCACAGGTATTCTTACGGGCTCATTAGGGATACCAAGGAATTCGTCGTGAACATCCCCACCATGGACATTCTGCGCGAAACCGATTACTGTGGAGAAGTATCGGGCAGAGATCATGACAAGTTCGCTGAGACGAAGCTCTCCCCCGAACCAGCTAGGCACGTCAAGCCGCCCCTCATCAAGGAATGCCCGGTCAACATGGAATGTGTCCTTCAGCAAGTCCTCGAACTTGGTGTGCATCACCTATTTCTAGGGCGGGTCGTGGCTGTTCACGTTGACAAAGCGATACTGGATGAACGGGGGCGTATAGATTACGGCAAGGCTCGACCCTTCGCGTACATTCACGGCGAATACTGGAGCTTACGCGAAATGATTGACCTACGGCATTTCAGTAAAAAGTAGTTAAGGAAACTTCGTTTGAACGAAAGATGGACCACACAGAGGGCTAAGCCTTCAAGCAACCCATTGTTTCTAGCTATTCCCTTCGAGTTTAACCCCAAAAGGATCTAAATGAAGCATTCTCATGAACAACTGCGTTAACGGAAAGATAGGCTCAACTTCAACTTTACCTCTGAGAAGAACATTCCTTCGTAACGAAAATGTCCAACTTTGAGGGCTTCAAAATATTAAAACCTAAATGCTGGAGATATCCCCCGCAAACTTTTTTAAAATATAATGAAGCGACCAAACCGACACTAATATTGGGAAATTTAATCTGCAAATCATGAAAAATTACTTTGAGTAATATTTTAATTGAGTATGCTAGTTATGCTAGATGTAATTTGGTGAATAGAGATGGATAAGGTTGAGGAAGCTTTAAAAAAGATTGATAAAACGAAACCTGCATTCCCGATACCTCTAGGCTATTATGATGAGTTAAAACATATTTGGGGTAAGGATTGGGGTGCACAGAGCGAGATTGGAAAAATTAGGGAGGTGATGGTGCAGAGGCCCGGTCCTGAGATGGCACCGCCAAAAGAAGATCTAAAATGGTATGGCATGAAGTGCGTGGCAGATGTAAGTAGGG
>Ga0315312_1000530_pt1 | contig 42770 bp, 46 predicted proteins | sample TDP7_MG_FD_203629 | JGI IMG/M metagenome (GOLD analysis project Ga0315312, IMG submission 203629) | Freshwater sediment microbial communities from Lake Towuti, South Sulawesi, Indonesia - TDP7 | ecosystem: Environmental > Aquatic > Freshwater > Lake > Sediment | place: Indonesia: South Sulawesi... | reverse complement strand
CGCCTCAACCTCGTGGTCCAAGATGGAGGCCGCAAAGCTCCCCCCATCTTTCTTGATCACCTGGCCCGTGAGGATTGTTTCTACCCCCACAAAAGAAGCAACAAACTCATCGAAGGGGTGGTTCATGACTTCTTCGGGAGAGCCAGCCTGCACGATCCGGCCTTTGTTCATCACGGCGATCCTGTCTGACAGGCGGAGGGCTTCCAGGCGATCATGAGTTGCCAGGAGAGTTGTCGTTTTTGTCTGCCTAAGGACTGATGCCAGGTCTTCCAGTAAGGACTCCCGACTGGGGGGGTCGAGGGAAGCAAAAGGTTCGTCCAGGAGGAGGATCTCGGGGCGTGTGGCCAAAGCCCGCGCCAGGGCCACTCTTTGGGCTTCTCCTCCAGAGATTTTCCGGGCTGAGCGATGGAGCAGGTGAGAGATGCCGAATCGTTCCAGGGTTTCGTTTACGATCCGCCGTATTTCCGTTCCTTTTATACCCCGAATTTTTAAACCCAGAGCCACATTTTCAAAAACTGTGGTATCAAAAAGGAGCGGGTCCTGAAAGACCATGGCCAATCTTCGGCGATACTCCAGAGCGGAATGGTTGGAAGATACCTTTTCTCCTTTAAAAAAGAATTCTCCCCGGGCGGGTTCAATCAGCCGGGCCAGGGATTGCAGGAGAGTCGTTTTCCCTGCCCCATTGGGCCCGATGAAAGAAAGGATTTCTCCTTCTTGGACCCTTAAGGAGGCAATGTCCAGGACCAGGGTTCCTGCCTTTGTGACCTGGAGATCTTTTGCCTCCAGAATAAACGGAGCACCGTTCATCGGGGCCTCTCCCTCTGCTGGATCTGGGTGAGGATCAAAGTGATGAAGTAGGCCAGCAGAAGCAGAATGATTCCCAGGGCAATGGCGATATCGAAATTTCCCCGACTCGTTTCCATGACCGTTGCCGTGGTGAGCACCCGGGAATAGCCTTTAATGTTGCCGCCCACCATGATGGAAGCGCCTACTTCCGAGATGACTCCACCAAATCCGGCCATTACTCCGGCCAGGAGGGGAAGCCTGGCCTCCTTGATCAAAATCCAGGTCATCTGGACCCGAGTTGCCCCGAGGGCCAGGATTTGCAGGCGGAGGTTTTTGGGAAGGGCTTGAATGGCAGCCAGGGAAATGCCCATCACGATGGGGGTGGCAATGATCGCCTGGGCGATGATCATTGCGGTCGGTGTGTACAGGATCCCCAAAAACCCCAGTGGCCCATTCCTCCAGAGAAAGATGGTGACAAAAAGGCCGACCACCACTGGCGGAAGGCCCATTCCTGTATTGATCAGGCTCAACAGGATCCTCCTCCCAGGAAATTCTGCAAGGGCAATGGCTGTGCCGCAGGAAATTCCGATGAATAGGCTGATGAGCGTGGCCGTACCCGAGACCTGCAGAGAGAGGAAGGTGATCCTCATCACCTCCGGGTCGAGCGTCATCAGAAGGGAAAAAGCCTTTCGGATTCCCTCGAGAATCAGGTCCATTTATATTCCTAACCCCACATAGCCAGAACCAAAGAGGCTTTCTCTTTGCCGCCCTGTAAGGGCAATTCATGAATTACCCCTACAGTTCCTCTTCTTTTTTGCCCGCATCAGGAATAAAAAAGGGAGAACGGAATTTATCCATCCCGAAGGTCCTGATGATTTCTTGAGCTTGTTTGGAAACCAGGAAATCAGCGAAGGCTTTGGCCCCGGCTGCATTTACCTTGGGCCATTTTGCCGAGTTAACCTCAATGACATGATAGATGTTCAGAAGAAGGGCATCCCCTTCGACCAATGGGCCGAGGTGAAGGTTTTTCTTCAAGGCCAGGTAAGTTCCTCGATCGGCAAGAGTATAACCTTTCTTCTCCGAGGCAACATTGAGGGTCTGCCCCATCCCCAAACCGGTCTGTTGATACCATTTTTCTCCTTCGGGATTAATCCCGGAGGCCTCCCAGATGGCTTTTTCTTTGGCGTGTGTTCCGGAATTATCTCCCCTGGAAATGAACAGAGTTTTGGCATTGGCAATTTTCCTAAAAGCTTCCGAAGCAGAACTCATCCTGGTAATCTTCGCCGGATCTTCGGGAGGGCCCGCAACGAGGAAATCATTGTGCATGACCAATTGACGGCTGATCCCAAACCCCTCCGCGACAAACTTCTTCTCCGCCGCAGGGGAGTGAACCAATAAAACATCGGCTTCCCCTTTTTGTCCCATGGTCATGGCCTGGCCAGAGCCAACACCGATTGTCTTGACGAAATAGCCGGTCTTCTTTTCAAAGACAGGGAGGAGGACATCCAGGAGGCCAGAATCTTGGGTGCTGGTCGTGGTGGCCAGAATGATGTTCTTCTGCTCTGCTCGGGCCAGCGGCCATCCGAGCACTCCGAAAAAGATGATCACCCCCCCCAAAAACACCCTTTTTCCTTCGATCCAATTCATGATTGTTTTGAATAGATGATCTTCCCTGAATTCTTGAAATCATAATTTCCCAATGGTTCCACCCGGCTGCGGAATTCTGGGGAGTTAAGAATTTCGATGAAAGCTTGCACGCCTCTTTTAAAAAAAGTCGATTGGTCAAGGACCATGTCGAAGCTTTCTCGGGTGATGGGAATGAACGGGAGACCGAGAAGTTTTGATATGGCCACGGTGGCGAGGCCAACATCTGCTTCTTTGGCCAAGACGGAGAGGCCGACCTCAAAATGTGTGTACACCTCGTTTTCATACCCCCGGATCGCCGACGTGGAAATCCCTAACTTCTGGAGATGATGATCCAAGAGCACCCTTGTCCCAGAGCCCTTCTGGCGGTTGATAAACTTTACCCGGCTTTTTGTAAGATCCTCGAACCCGCGGATTTGTAAGGGATTATGGGGAGGTACCAGAAACCCTAAGTCTCGGTAGAAAAGATTGATCACCACGACATGCAAATTGGGGAGGTAGGTAGAAAGGAAAGGAAGGTTATATTCACCGCTCTTAGGATCAAAGAGGTGAGTCCAGGCTATGTCCGTGTATCCCTCATTCAGGGCTTTCAGGCCATCTGCGCTTCCAGTGTTGGCCGAAAAGATGTAGAACTCCGGATAGGATTTTTTCATGAAGGTTTTCAGAATGTCGAGAATGGGATCATTGCTGCCGGCCGCCAAAAGAGCCCCTTCGATTCTTTTGCCTTTTCTTCTGGCCTCGGCCATACCGGATCTGGCATGGGTGTCAATCCATTCGTCGATTAGTTTTTTGGGGAAGATCCACTTTCCGGTAATGCGGGTGGAGGGTATCCTTTTGGACTTGATCAGGGCGTAGACCTGCTTCTCGTGGATACCCAAATACTGGGCGATCTGTTTGGTGTTCATCATCTCTTCAGACATGAAGATCCCCTTTTGAATAAGGATATCCTAATCCAGGCCAAATCCGGTTGTCAAGAAAAAAAAGACAAATTATTACTTTTTATGACTTTTTTCTACAGATTATAACCGTCTAAGACAATGCATTTTCTGGGATGTGTTGGCAATTTTTTAGAGGGCAGGCTTAAGGACGAGGATTTCTAAGGCTTTCGGGAGGCTTTCTTTTCTCATCTCCACTTCGCTACCGTTAATAACCCTGACCGAAGGCTTCCCTTTGGTAAATTCTTCAACGTTATCCAAGGGAAAGCCGCACCTGGGGGTTTTAAAGTGCATGGGGATAATCACCCGGGGGTTTAACCTCTCGGCGGTCTGGGTAGCCTGCGAGGGATCTATGGTGTAAACTCCTCCCACGGGCATCAGTAGAAGGTCCACTGGGCCGATCTGCTTGGCTTCCTTTTCTGTGGGCACGTGGCCGAGATCGCCCAGGTGGCAGATCCGCAGTCCGTCGAGGATAAAGCAAAAGACCGTATTGTCTCCCCGCTCTGAGCCCTGGCTTTCGTCATGGTAGGAGGCCAGGCCCCTTATTTCTAAGTCATTTATTCGATGCAGGCCCGTTCCCTTTATGACCTTGGGCCTCCCCGGGAGACCCTGGATGTAATTGTGGTCGGCATGCTCGTGGCTGACTAAAACCACGTCGGCTCGATCCGGGATCTTGCCGTAACTGATGGCCCCGCCGAACCCTCCGGGTTCGTAGGGGTCGGTGATAATCTTGAATCCCTTGTCAGTGGTAATCAAGAACGCTGCATGGCCGTACCACTTTACCTTCATCGGACTGGTTCCTTTCTCAGGCAAAAGAGACTTTTTTCTTCTCTTCGGCTTCAGCTTTGGTCTTGCAGGCAATGCATAGAGTGGTCACTGGCCTGGCCTTCAGGCGCTCCTCTGAGATCTCCTCCCCGCATTCTTCGCAGATACCAAAGGTTCCGTCCTCAATCCTGGCCAATGCTTCTTTGATTTTCAGGATCAGCTTTCTCTCGCGGTCGCGGATGCGCAGCTCAAAATTGCGGTCAGTCTCCAGGTTGGCCCGGTCGGTAGGATCGGGGAAGGTGCTGTTGTTGGTCATGCCGGTGACAGTCTTTTCTGCCTCGTTGAGCAAAGCCTGTAGACGTTCATTCAGAAGCTCCCTGAAATAAGCGAGCCTCTCTTTGTTCATCTTCTCCCTCCAAAAAGATATCTCAGAAGTAAAAATGAAATTTACCATAAAATGATAAAAAAGAGAATACTTTTCTCCCCCGCACCCCTTGGGCCAGCTCGCTATTCCTCTGCCCGCAAATAGGTCCCGCTTTTTCCACCCGCCTTCTTCAGCAGCTTGATGTCCGAGATCGTCATTCCTCGGTCAATAGCCTTGCACATATCATAGATCGCCAGGGCAGCCGCTGCCGTGGCCATCAGCGCCTCCATCTCCACGCCAGTCTTTCCGGTGGATTTCACCAGGGCTTCAATGTGCACCTCCGAGTGGCGCACATCTGGTTGGAAGCGGATCTCCACGCTTTCTATGGTCAGCGGGTGGCACATGGGAATGGTCTCTCCAGTGCGCTTTGCGGCCATGATTCCAGCCACCCGAGCAACCCCCAATACGTCTCCTTTCTCGATCTCTTGGTTGATGATGCGCTCCAGAGTCTGGGCTTTCATGATCACTCGTCCAGAGGCCACGGCTACTCGTTTGGTTACTGGTTTCGCGCTCACATCCACCATCCGTGCTCGTCCCTCCCGGTCGAAATGAGTTAACTTGGCCATATCCCTCCTCCTTGATTTGCCAGGCCTATTGTCAAAAACTAACCACAGAGGCCTCAGAAAAATTATTTCCCCCTCCCCTCTGTGTCCTCTAAATCATTAACCTCCTAATCATCTCTTCCCCTCTAAGCCAGTCCATTATACGCTCCCCTATGTCGAATCCCTCTACTTTGGAGGCTTATCTCCTTTTGTCTGATAGATCTCATCTCCTCACCCCAAATTACTGAGCCCTTGCCTTTTTACAGACATTCTATAATCAAGCAAGCTCTAAATTGGAATGAACTTAGAGAGCAAAGGATATGATTCTCTCAGTTATCTCTTTTAGAGGAAATTTAACCACTGGGGGCACAGAGTTTTTATATAATAATTTTCTCTGGGTTCTCTGTGGTGAAATTCCTGTGGTGCCATATTTTTTCCTTTTTTTATAAAACTTTTGACATTACCTTGCCAGGCCTTTATCTAACGTTTAAAAAGCTTGTTTTGCCAGGAATCTTCTGTTATAAAGTATAAGAAATTTTTTTCTTCCCTTCAAACGCTTAATTAAATCTCTTCTGAACACGTGGAAGAGGAGTTCGGCATGCTGGCCAAAGTTCTGAGTGGTGCCATTTTGGGGATCGATGCCTACCTGGTGGAGGTAGAAGTAGACATCGTTCAGGGCCTTCCTGTTTTTGCCACCGTGGGCCTCCCGGATGGGGCAGTAAAGGAAGCAAAGGAGCGGGTGAAGTCAGCCGTCAAGAATTCTGGCTATGACTTTCCCCCCAAACGCATCACCGTCAACCTTGCCCCGGCAGATGTGAAGAAAGAAGGAGCAGGGTTTGACCTACCCATCGCCGTGGGCATTCTCACAGCCTTGGAGGTCGTCTCCAGACAGCGCCTGGAAGATTACCTCCTTTTGGGAGAGCTTTCTCTTGACGGGCGGGTGAAGGCCATCCGGGGCGCGCTTTCATTGGCCATTGCTGCCCAGAGCAACAGCAAGCGGGGCGCCATCCTTCCCCAAGAGAACGCTGAGGAAGCGGCTGTGGTGCAGGGAATCGAGGTTTTAGGAGTTGAAACTCTATCTGACGTTGTAGATTTCCTCAATGGCCCAAAATCCATCTCCCCCACCAGGGTAGACCTCCAAGAAATCTTCCACCGGGAAAGGCATTATGCAGAGGATTTCAACGAGGTCAAAGGGCAGGAACATGTAAAGCGGGCCTTGGAAATTGCCGCCGCTGGCGGACATAATATTATCATGATCGGTCCACCAGGGGCGGGCAAAACCATGCTGGCCAAACGGATTCCTACGGTCCTGCCCGACCTGTCCTTTGAGGAGGCCATCGAGGTGACCCGGGTCTACAGCGTTTTGGGGTTGCTCCCACCCCATAGCGCTTTGATTGCCACCCGTCCATTTCGCTCCCCCCATCATACTATATCCGACGCTGGCCTTATTGGTGGGGGTCAAATTCCCAAGCCCGGGGAGGTAAGCCTCTCCCACAATGGGGTTCTTTTCTTAGACGAACTGCCAGAATTTAAGAAGAATGTCCTGGAAGTCTTGCGCCAGCCGTTGGAAGATGGCAAGGTGACGATTTCTCGCGCTCTCTCCTCCCTTACTTTTCCTTCCAATTTCATGCTCGTCGGTGCAATGAATCCCTGAAGTTGCGTTGCTCAGATGCCATCAACTTAGGAGAGGTAGGGAGGTAGCAGAGGTTGATGCTTACATCGTCAGTTCCGATAATGATTCGTTCGGTAATGTTCTCAATTATTTTTCGTTTTTCATTGGAATTCAGAGAAGGCCAACGGGAATAGAGGTCTTTGGCTTCATTAAGGATTTGATCGCTGGAGAGGAATTGAATCTTTAGAAAGTCGATCTCTCCCTGGAGTTCCGGGACCTGGTCTTGTATTTGCTTCAGCCTTTCCTCCAAAGGCTTGTACCTAAGACCGAAACCTTCACCCGTAATCCGATCATCGATGTAGAGCCGATAGGTCTTATCCATTTCTGCCTTGATTTTTCGTTCCTCTTCAGTCAAGGCCTTTAGGAGATCTTCCTTCTCTTTGATCACCCGGTCAGCTTCGTTTAAATAATCGGCGATTTCAGTTGGGCTGAAAAAGAAAGCCTTTAGCTGCTGGTGGAAGACCTCTTCCAGGTCAATGGTGCCTATTTTATTCCGGCATTGGTAGCAGATGTATTTGGGCGAATTGGACGGCACGTACATTTTTCCGCCACAGGCGCAGAAGGCAAAGCCGGTAAAAAGGTGGACCGCCTTTCGCGCCGGTCTTTTATTTTTCTTTTCCTGTTCATCCAGAAGGCAGTTGCACTGATCCCAGAGCTCCTCAGAGACGATCGGCTCCACCTTTATTAAGACCCATTCATCCCTTGGTTTGAGCACCCATTTTTTATCCTCTCCCAAGCTTTTGGTGTAATTCAATCGGTGAAGCCCCTTGGCCGTTGGGTCCCGGAGAAGCCTCCTGATTGTTGTATCGGAGAATCTTTCTCTTTTTCTGGTCCGGTACCCGCGCTCATTCAAAATGCGGGCCACCGTCTTTTTCCTTTGGTGTTCCAAGAAGAGCTCATAGATTAGCTTGCTTACGGGCGCTTCGTTGACATCGGGGAGTAATTTTCTATCCCTCCATTGGTAGCCAAAAGGCGCTACCCCGCCAAGAGGTTTTCCAAGCTTCGCCCTGATCGGTACCGAAGCAGCCACCCTCTCGGAGATCTCCTCCCTTTCCCACTGGGCCATGGCAGCGATCATGGTATAGAAGAGGCGGCCGGCTGGGGTTGAGGTGTCGATCGCTTCCTGGAGGCTAATCAAATCGGCGTTGTGCTCCCGGAAGATGTCGGCGAATTCCAGAAGCTCTCTGGTATTGCGGGCCAGCCGAGCCAGCTTGGAGAAAATAAGGCCGGTTATATGACCAGTCTTGATATGCTCCAGCATTCTTTGGGTCTCAGGCAGGCCGATGACTGATTTCCCGCTTACCGCCTCGAGATGGTAGACCTCTTTGACCTGCCAGCCTTTAGATTCGGCATAAAAGCGGGCCCGCTTTTCATGATGCTCCGGGCTTTCACCCTTGGCCTGATCTTCGGTGGAGACCCGGATCCAAATGCCGACGGGTTTTGCTTTTTCCATTGACTTACCCCCATGCTGGTTTCAACAAATTTTACCATAAACCAGAAACAAGAATGGTGTGAAATTTTTGCGTCATTCTTAAGGGTAAGGCTCTTCCTAAAATCGCCTTGACTTGGTCTATCAGATTTTATACACTCGCATAAAAGTTTCCATAAAGTATTTATCCATCAACCCTTAACCTTTGCTCATTTTGAGTAATTTTGAGGGGTTATAGGCCTTGCCGGAAACAAGCCTCATATCTTCTTATAGGAAAATGAGGCTTTTTGTTTTTTTGGCACTGATGGCCTTTCATTTTTTGAAAAAGCATTTATAAGTTATAAGAGTGGTTGCAAAAATCATCTCAGGCGGCCATCATCTCCTTTGGGGAAATTAGCCCATGGGTAATGCATAAACTTCGCCGATTCCCGGTGTGAAGATTCGGAATTTGCGGGTTTTGGCGAAAAGCCGTAAGATTTATTTATAGAAACAAACAAGAGCAAGAGATTTAAAGAAATAAAAATATGGCAAAAATAACCCTATCACAGCTTGAACATCATCTCCTTTCTGCGGCTGATATCTTAAGGGGCAAGATGGATGCTTCAGAATACAAGGAGTATATTTTCGGGATGCTCTTTTTGAAACGCGTCTCGGATCAGTTTGAGGTTGAGCGTCAAAAAATTAAAGAAAAATGGCAAACCCAAAGACTCACAGAGAAACAGATCGAGGAACTCTTAGAAGACCCCACACAGTACACAGATACTTTTTTCATTCCAAAGCGAGCGCGCTGGGAGAATATCCTGGAGCTGCACGATAACGTGGGCGATGAATTAAACAAAGCCCTTGCGGCTCTCGAAGAACACAACGAAGAGCTTTCCGGTGTTTTGGGTCATATCAATTTTCTTGCGCAAATAAGCAACAAGCGTAAGGTCAAAGATAACCAACTTGTTGACCTCATCCACCATTTCAATGCCTACCGCCTCACGAACGACGACTTTGAATTTCCCGATCTGCTCGGAGCTGCATACGAATACCTCATCAAGGATTTTGCCGATAGTGCCGGTAAAAAAGGCGGTGAGTTCTATACTCCGTCACAAGTTGTCCGACTGCTAGTCAGAATATTAAAGCCTCAAGCCGGTATGTTCGTTCACGACCCGACCTGCGGTTCGGGTGGTATGCTCATTCAGTCAAAACAGTACCTGGAAGAGACCGGCCAGGATAGCCGTAATATTGCGCTCTACGGACAGGACAATAACGGCACCGTTTGGGCCATCTGTAAGATGAACATGTTCCTCCATAACATCAATGACGCCCAGGTGGCGCTGGAGGACACTATCCAATCGCCGCAGTTTGTCGAAAAGGGCTATATTAAGAAATTCGACCGCGTCATTGCCAATCCGCCGTTTTCCCAAAACTATACCCGTGCAACAATGGAATTTCCTCAACGTTTCCGGTATGGCTTTACGCCGGAAACGGGCAAGAAAGCGGACTTTATGTTCGTTCAGCACATGATCGCTTCACTGAATGATAAGGGCATGATGGCCACCATTATACCCCACGGCGTTCTGTTCCGCGGCGGAGCGGAAAAAGCGATCCGCGAAGGCATCATCAAAGATGGCATTATTGAAGCCATCATTAGTCTGCCTCCGCACCTATTCTATGGCAGCGGTATTCCGGCCTGTGTCCTGGTCATCAACAAAAACAAGCCACGGGAATTAAAAGACAAAATCTTATTCATTAACGCCGATGCGGAATATGCCGAGGGCCGAAACCAGAATTACTTGCGTCCGGAAGATATTGAGAAAATCGTCCATGTGTTTGATCGAAAGCTTGAAATCCCGAAATATTCTCGGCTCGTTGATCTTGCTGAAATACAAGCCAAGGAATTCAACCTGAACATCCGGCGCTATGTGGACAACTCGCCCGATCCGGAAATCGAAGACGTGAAGGCTCATCTCCAGGGAGGCATACCTAAGCGTGAGGTGGCAATTTCAGAGAAGGTGTTTACTAAGTATGCCGTTTCTGTTTCCGACTTTTTTACAGATCAAAACGGAGGATATTACCGGTTCAAGCCGGAAATAACAGAGAAATCGAGTTTGCGGGATTTGATTGAACAGCATCCGGGAATTCTAGCCGAGAATAGAAAAATGACGGAAGCGCTCGACACATGGTGGAAAGGCGCGGGGGAAAAAATCAAAGAGTTTCCGCATCACAATCGGGTAGCCCAATTCCGGCGTGAGGAGATTGAACGTTTCAAGCAGGCGTTCTCAAAAATTGATGTTTTAGATGATTTTCAGGAGGCGGGGGTTTTTGTGAACTGGTGGGAAGGGGTTAAGTATGATCTTAAGACCATCGTCTCCCTCGGTTGGAGCCCGTCCCTCATTCCGGACGATTACGTCAAGCAGGCATTCTGTGCAGCCGAACTTGCCGAAATTGAAGCCTTAGAGAGAAATATCGCTGAAATAGACGGTACTCTTTCTGAACTTTTGGATAAAGTGGAAATTGAAAACGAAAATGAAGAGCAAGCGGAAAAGACGCCAAAGAATGTTAAGGCTTACCTCAAACAGCAAATCAAAAGCTTGGAAGATATAGGTAGCCAAGATTCTCTGAAGGAAGCCGGGGAGTTCAAAACAACTCTCAAAGCGATTGAAACAAAGGGAAAAGAGTTAAAGGCGGTAAAGAAAGAACAGAAGAACAAAGAAAAGGAATTAACCAAGAAAGTTGAAGAAAAGAAAGCAAGTTTCCCAGAAGCCGAAACCAGGGAACTAATTTTGAAGAAATTTTACGACGGCATCAAGATGGAAATGGAACGTTACCTTAATAGCGAAGAGAAGAGGATCGTCGTCGCCTCAGAAAAGCTTTGGGATAAATATCAGATTCCGTTGGTTGCCATTTCCAAAGAGCGCGACAAAACATCGACCAAATTGAATGACTTTTTGAAGAAATTAAACTACTTGTAATAGATATGGCTGCAGGTGATCTAAAAAAACGTAAATTAGACCATTTTATAAAAAGTGGTGATATTAAGCTCGAGCGGGGGGAGGTTATATCTAAGGATACGATGACAAATATTCCTGGGCCGTACCCCGTTTATTCATCTTCAGTAGAGAATAATGGTTTATTTGGACAATATGGTCGGTTTATGTTCGACGAAGAATTGATCACTTGGTCGGTTGATGGTGGGGGCGATTTTTTCTATAGACCAAAACATAAGTTTTCTGTTACCAATGTTAGCGGTATTCTGCGACTAAATACTGATAAATTTTCTTATAGATACCTTTACTACTTACTTGATTGGGAACATAAGAAGTACAAGTTTGACTATGTTGAAAAAGCACACCCAAGCGTGATTAGAAAACTTTATGACGTTTTTGACATTGGGAAAAATGAACAACTAAAAATTGCTGAAGTTTTAACGACTGTTGACGAAGCGATTGAAAAAACCCATGCGCTTATAGAAAAAAACAAGCGCGTGAAGCAGGGCTTGATGCAAGACTTGTTCCGATATGGGATAGACGAGCGCGGCCAAATTCGCAGCGAAAAAACCCACAAGTTTAAAGATTCCCCCTTCGGCTGTATCCCGATGGAATGGGATATTGATACCATAGGGAATACATTTGATGTCCAGCTTGGAAAAATGCTGAGCAAGAAGGCAAAAAGAGGTTTAAGTCCATACCCATACTTGGCAAATAAGAATGTCCAATGGGAGAATGTAGATTTGTCAGAGTTGGAGACCATGGATTTTTCCGACTTTGAGAGAGAAAAATATCACCTAGACTTAAATGATGTCCTTATTTGTGAGGGTGGTGAAGTAGGTAGGACAGCAATTTGGCGAGGCGAGTTGGAAGATTGCTATTTTCAGAAAGCAATTCATAGGCTACGTCCAAGAAAGAACAACAAAGTGAAAGCTTGGTTTTTGCTTTATTTCATGCGATATGCAGCTAGTATCGGCTTTTTTACCAATCTAGTGTCTCAAACAAGTATCGCCCATTTGACTAGAGAGAAGCTCATGGAAATGAAAGTTACGGTTCCAAACCCTGAGGAGCAAGAACGTATAATCGATGCTTTATCTGGTGTAACGATGGTGATTAATAATGAAGATAATTACAAACAAAAACTCCTCACTTTGAAACGAGGACTTATGGAAGATTTACTTTCTGGCACGGTGCGTGTTAATCACTTAATCAAAGAGTGATATGGACAACAGAATTTTATTAAACGAAAAAGAATACGTAGAAGAGCCCTTTTTGCGCCAGCTTGAGCGGCTCAAGTGGAATATTTTGCGTACGGGAGAAGAGGGCAAGGGTGATCCGGCTATTACCTTCCGCGAAAGCTTCAGCGAGGTAATAATAGAGAAGAAATTGCGCGAGGCGTTGATACGGCTGAACCCCTGGCTTTCCGAGGATCAGTTTGGCCCCATCATCCACGAGCTTATAACCCCCAACGTCATGGGCGGGCTGATTCAAAACAACCGCTATATTCTCGAAAAACTTCTGGAAAGTACTTCGGCAGAAAATCGTAAAACCGGCAGGCCGGAAGTCGTGCGTTTTATTGATTTTGCAAATCCTGAAGCCAATGAATTTTTGGCCATATCGCAGTTTAAAGTTAGCATTCCAGGTACTGAAAAGCATTTTATCCCCGACATTGTTTTGTTTGTGAACGGCCTACCTATAGCCGTAGTAGAATGTAAATCTGCTTATCTACCCGACCCCATGGGCGAAGCGGTGGAGCAGCTGATGCGCTATCAGAACCGTCGCGGCGACGATAAGGAAGGCAATGAAAAACTTTTCTGGTACAACCAACTCGTCATTGCTACCAGCCGCCAGGTATGCCGATATTCATCCGTCACCGGCGAATTCGAGCATTTTATCGAATGGAAAGACCCGTACCCTTTCAGCCTGAATGACATCCATGTGGAAGGAAGCGAATCAGTCACGAGTCAGCATTTGCTGGTGCAGGGTATGCTGGCCAAACAAAATCTTTTGGACATTATACAGTCATTTATTCTTTTTCAAGACGGACCCAAAGGGAATCTAATCAAGTTGGTGCCCCGCTATCAACAATATCGGACGGTATGCAAGATCGTTGAACGACTGAAATCCGGCAAGTCGCCGCAGGAGAAGGGTGGCATTGTCTGGCACACACAGGGATCAGGCAAGTCGTTCACTATGATGATGGCCGTCCGAAAGATGTACCGGGACCGCGAGCTTTCCGGCTACAAGACTGTTTTTGTCACCGACCGCACTGATCTGGAAAAACAGCTCAAGGGCACAGCCAAGAGCATCGGCTATACCGTGAATGTGGCCTATTCGATTGCGAAACTGAAAGATCTGCTCTCGACCAATACACCGGATCTTGTCATGGGGATGATCCATAAATTCCAAGAGCATGAATTACTTCAGGAATTCCCGCTCCTGAACAGAAGCGAAAAGATCCTGGTGATGATTGACGAAGCGCATCGCACCCAATACAAATATCTAGGCGCAAACCTGAACAAATCTTTACCTCACGCGGTGAAGATTGCTTTTACCGGCACACCGATTGATAAAACGGAGAAGACCTTCGGCGATTATATTGACAAGTATTCTATTCGGCGAGCCGTGGAAGACGGCGTGACGGTGGAAATTGTTTATGAAGGCCGTACCCATAGCGCGGAGGTATCGGACCGCGAGGCAATGAACCAGCGCTTTGAGGATATATTCGGATCGGCCGATGAGGAAAGCCGCCAACAAATCTTGGGCCGCTATACATGGAGGGCATACCTAGAGGCTGAGGAAACCGTTAAAGAAAAAGCCCAGGACATGCTCAAGCATTACTTGGCTCATATCTTTCCGAATTCCTTCAAAGCTCAAGTTGTAGCGGCTTCCCGCATGGCCGCCATTCGTTACAAGAAAGCGTTTGATGCCCTGCTTTCCAATGAGGCGTGGATTAAGGGATTCATAAATACGCTGAAAGCAGAAACACAGATCGCCATTAATCACGAACAACTCAAGAAATTACGCGTCGAGGTTGTTATCTCTGGTAGTCAAAATGACCCGCCAGAAATGCGGGAATTTACCGATCCAGACGAGCACGAAAAAATTATCACCAGTTTCAAACTGCCGTTTGGCAAGACGGATGAACATGGCACAACAGGGGATGTGGGAATTATTATTGTGCAAAGCATGCTTTTGACCGGCTTTGATGCTCCTTTGGAACAAGTGATGTATTTGGACGACCTTATTCGGGAGCATAATCTCTTGCAGGCAATCGCCCGGGTGAACCGCGTGGAGAAAAACAAGTACGCCGGATTCATTATTGATTATGTCGGAGTGACTAAACATTTGCGTGAAGCGCTGTCAAATTTCGAGGACAAAGATGTTGAGGAGGTTCTGAAGGTATTCAAGGACGAATCACGCGATTTGGACGAATTGGTCTTTGCGAAAGAAGTGCTTTCTGCCTTCTTCAAGAAATACGACGTTGCCGAGCTAAACGACGTTGATGCCTGCGTCGATATTCTTGCCGATGATGAAGCGCGGAACGACTATCTGGCTCTCTACCGGCAATTTGCTGCGGCGATGGACAAAGCCCTGCCCAAGCCGGAAGCCCTCAAATTCGCCCGGGACTTCAGGCAATACAGCTTCATCTCGCAGGTTGCCCGTAACCGCTACCGCGACGAGAAGTTCAGCATCAGAGACGTCAGCAAGAAGATCCGCGACATCATGGACGATTACCTTGTCTCTCGCGGGGTGGATCCGAAAATTCCGCCAGTCCCTATTTTTTCAGAGAAGTTCAAACTCAAGCTGAAACAAGAAGAATCCTCACGTGCCAGAGCCGAGGAGCTCAAGCATGCGATTGCCGAACACATAGATAAACATCTGGAAGAAGACCCGGAGTTGTATGAACGTCTCAGCGATAAATTAGAGCAATTGCTACGCGAGTATAAAGACAACTGGGAAGCGCTGGCAAGAGAACTGCAGGCCCTCTTAGAGGAGATCAGGCAGGGGCGTGAGGCCGAAGAGAATTTCGGTTTTGACCGGAAAAAAGAGATGCCCTTCCTCGGACTTTTGAAGAGAGAGGTTTTTGGCGTCAAGAATATCTCAGACTTGGGCTCTGAGCAAATCGATCTTCTGGTCCAGACGACTAAGGATATCCTTGAGCGCATCAAGCAGGACATTCAAATAGTGGACTTCTGGAATAAGATACCGGCGCAAAAACGTCTCAAGAGTTACATTGCGTCTCACTTATTGACCGCATTTAAAGACAACACTGCCCTGTTTGGCAAAAGAATTGCTTTGAGTCAGAAGATAACAGAACTCGCTTTTCATCTTTATGGACAAAGTTGAAATACACAAAATAATTAGGACTAAACGCAGGACAATAGCGCTGATTATAGGGGCAGATGCAACCCTAACAGTCCGCGCTCCTATCGGAACCCCGCTCGATTACATTGAACAGTTGGTCAGTAAGAAGATGTCCTGGATAAAGCACAAAATTCGGCAAGCGCATCTGCGGCCGATCGTTCCAGTAAAAGAATTTGTCAATGGCGAAAGCTTCTTATTTTTAGGCAAGCCATATAAGCTTAGTTTTGGGAAGAATCCACGCAGCCCTTTAGAATTTCGAGGAGGCTTTATAATTGGCCAAGAAAATCGACCCCATGCCAAAAAACTGCTAATTGACTGGTATAAGAAACAGGCAAGGCAAAAAATAACCGAAAGGGTCGAATGGTATTCACGCATTTTGGGACTTAGATATCAAACCGTAAATATTACTGAGGCAAGGAAACGCTGGGGCTCTTGTAATGTAGATGGAAATTTGAACTTTAGTTGGCGCCTAATAATGGCCCCGCTTTCAATCGTTGATTATGTGGTGGCACATGAGCTAGCCCATTTGGAAGAGAAGAATCATTCCAAGAGATTCTGGAACAAGATAAGAACCATATTCCCGGATTACAAAGATAGAGTTAGATGGCTTAAGGAAAACGAACACATGATGTTTTTGTGAGGTTGTACCGGAAGTTCCGCTGAGACGAAATGTGGCAACGCATGTTTTTTTAAGAAATCGCCTCTTCAAAATGTAATGCCTAACCCGTTCTCTGAATACCTCTAAACTGAAAAGAGAGATGTTTTAAAGCATCTCTCTTTAATTTCAATTTTTTAAAAAGGACTTTTGATAAATTTCTTTTTCAGTCGCCCAATTTTTAAACTCTTTCTCAGCGAGGGTGATGACTTTGCCTAATTAAGCTCTCCTCTTGCCAAAATGTTTAATCGTTATCATAGGTTTCCAATGACCTCTGGTAATAGTTACGGGGCCAATAATAAATCCTTGGGGATTCATAAGTCCTTTGGCGGGAAGGATTATAATATCGCTCTAAATAGGTATCCGGGTTGCCGGGAGTAATTCTTCCGGTATTGGGGTTATAATTCCCGGGAAAGCTGTAGTTATTATAAGGATTGCCGTCGGGATTAGTCCGGTAGTGGGGCCGAACGTAAGTGCCATTGCTACGATAATATCCTCGAATCCATCCAGCGTCGCTCAGGCTGGCAAAAAGAAAGCAAACCAGAACCATCAAAACTCCTGCCAAAATTACTGATTTTCTTATTTTCATTGCCTTCCCCTCCTTTGTGCCTTTTTGATATTAAAGACTTCCTTCGAGAGCATTTTCTTCCCTTGAAGAACAAAAAATTCTTAAGTTAAAAATTGAATAGATTTCAATAAATTATCTTGTTTACAAATTTTGCAATTCCTCGTATATTCTCTGCATGATCCAGGACGTGCTTCTAGTTATTAAGGGGTGCCTTGACGGAGAAGAGCGGGCCTGGAATCTTTTTGTCAAAGAATTTGGCTCTGTGGCGTTAAATATTTTGAGGAAGTTCTCGACCCTTACGCCTCAGGATCACGAAAATGTGACACAAAATGTTTTTGTGAAACTCTTTAAAGGCGGACTCCGCAACTTTCAAGGTGCTAACAAATACGAATTCCTTAAATATTTCAAGACAATCGTCATCAATGAAGGAATTTCCTACTTAAAATCCGAAGGAAGAGGCGAAGAAGTTCTCTCGCTTAATGGAGGGGGTCCAGAGGGGTTATCTTTAGGGGCTCTTCTTCCCAATCAAAATTCTCATTCAAGACCAGATTTGACTGCAGAGGAAAAAGAAACGTTGGATTTGATAAAAAGGGCGATGGGAGATTTTCCTTTCATGGATCAACAAATCTTTTTGATGAAGGTCCAGGGATACAAAGATGAAGAGATCAAAAAAATCCTCAGGGTACCTCTAGGAAGCGTGGCTTCCAAATATTCCCGGATGAGAAACAAGATCATGGAAAAATTAAGAACGGCATGAATTTATCGGGAAGAATTTTTAAATCTCTATAGTCTTTAGTAAAGGGAGATTATGACTGATCATTTTGAATCGACTTTAAGAAAGACACTCAAGAACGTCGGGGTCCTCAAAACATCCTGGTGTTTGAGGGTTGAAACCGTCGGTCTCTACATTGAGGGAAAACTTCTTAGAGGGGAGAAGATAAAGGCAGAGGAACATATGGCCTCTTGTCTTTATTGTTTGAGTCAGCTCTTGGAATTAAAAGAGTTGATGTATTTCCAAAAGCAAGGCGCTCCTCTGCCGTCGCCCTTGCTGGAGAAAATCAGGGATCTATATCCAAAAATAGAAAAACCGAAGAAGGAATTTCTTAAGGATACGTTTTCTCCTTTGGTCCGATGGGCAACCGATCTCCTTGTTTTCCCCTTCCGCCAATGGCGATATGCCGCAGTATCCGTTATTGTCGCTCTCCTGGCTATTTCCATTACATTGAGTATTCGGCCTGCGGAAAAGGGACTTTTAATCCCTCCGGAACTCAATCCTAATTCCTTCGTTCAAGTTCGGGCCTTAAGCGATGATGGGAAAGTGTTAAGCGAATCTCAGGGGGTGATTATTGATTCCCAAGGTCTGGTGGCTACCAATCTTTCTCCTTTAATAGGAGCCAGTCTGACTCAGATTACTTTAAAAGATGGGAAGACTTACCAGATTAAAAACCTCTGGAAAGGTGAAGAGAGAAACTTGGCTTTGCTGAAAATTGAGACGGGGGCACTTCCCGCTCTCCCGATAGCCGACTTAGGGCAAATTCATATTGGGCAGAGAGTCCTCATTGTAGCTGATCCTTTTAATTTGAAAAAGGGCATCGAATCTGCCATCGTCAGCGACTTTAGAAGTTACCCGGGTAGACTAGCAGGAGGGAAGATTCAATATATTCAATTGGCTTCCTTTGCTGCCCAATATACCAAAGGGGCCTTGATAGACCAAGAAGGAAGATTGATCGGGCTGCTTGTCACCGAGGAAAAAAACCTAAGTCTGGCAAGCCCTCTCAAAGAGGCCTTGACCTTAATCAAAGAGCAGAGGCCAATCCCAGTAAGCGAATTAAAAGATATGACCTTCAACCCAGAGGCTTTAAATTATTACCTAAAAGGAATTCTGGCCAGAGATGCCCAGAGAAACGATGAGGCAATGGAATATTTTAAGAAAACTATAGCGCTCAACCCCAATCTGGAGGGTCCCCATCTTGAGCTTGGATATATTTATTATAGGAAGCGGCTTTATGACTTGGAGATAAAGGCATACCAGGAAGTTCTCAGACTAAACCCCAAGAACACCGATGCTCTTTTTTGTTTGGCCGAAGCCTATGAAACAAAGGGCCTCTATGACCTTGCAATCCAAGAATACGAAAAAATAATTACCCTTGATCCAGAAGATGCCGAAGCATATTACAATCTTGGTCTGGCTTATTTAACCCAAGGGCAAAAAGAAAAGGCTTTCCGAATCTATCCAAAATTGAAAGAGTTAGATCCTGGATTCGGAGAGAAATTAAAAAGATTGGCCAGGTAGCAATCCATCGTTGATTATTGAGCAAGGAGGGGGAATGATGAGAAGGTATAAAAGATTAGCCGTCCTATTTTTGATTGTCACTTTCCTTTTGGCATCCATTGCCATGGCCGCCGATTATAAATACGTCGGCTCGAAGAAATCCGACAAGTATCATTACCCCGATTGCAAGTGGGCCAAGAAGATTAAGCCAGAAAATCTGGTTACTTTTAAATCGGCTGAGGAGGCTCTCAAGGCTGGATATGTCCCATGCAAAGTGTGTCGGCCGCCTTCAAAGTAACACCTGACACAGGGAAGAGATGAGAACGAGAAAAACCGCCCCATTGTGACTGGCTTTATTTTTGGTAATTATCCTTTGGGTAAGCTTACATCCCCTATGCAGGAGAACCACGAGACAGATTCGAAAAAAGCCAGTCAAAGAAGATTCAGGTGTAGAAATTAAAAGCAGAGAAAGGATGGATCGATGAAACGATTTGTGATGATCTTCTTAATGGCAATTTTTGTCACCTCATGCGCTCATTTACAGAGCACAAAATCGTTGGAGCAGGTAAAGGCTGATTTGGATTGCATCTTATGGAAAAAGGATATTGAATACAAGCAAATATCTGATAAATTTGGCTCCCCCGATATAGCCCCTTTGCCAGAACCGGGAACGGGTCTGGGCAGGAATACCAGAGTGTACAGGAATAAAACAATCATCTTTTACACAGAATTGCAGGAATTTAAGGAAGGAGAGAAGGTTCGATTTCATGAAGTCGTGACTGGAATCGAGGTTTGTAAAGGGAAATAAGATAGGGGGAAATATGCCGACTTTAGATGATTTCATAAAAAAGGCGCTGAATAAATTTCAGATTTTCAAGAACTTCAGGTTGCAAGCAGACAAAGATGTAACCGAGAAGCTCACAATCTGCCTTCCCGATATGCACATACTGGAGAAAGGGCCTAATGATGACTTTTTAGATAATAGGCCTGAGCACCTGGACAGATTTTTGAGCCTTCTTGACTTCCTTTTGAAAAGGAAAGAAGAAGGCGATGATTTAGAAATCATCCAGCTGGGAGACATGTACGATTTGTGGCAGGCCAAAGGAAACACAAACTTGATAATTGGGGCCTATCCAGAGGTAATTGGACTAATAGACAAAATGAAAACCATTTATGTGGTCGGGAATCACGACATAGATCTTGTTCAATGGTATAAAGACAAAGGCGAGGCTTTCGGGCGGAGATGGAGATACTATTCCAGCGTGAGCGGAAGATTGAGGACAATTTATGAGCACGGTTTCCAGGCCGACTTCGCAAACAACCAAAATAGCTGGGCGGGTGTGATTGGTCTGGAGATAACGAAAATAGTGGGGATGATGGAATATATCTATCCCGACATTGATCTTCTCCTCGGTTCCACCTGGGATTCAATCGTGAGAGCTTTCAGTAAATATAATGTCTTTACACCCGGGAGAGACCCGCAGGGGTTTAACCCACACGAATATTTCAAGTATTATATCGGTCTCCTGGAGAAATATAACGGCGCACAGACGTTTGACCACTTCGGACCGGGGGAGGTCGATTTGACGCTGGCGGTTATCGCCCACACGCACACCGCAAGATTGGTCCAAATGCCTAAAAATGGGCATACTTATTATCTCATGGACTGCGGCTCCTGGGTTAATGGCGGACATGAAGTGGGGATAATTTCAGGCAGAGATATCGCAATATATCAATGGGGGTAGACGGAAGATTAAGTGCTTGAGATGAAATCAAAAAAAGCCTCCCTGTCATGGCTGTTTTTGCTTTTATTTCTTTTCTTTCCTTCCTGTGGCCTTGGATCGTTTCTCCAAGTCCACTTCATTGACGTCGGCCAGGGCGACTCCATCTTCATCCAAACCCCCAAAGGGAAGAAAATCCTCATTGACGCTGGCCCACATTATCAGACTAATCATCCAAGGAATCCATTTTATTATCTTAAGGAAAGATTCAAGCCGGATAAAACTTTTGAGATAGACTTAGTCATTATATCCCATCCGCATTCTGACCATTACGGGGGTCTGAAGTATCTCTGCCAGAAAGGAGATGAATCTCAGCCAGAGTTTCTTCTCCGCGGGATCTTTTTCACCGTAGACCAGCCCTCTTCCTATAAATCTTTTTATTCCTGCCTTGAACAATTGATCAAGAAAAGCCAGGCTTTTGGCCAAATCTGGGTCAGGGGGCCGCCCCTATTTGAGGAAGAAGGTTTGACCTTCCAGGTCCTCCATCCAAAGGATCGAGTTGCCACGCCCAATCTAAACCCCAATTTTGATTCCGCGGTTATCCTCCTTAGTTTTAAGAATGTCAGTTTCCTTTTTACCGGTGACGCACCCAAAGAAGTGGAAAGAGAAATGCCCGAAGGCATTCAGGCTGATGTGCTCAAGATCGGGCACCATGGCTCCCACACCTCCTCTGATCCTTCCTTTCTAAGAAGAATCAAACCCAAAGATAAAATCTTTTACAGTGTCATCTCGGCTGGGATGGGTAATCGCCATGGGCATCCTCATCCGCAGGCATTGGAAAACCTTCAGAAGCTTAAGAACATCAAACTCTACCGGACTGACCTTCATGGGTCCATTGTTTTTTCGACCGATGGGGAAGATATCAAGATTGAAGTCTCAAATCCAAAAGAGATCTCCGAGGAGGATCTCTGGAGGCCGGGAGGATGATTGCGATATTAGAACGAAGGCAGATCCCAGCATGCGTAAGTAAATGGGTAAAATATCAACAATTTCAAAAGAAAAGGAGATGCCAACCTCAGCATCTCCCAATTTTTTTCCCTCTTTAAAAAGAACTATTAAACAATCTTCATTCCACTTCTACCTCATCAGCAAATTCGGGTTCGGGCTCAGATTCAGACTCGATTTCAGATCCAGACTTAGGCTCGGGTTTAGGTTCAGATTCACCCAAACGAAGTGGCATGAGAATGTGAACGGACTCATCCTCCTCGATCTTTATAGGCGATAACTCATTTCCCATCCCAATGGTCACCCTCTCACCCTTCAATACCTCCAGCATATCCAGAAGATACCTCCCGTTCAGGCCAATGGCAAAGGGCTTATCATCATGCATGTCTGACCTGTACTCAGCCTCCATCTCCTCTCTGGCATCTCCAAGATCAGGAGTACAAGATGAAAGGATCAGAGAGAACGGCCAGAATTCAAACCTCATCTGGTAATTCTTTCCACTCATCAACATGATCCTTTTGATTGCCTGAGATAACTTGGATCTTCCCACTGATGCATACCTTAACGAATCATTCGGGATCACCTGCGAGTAATCCGGAAACTCCCCGTCGATCAGCCTGCCAAAAATCATTAGATCCTCTGATTTGAGGAAGATTGTGTTGTTTGAACAGCCAGCCTGAAAGGTCATCCCATCTTCTCTATTTCTGGTCTTCGATATCAAATTAGTGAAATCCAGCGGGACAATGATATTATCGAACCCTAAGCTTTTCCTGATCACGGCCATCCTGCGGCCATCGGTTGCGACAACCTCTTTATCCAAATAGACGCCATTTAGGTGGTATCGCCCTCCATCGCTTGAGGCAGCATATTTGACCTTCCTCAATGAATCGAAGAACTGATTATCAACGGGAAATAACTTGTCTTCAGGGATCTCCGGCTCAGAGGGAAATTCTTCAGCAGACATGGTGAAAAGTCTAAAATGGGATTTTTCGCATTCCATTATCAGATGGCCTTTTTCTTTAGTCTCAATTCTTACTTCCGTTTCAGGAAGCTCCTTGACGATAGCCATGAGTTTTGCGGCATCGCATAATATCTCTCCTTCAGAAAAGATTGATAAATCTCTGAGTAAAACAACGGTCCCTGTAGAAAGATTTGTAGCAAAAAGTTTAAGGCTTCCATCTCTGGCAGTCAATTTAACATTTTTCAGGATGGGCAGGGCCATCTGTTTTCCCACCGAATCCTTTACCCTGTCCAGACCCTCTAAAAAGACCTTTCTATCGATCGTAACCTTCATCTCTACCGCCTCCTTTCATTCATCCCAGGCTCTAATTGCCTCTCTGGAGATAGTAATCAATCTCCCACCGATCCTTTCGAGTTCCAGACCCTTCTCCCAGTTTTCTTCGCCCTGGGCCGCCCTTGTCACGGCATTGGCAATGCCGTACTTGTCAGCCTCCGGCTCCGCCCCGAAGGCCATAAGGATGTTGCCCTTCTGTTCTTCGCTCAGGCGGTATTGTTCGACCACATTGTTGATCACCCTTTGGGGATTTCTGACTTTTATTTCGGTCGCCTCCCTGAGGGCCAGGACAATCTCGCCAAACCTGGCAAAGAGATCCCGGATCGACCGGCGGATGGAAAGGTAAACCTCTTCATCAAACGAACCGTTGCCATTCCCCAGATGGATCTGGCGGGTCGTGAGCTCTTCGATGACCATGCCATTGGAGCATAAAACCCGAAAAGTCCTTGGCTCGATCCTTAAGGCCCGATGACCGGTTTCGGAATTGACCAGCAGCAGTCCGCCGATGATCAGGTCGTCTTTGTGCCGGATAAAATCTTTCAGATGGTTGCTTTTGACTTTGACGTTCAATTCCGTTTCAGAAAGATAACAATCTTCTACCTCTGTTTCGTAGGCTTGCAGTTCGTTTAGGGCGCAATAGAGGACATCCAGGTGGTCAATCACCCGGTACCTGTCACTGAGAAGAGCTCGGATTGAATCCCCAAGCCCCCTAATAAAGACCTCCTTTGTTTTCTCTTTCAGCCAGGTATTGACGTTCTCAGCTAGAAGAGCCGGGGCTTCATTTTCCATCTTGGCATAATACTTGATTGGGATGTCGAGCCTCTCGGCGATTTGAATGTGGCAAGGCTTCGTGATGAAAAAGGGATTATCTTTTCCGTTGATTTGAAATCTCACCTGATTCTCAGCCAAGACCATCCCTAAATGCGGTGAATCAATCTTTTCATCCCACTTCATTGGTCTTTGCCTTTCCAACTCCTCAATTAATGCCTGTAGTCTCATGTTTCTTCTCCTTTCTCAAATTCTTCTGGTTGTTTTAAGGGTAGCTCCAGTTGTTCAAGATTTAATGGTGGTAGTTCGGTAATCTCCACTTGGCCGTCTCTCTGGATCGAGATCTTGAAACCTCCGCTAGTTGTTTCCTCCTTCCCCTCGCTCAATAGAGATTGCCTGATCTCATCTTCAAGCTCATTTAGTTTTTTCACCATCCTCCTTCGAAAGATCAGGCTCTTTACTGTTTGATAAAGCTTCCTTTGCCTCAAGCCCGTCACCTCCGTTTAGCACTTTCTCCAAAATCTCGTTAACCAAGCTGGTCATTTTGATCCCTCTTGCCTTAGCCATTTGATAAATCTTCGGAATTAAATCCTCCCTTATCTTTGGGCTATACATAGATTTCCTCCATATAAAGTTTTCTATGTCTTCAAGGTAGAAGCAGTGATACCCCTGATCCTCAAAAAGAATTTTGGCTATCCCAAGAGCCCTCAGCCATCTTTTTGTTTCTTTTGAGAACATTTCATCACCTCCGATCAGGTAGGTGTAAAACTGGTGAAATCTCCCGCCTTCGGAGGAGACATCCTGAAAATGGGAAAGCGGTACTCTGATTCTTCTTCCATCAAGGAGAAAGATGCTCACCATATCCTGGAGAAAATATGGCAGACAAAGGCTATGAACTTTCAACATACGATCCTCCTAATCAATGGGAACCTTTTTGCCCAGAATGTTTTGGCCGGTTTCTATTATTCTTTTCCCTCCACACTTTTTGCTGTTTTTCCGACAGCACTTCTGGCAATATTCCAAGCCCCAGGCCTGGACGAGCCAACATTCGGTGCTCAGATTTTTGGAATGAATGATTCGTACTCTCATCACCCCTCCTTTCTACAAATAACAGTTGTGGCAGATTACCCGGCCATCGGCCAGGAACACGGCCGTGTTGGTCCAGGGATGGAATGGGGTCCAGAGGTGGCCGGAGTCCAGATCAAATTTTTTCCCTTTCAAAACAAAATGCTGATAAGACAGTGCTTCATAAATTCCTCTTCGCATCGATTCTTCCCTCCCTTCTTTTTGAAATTGTTAAGGTACCCTTTTGGTCTACCTTCAGCATAAAAGTTGGAAAGGGAAGGAAAAGAAGGGAGCTTTTAGCCTTTCAGGCAAATTATCTGTTGGGTGAGGAGGTGGTGGGGGGGGCCGTTGACACCGGACTGCCGCCAACCTAAAATAGATATAGATTAGGGGCAGCTAAAAGAAAAAAGAATTCTGTAGTTCCTTAACAATTCCGGATGATTCCAGGAGAAGCGGGAAATTGCCCGAAGGTTAAACCTAAGCCGCAAAGGAGGGAATAAAAATGGCCGCTGTAATTGACGTTCATGATTTGCCGGAAGAGGAGGCTAGGCTGGTTCAGGATTTTGTCGAGTTTCTGAGAGAAAAAGCCAGAAGAAAGAAACCAGAGGCCGAAGGGAAGGAAGCAGAGGAGGTTGTCTTTACTGCTCATCCATCAGATGTAATTGGCGATCTTACAAGGAGGGAGATTTATGACCACCTCTGAACTCGCGCTCCTCGATGCTAATATTTTGATTTATAACCACCAAGCTCTTTCTAAATTCCATCCCCCATCAAAGGCTCTTCTGGAAAAAGGGCTAGTGGGTGAGGTGAAACTCTGCGTTTGCCCTCAAGTCCTCTTGGAATTTTTTTCGGTGGTCACCAACCCCAGGAGGGTAACCAGTCCGATAAATTCAGAGGAGGCCACGGAAGAAATTAATCGTTACTTGCGGGCGAAAAACATACTCAAAATTTATCCAAAAGATGACATACTCGACATCACGGTTGAACTCCTGAAAAAATATGGCGCAAAGGAGAACGAAATTTTCGATCTCCAGTTGGCAGCCACAATGCTGTCAAACAATGTAACCCGCCTCTACACTTATAATCAGGGTGATTTCTCCAAGTTTAAAGAGATTGAGGCCTTAACCCCATAACTTCAGCCCAACCGGGCTGTTAGCCAACCTGAAAGGTTGGCTTTTTTCATCCTCCCCTCGAATGGCAGTTGAAGACGAGAAAAAATCTGATAGACTGCGAATCCAAATGAGACCGGGAAAGGAAAAACCTCGGCCGGATTTTGGCTAAGGCGGTTAAACAATGAAGAAGCCGCCACCCTATTATGTCACTGACCCCTGGCATTTTCTGGATGAGCACGGCCTGATTCCGGACAAACTTCCAGGGCCCGCAAGAAGGCTTATTTTGTTCTTGGGCCGGATCATTGAGGAAGCCAGCCTGAAGCCTCCGGGAGAGGCCGTGGAAACGAGCCCGAAATGCTTTCGGAGGCCTGGAAGGAAACCCTGCCCTGGGAAGATATTAGCCCACCGCGAGAGGCAGGAAGGCTCGATCCTGTGGAAATGCACCCACTGCAACGTAGGCGGGGAGATCCACAATTGGGTAAGGTCTCCTTGGGATAACTCGATGGAAAGCGTGCATTAAAGGCAAGCATCGGAATTTGCCTTTTGGCGCAGAGGATAATTATTTGCTAGTTCTGCTGGATATCCGTTCGGGGCCTGGATTTTACCGCCCTGGGATTTAGGAGGAAATTTTTAAACAGAAACCGTGGAAAAGATGTGGGCAGACCTGTTGGGAAATCTTTTAGTCCTTCGTAAGATAAGGCTATTTTGGAAATTGCCTATTTTTGGGGCAATGAAAAAACGAAAAATTTTAATACATTATTGATACCCCAATTCCCAAACGGCTTTGCTATTGGATTTTATCCGGCTGATGGTCGCGGACCCTTGATTTATCAACAATCCCGGAGTAGGTATCTCTAAAAACCCCGAAAAACCATCCTTTCGTGATATGCTGATTTCAAGATCTGGATCTCGCGGTCTTTCTTAATCCCGGGTAGTTTTCCCTTTAAAAATTTCCTTGAATTCCAACGCATTAGTCGGTAAAATCACAGTCGTTCTCCCATTCTAGATTCAAAAGCATGCGAAAAAGGAGCTTCTCGTGAAAAAAATCCAGTGCACCAAGTGCGGACAGACATTTTGGAAAGAACTTCAGATTGAGGAGACCCTGGTTGCAAGCGGAGAATGGATTCAGCATCCGTGCCCAAGATGCGGGGCAGAATGGGCCATCGTGGAGCCTGGAGGAAAAAGGCCAGGAGCAGCAAGAAGAAGGGTTAAGCCCAAGGCAAGGCGCCGGATAACCCCGAAAGAAGCCGTGGGAGAAAGACTCGCCGTTTTCACCCCCGCCCGGATCCGCAGCCTCCGCAGGAAACTCGGAATATCCCAAAAGGAGCTGGCTGTCCTAACAAGCGTCAGCCCTGGGGCTGTCGGCCTATGGGAAAAGGGAAAATTCAAGCCCAAAAAGGGCAAGGTAGCTGACCTTTCAAATCTCGCCAAAATGGGGAAGGAAGGTGTCAGGAAACTCCTTGCCGAAAAGATGTCAACTCAGCTAGGAGAGAAAAAACTTGAGGAGACTCGGGTAGGAAAAGCAAAAGGGAAGGAACGGAAGAGAAGGAAGGCACTTTCTCTTCCCAACCAGCAGAAATGAACGGAGGAGAACATGGGCAGGACATGGAATACGAAGACTGATGGCTCCCCATTTGATGAGAAAACCATCGAGGCTGTGTGGCAAAAAGGAACTCCGGAACCCAATTACTCTTCTTTCCGAAAAGATGTCTGCGGTGCATCCATGCAACGCGACAGGTACGGCAAGACGGAGCATTGGGGATGGGAGATAGACCACGTCAAGCCGGTCTCCAAAGATGGGACTGACGACCTCAGCAACCTGCAACCGTTGCAGTGGGAGAACAACAGGCATAAGGGTGATGACTACCCTAACTGGTCATGCAAGGTGAAATCTTGATCTTGAAGAGTTGCCCAACCATGGGGTACACTATATGGCGATCTATACGGGCTTTAATGTTATGGAATTTCAAGGATTTAAACTCCTGAACCATGAAAGACTTAGAAAGTTTATGCAGAGGAGAATAGTCTGCCTTTGCCGGATTATACAGACCGTATAATTACTGTTATGCACATGACAGGAAATCTAGATGACCCCATATAGAGGCGACGAAATGGCACCCGATTGGCTTTTGCAAGTACTGCTCGTAGTAGTGGGGATCATAGGTGGTGGGGCGATCTGGTATTTTATATCACAGAAGCAATACCATCACGCTCTCTGGTCTGGCCTCGTTGCTTCGATACTTTTTCTTCTCGTCATTGCTCTTTTCATCCGAAACGATATTATTAGGAGAGAAATCCAAGCTAAGATACCGACCTATTTTGGTGAGTTGGTCCCCTCCAACGAATCGTGTCCGCCTCTGCCCCAAAATGCACCTAAAGAGACTATTACTCTTATGTTAGGAGATGAGCTACGCGTGCTTGCTGCCCAATCACAAAACTACATATTTTCTAGAAAAGGTGAACCATTCTTATCTATTGGCATTAAGGGTGGTTTGATGCGTGTTACTGCTTCCATAGTCGATAGCAATAATCAACACATTGTTCGAATAATTGATAATGAATTCCAGGCTAGCCCAGAACGAGCTTTCAACCCGAAACAGCCCGACAAACACTCCCTAGTTGTCCGAGACTCTCAAGGAGTCGAGGTCTTAAATATAAGATTCCTCAATCCCAAAGCGATGAGGATTGTAGGCCGGTTTCGTATGCCCGGTTATTCAGAACCTGTCCTTATACTCCCCGAGGAAGGTGTTCGGTGGCCTGGTGGCGGTGGTATCTCTCGTCTGACCGTCGATATGACGGCCAGCAAGGGTGGCTTCATTGCATTCTGACGCCACTAATTTCTGCGCCCAACAAGCGGCTTAAGAAGGACGGTCAATAGCCTGCGCCTTTGCCCGCCTCATAGCCGCGACGGCCGGGCATAGCACAGAGCTTGCGAGGTGGAAGTCCTCGCGCCAGGTATTAGCGGAGCCGAAGGTTAGGAGAAGGGCAAGGGCGTCATCGGGAGGTGGGGTCTGAAGGAAGCTCAATCCAAAAGCGCGGGGCGACGAACAGCACGTTAGCCACGTTAACTAACTTTGCCGAACCGTCGTATATGCGACCCGTATGCCGGGTGGTGTAGGAGGGGGGAGCCGTGAGGTACCTCCCTATCCTGATTACCCAGCAGCGGGATCTCCCGAGATTATGGCCGATGTTTTGATTAGCAAATTGAAGACCATTCGAAGCAACTTCTCCGTTGGGCTGTACTGCTACTGCTTACTACGGCGGCTCAAGCCAGAAGAAGTCAGCGTTCGCGATCGCGTCATCGTTGGTGAGGACAGTCTCCACTGTGTTCCGGCGGGCAAAAATATTCCGCAGCAGGCTGGTCAATTCTACGAGGCCGGGTTTGCGGGATCGCCAGATTTCAATATCTCACACGCAGCCATGGAATTCGCCAAGATGCTTCTACGCAACTTCACGTTGGACAGTTTCGAGGCGGTCAAGGGGTACTGTGAGGAGACGGGCCAGTTCGCGCAACTGCGATCGCAGCCGTGGTACGAGTTCACGAGGATGATGCGCAACTCGCTAACACATGCCCAACGGTGGCATTTTCGCGACAAAGACAGGCGGCGGGTCCCCGTCCGTTGGCGCGACAAAATCATTGACGCGTCTATGGAGGGGACAGAGCCACCTTTCGACTTCTATGACTGGTGGGACGGTTGCGAGCTCTGGGAAGAAATGAACGCTTTTGCTGCGGCTCTGAGATAAGCTGTTGGCTAAGGCTTTATATCTTTCAAACGGTAAGCGTTAATGCTCCGTATTACTTCAAAGTGCAGACTTATAGGTGGAGGTGCGCCACGAGGCTGCACAAGAGATGAGGGGAGACCCCTCGGAACCGACTTGCAGGAGTAGGTTCCAAACCACCTTAAGCTGCTCTGGTAAAGAGCCAGGGTGGTGAGCGTTGAAGGAAAAGGCATGGCAAGACTATGTCAGGCGAGGTTCAGGGAGACGAACGCAAGCAAACCACTGATGAAGTGTCGAAAACAAAAAGGTGACGTCGAAACTGGGGGCCTTTCACTACTCCAAGATAAATCCAGAGGAAACCTGTTTACCGTCTGGGTGGCGTCCGGCATGCAGGTGGCGTGAACCTGAATTGGGCTCTTGTGTGGAACGTGGGAACCTGTCGTCCTGATGTTAAGGGATAAACTCAAGTGGGATGACCCCATGAGAGTGAGATTACCGATGCCAGGCACAGCGGGGGCGGATATTGAATGACTTCATCATTTATTCCGAGATCATCAGAAGGGCGTCACTTGACCAGGAATGAGCCCCTGGCTTAATTAAATCCGCTTAAAGGATGGAGCATGCAAGACCGATAACGACTCGGATTTTTTTCGGCCCAGATAATCCTTTCCCTTCGGAGGGGGAATGGCGAGAAAATCTTATACGGTTTTGATTGTTTGGCAAAAGGCGGCCCGAGTTAAAAAATTTGTTCTTTCCCCTCTCGCCCTTAAGATGGCCGCTATTGTCCTGGGCATCCCAATCTTTATCTCCTTGTTTATCATCTTCGATCAGGTGATTTACGTGGAAAAAGTTGCCGGGCTGCAGGAGCTTCGGGAAGAAACTTATTCCCGCCAAGAAGAGCTTCGCTTTCTTTTTGAAAAGATCACCCTTTTTGAAGAGCAATTAAAAAAACTCAAAGAGATGGAAAAACAGGCCGAGAGCGACCTGAAAGAAATCAGCGAGCTTAGAAATATAAAGAAGGGTTCTCCGGTTATCCCCCGAAAAAAGATCTCCAACACAACAAATGAAGATGGAAAAGAGGCTGCCTCCTTCCGGGAAGAAGAAATTTGCATTCTAAAAAAAGAGAGATCGCGACTGGTTAGCTGTCTACACCAGGACCTGCTGATGCTGCGAAAGGAAGCTTTCCAAAGAGAGCAAAATTTGGAGGAACTCCAGGAGTTTCTCAAGGCTCAAAAATCGATTCTCCTGTCTACCCCCTCGTTGTGGCCGGTTTTTGGCCCGATCACTTCAGGGTTTGGAGATACTCGCCTATCTTCTCCCTCCGGTGGAACTAGGCCCCATTTAGGGGTTGATATCTATGCTTTACCCGGAACCGCCGTTGTTGCTGGTGCAGATGGGGTGGTCAGTTTCGCCGGGGAAGGACAGGAGTATGGGCTCGTAATTCGCATCAATCATGGCCACGGTTTTTCCACTATTTATGGCCACCTGAAAGAACTTTCGGTTCAAAGCGGAGATAAAGTCGGAATGGGACAGGTCATCGGAACCGTGGGCACCTCGGGCAATAGCACAGGAGCCCATCTGCACTATGAGGTGCGCATTGAGGGGGAACCAGTTAACCCAGTTCCCTATCTCAACCAAGCATCATAGAATCATAAGGGTTTGCGGCGAAAGATCTTTTTTCCGCTGGGAAAGGAAATAACCATGGCCAGAGTCGTTGCTAAAATCAAACAAGGAGAGAAGAACTTGGGGGAGGAGCCGAAGCTTTCAGTCGGTCAGTACTTGCGCCAGGAGAGGGAGCGAAAGGGTATCTCGCTGAAATCCATCGCCAGGGTTACGCGCATCAGTTTGCATTACCTTGAAGCCTTGGAAAGGGATGATCTTCATTCTCTGCTCGCTCCGGTTTTCGTCAGGGGATATCTCCGGAGCTATGCCGCCTACATCGGGCTCGACCCGAAAAGAATCATCGGCATGTACCAGACCTAGAAGGATAAATTCACCGCTGCCTGGGAGGGATCAGAACTATTTAGGAAGAAAGGGGAGGCAAAATGAAAAAAAAGATAAAGAAATGGGTCCTATGGTACATGGTCGTGGTGATGTTCTTAATCGGAATTACACCAAGGGTTTATGCCGGTTTTTCGCCATTGGAGGGAATTACCCACTCCCCATTCGATAGGGATTCTGACTTCCAGAAGATTCAAAAAGTTCTAGAATCGAAAATGATCCGTGAGAGGCTTGGGCAACTCGGGTTTACAGAAGAATGGATTCAGAACCGATTGAACCAGCTCAGCGACAAGCAGATTCATCAGCTGGCACTAAAATTGGACGAACTGAGTGTGGGTGGAGATGGAGTGGAGGCGGTCCTTGTGGTGGTTCTGGTCGCCGTTCTTGTTGTCCTTATTATTTATCTTTTGGGATATAAGGTGGTTCTTAAGAAGGGATGAATGGCATTAAATGTTACAAGGTTTTATGGGGATTTGTTAAGGACAAAGATTAAACTCCTGTGTATTAGCGGCGACATCACCATCTGAATCTTTGCCGATGCTCTCCATTTAGATGACTTGGGTCGGCATTAAGCAAAGCAAGAGTCAGAAATGGCTCTGCTTTATACTCGCGGAAATTAATGAAAAAAACTGAAAGTACGCGCCGATGAAATTTTCAATAACAATTTATCAAGACGAAGAGAGGATGTTTATCGCTGAATGTCTGGCTCTCCTGGGTGGGTAAGCCAAGGGAAAACTGAAAAGGAAGCTACTAGAGAATATTCAGAAGCGCGAGCTTTAAGGAGGAAGCCGCTTACCATCCGAATCCAGGAGGTAGAAATTCTTATCTAAATGTTACAGGTTCCTTTATTAGAACCGTGAGAAATTATAGAGATTTCCCTTGGAACCCAGCGGAATCTCACTGCGAAAGCAGGTTTGACAATGAAGGAATTTTTGGTAAAATTATAACGTCCGATTCCGATTAAACTACAATTCTCTTAAAAGTTCATTCTCGATTCTTTGGGGCAAATCTGCCAATTCTGGAGAGGGTTGATATTATACGCCGGAGATAATTGGGTGCTGATTCATTCAGAAAAGGAACAGATCTCCTTTCAAATTCCTGCCTACCAAAGCCTGAAAAGGATAGATATTGGGCCTAAACCTCCTTATTTTAAACTCCTTCTCTTTTAAAGAACCATGGAATCCCCCGGGAAATACCTTAGAGCAATAAGAGAGAGTCGATATATGTCCCTGGAGAGGGTCGCCAAATCTACTAAAATTAGAGAATACATCTTAAGGGCTATCGAAGAAGACAAGTATGAACTTATATCCCATTCTGTTTATGCCAGAGGGTTTGTGGCTACCTATGCCAGATATCTCGGTCTTGACCCAAAAGATGTTCTTCTCCGGTATCAAAAATATTTGGGAAGCCTCACTCCCTCCGAGCCGTTGACCTCAAAGGAAGCGATCTCTCCCCCGAAAAAGAAAGTCAGCTCTCGATTATTTTTTGCCCTTTTCTTTGCGATTGCTCTCTGCATTGCCCTTTTCATTTATTATGCCTCCTATCAGTCCTCCCCCCGACTTCCTCCTTCTGAGAAGAAGGAATCAACACCTGCTCCATTATACTCCGTCTCAGATCCTTCGCTAAGCCAAAGAAAGGCTGAATCTCAAATCGAACAACCAACTGTAAAGGGTGAGATTTCGAAGTTGGAGGAAAATGAACCCAAAGTCCTTACTGCGAAAGAAGCTCCCTATCTTGAAGTTATCGACGCCAGCATGGGCACGGCTGTAGAGAAAGAACGCAATAGGCTGATCCTGAAAGGAAAATCTTCAGAATTCCCCTGTGATAACCAAAGAGTTTACTTCTTCACAAGGATCAAGGCATATAAAAAATGGACGATTACCCACGTATGGCTCTGGAAGGGCAAGGAATATCATCAAATAAAAATCGGTGTCAGACCTCCTATATGGTCAGTTTACAGCTACATTACGCTCCGAGCGCATCATCTGGGAGAGTGGAAGGCTGAGGTCAGGGATGAAAATAAAGTTCTTGCGGCTATCGAATTCAAGGCATATAGACCAAATTTCCATTCTACTCAAGGAAGTAAAGTAGAATGATTGAGGACCCATGGAGAGATTCTAATGGCTCAAAACAAAAAAGGTTCGATCTTGATTGTGGATGACGAAGTTTGCCCCCGGGAATATTTACGCATGATTCTCAAATACTTCACCTCTTATGAAGTCCATACGGCGGGAAATGGGAAAGAGGCCCTTGATTTCATAAAAGAGGAAAAAGTTGATCTTGTTATCCTTGATCTAATAATGCCAGGACTTTCGGGGATTGACTTTCTGCGCGAAATCAAAAAAATTAATGAAAAAATTGGTTTTATTATCAATATTAATACAACCTATGAGACGACTGAAGAAATTAATGAGGCTATGAGGCTTGGAGCTTTTGGTTTTGTCCCCACATCCTACGATGTTTCGGATGTTATTTCCATTGTTGAGAGATTTTTTGAAAAAAGTGAACCTGATACGGACCAACAATGATAACTCAAAAAGAGTCTTCATAACGCAGCGGGAGACAGCTTGGAAAGTAAAAATGAAAAGGAACAACTTGTCGAAAAGGTGTTTAACGGGGCGCTAAAGGAGAAGTTTTCCCAACCGAGTAGAAAATACGACCGCGAGCTTTTCTTTGGAGTCTGGGCTTAAATAGCGAAGTTTGCAGGGATTAAGGACTATTTCAAAAAATGCCGGTGACGGCTGGAGATGACCATCGGGGAGGCCTTAATTTTTTTGATGATTATTGCGTTTTAATTGAGGCAAAAATTAGGGAGCACTTGGAGAGGAAATAGGAGAAAACCGAAATTCACTGATTAGAATCGGCCCTGAATTTAAGCCTTCCCCAAAGGGCGAGCCTTATACAAGATTAACTGCTTGACAATTTGCTTCCATCTTGGGGACTGAATATGCACAGGCCACTCAAGCCCTTCCTCCCGAGATTATTGGATGTCAACAGCCATGGTTAAAGAAAGCAAAGAAAGTAAATCCTTTTGAATTTAGAAAATCATATATAAGAGGGCATCCCAAATTTTCATTGAATCGTTCCACAGAAGGTTCATACGCTGACTTTAAGATCTGCCACCTGAGCTCGTGCGATCAGTGTCAGCGAAGGGGAATTATTTCTTTCTGTGCATAAAAAATTGGAATTTGTCAAATTTTGAGATTGGAATTCTTTTCCCCTGTCCGCTAGGGGAGCCATAAAGATGAAGGGGGCAAGGAAGGTGAAAGTAAGAGTTAAAGCTTGATGGATGAAAGCAAAAAATGGATAATAAAATTCTCGGTACTAATCGTCAGAAAACCATTGAATGCGGCTCCCTTGTGGATGTTACCGATATAGCTAAGCATATTGGGCTGATACAGCCTACATTTTTGACTTCCGCTGTTTGGAAAATTATCAATGATATTCCCGATTGGAGCCAACAGAGTGTAGAGGATAGGTTGGAGTGGGTGCTTCGAATGTTAAAAAGGGCAATTGAGGAATCTGGGCAGAATGGCGCAATTTACTATTCCGCATTTGTAGACAGAAATGTTCGTCCCCGAAAATTGCTGCAACTTGAGGCCGTTTTTAGTCGAGGGCTTTATGGAAAGCCAACGATCACCGTTAGGTTGCTGGGTGAAGGGAGAAATGAATAAGGGCCGAAAATAACTGACAACTCGTGATTTTTTTCTTTATGAACAATTCGGGGCATCTCACTGAGCTTTGGAATCTGGATAAGGAATGATGGGTGGTCCCCCCCCTCGAGCGGGACATATTAGATAAACGTAGCGATTAAATCCGGAGTTCGTCTGACGTGAGAGACTCGTCCAACTTAAGATTGGAAGTTCAGAAAAAAGATGGATTACGGGTGCGTGCAAATAATAACTTTTTGAATCTGCTGGATTTTCCCTAATTTTTCATCTTGGCGGGGGAACTATAGGATGTCTAATTTTCAACTTTTCCTCATTCCAATCGTGGATGATTCCTTTCCTCCGCGCAACCTCGGTATTTTCATTCTCGTAGTTCCTCCCTTTTTAGTTTCCCCCTTCCTATTGGTATGGAATGTTCCGTGGTTTTGCATAGTGGTGCAATGGGTTCTGGTAGCTCTTTTAAAAAATGTGCAAGGTTGTCTTCTGCCTTTGGGTCTTGCGATTGAACCTCGTGGAATTTAATTCTCCACGAACGAATCCTATTGACTTGCACCGAGACTTTTGAATATAAGAAGGATAGCAATACCATGCGTAGGCAAGTGACTGGAGGTCATTTATTTTTGCTTATATAAAAAGGGAGCCGATTTATTTCTAAAATAGTCCTGTATTTCGTGCAACGGGGCTAGGCAAAATTCTATTCTTTTGCCTTTTGGCAAACCCTTTCTTAACTCCTCCATAATAAAAAATGTGGGTTCAGCCAAAGCCAGTTTGATAGTTTCTGCCGTATTTTTCAATACGACAATCATGTGTTTTTCAGCATATCTTTCGCCTATTACCCTTTGCAATGCCGGGGATGGAGAAAAATTTTTCAATGAGACAATCGGCATGTTGAAATGCTTGGAAAGCACCTTCAAATAGGCCTCGTACGTTATATACCCCATCTCAACCAACACCTTACCCAAAGGTATCCGACTCCCCCTTTTTCGTCCCCGCCTTTGTTCCTCCAAAGCTTCTTCTAATTGGTGTGGGGTTATAATTTTTGAATCGACTAATATTTGGCCTATCCTTTTTCTTTTATCAAAGGAATCTAGGGCTTTATTGATTTCGTCTTGCGGGATACCCATTTCAATTAGGATTTCCCCCAAATATTTCCCTTTTCCTTGCTCCTGCCGCTTCAGCGCTAAATCAAGCATTTCTTGGGTAATGATATTTCTTTTAACGAGAATCTGCCCTAAAGCCTTTTCCATCCCCAAAATCAACCCTTTCTGCACTTATTAGGTCCTCAATCTGATCACTGTTGCGCAAATTTTTTAATTTATTTGATTTTCTTAACGATTTTCATCGGGTTTGTGGAAAAAATCTTCCTATTCTTAGTTCAAGAGCACTTCTGTACATTCTTATGAGACTGGATATATTCTTCGATACGGTTTTGGGCTTCAGGCAGGAGATCTAAGAATTTAACCCCCATGCCTTTAGGCAAAGCTGGGGTTTCTTTTGCATATTTATTCGTCCAAATCACTTTACAATCCACTTCGATAGGCTTTCCGCCATCGGGTATGTGGAGTTTCAGATAGAATTGATCCCCCAACTCCATTGGTTCGGCTGTTTGTATGAAAGCTCCTCCCTTACTCAGGTTACTGGTAAAATGCCAATTTTTCTCTTCAAACTCCACTCGAACTTTTATTTCTGTCCTTTCATCCTTCCTGCGATTGACGCCCGATTCCCTCTTTGATGTGATGGCTCCATGCATCCAGGTAACTTTTTCCTCATTTTGGCGTTCGGAGATTTTCTTTTCATCAATTTTTCCATCCACTTGTAATTCTTTAATTCGTCTGTCCATGCGGCGGCTTTCCTCTTCCGGATGGCTCAGCAGATGAAGAATATAATCTATGAACGGGTAATAACTCATTCGGATGCCTTCGCCCTTGTGTACCTCTTCAACCATATGGGCAATTTCCATGGCGATGGAAGTCAGGTTAGCGAAGCTGGAAAAGAATTGCAGATTCTTCTCATCAAAGCCATACTCTTCTTCGTTAATAAGCACGACACTGAGAACCCCGATCGTTTTTTTATGATAGGAAAGAGGGATACTCATGAGGGAGTTAATCTTCTGTTCCTGTGGTCTCAATTTAAAGAATTCGGAGAAATCCTCCGGTTTCCGGAGCAAAAGGGGGTTGTTCAGCTGGAAGGTTTTCCGGGCCGCCTCCCTTTCCTCATTTACACCTACTTGTTCATACAAGCGATCAGAGACATTAATGAATTGGGGCTTCAGTATTCCACTCTTCTCATCCATGAAAAAAAGAGTGCAGCGGTGGCCCTTCAGGCAGCTGAGAGCTTCCCGGGCAATGACCTCTAAGATTATGTTTAATTCTTTATGACTGCTGATTACCGAGCTAATCTGATAGAGAGCCTTTTCCAGCCGTTCAATATGAATCAAGGCCTTTTTATCTTTAATATCTTTATGGATGATCCCATTCTTCGGGGATTGTTCAAAAAATTTAATTAAACCCATTTAATAAAAGCTCCCTCTTAGAAAGACCCTCAAAAAGGAGTACAGCTTGTTTTTTCAATCAATAAGGCCCTATAACCCCATAATATGAGTGCTAATCAATTGTTTTATCGGTAATTCCCTATTGAATCTTAAATTTTCACATCTCTGTCTGGCATTTTGGGCCAGCTTATTGCTCTGAAAATTCCGGAAAGGCGAAGTTTCCGTCGCTAGACTCTGGACCTTTGACCTATTTTTGGATCAGCGCGGCTTTCGTATGTCCCGCTATGATTTCCCCCTGCTTAGCCTGCGGTGCCCATGTTTTCGAGAGTGGATGGAATAGCCGGACTGATCTTCCATCAAAAAGACTGAAAAGAATTATTGGAATCCATAGGGTTCACCTGAAATGGAAATTTGCGGATAAGGCTCATATTCCCGCAGGAATTAAAGATATTTAGCGCGCTGCCTATGTTTGATGAACTGAAAATATTAATAATATTGCAATTTTAATAAAATCGTATAAGGAAACATGGACTGGCTTTGCCTTTGCCGGGATTATGATTCGGAAAACTTGATTCATCAATAATCTTTAAAAAGGCATTAAAAAACCTGGAAAAGAAGGCCGTTATCAAATCCTCTTGGCTGAAAATCTATGTCTAATGGCCTTTCTTGGAGATAGATATGTCGAGACCCCGGAATTCCGAAATGGATAACTCAACTCAAGAGAGCGGACAAACCATGTTCATCAAAACCGGAATATTCTGAGGGATAAACTGACTCATTTGACCGGGCTTAGGGTTGAAAAGAAACGCCTTTCTTATCTCCAGCAGATCGAAGTTTTAGACCCGGAGAGGGATAAAATCTGGGGTTTGTTAACCAATCGTATGGATTCAGGAGCCAGTACGATTGCCGCGATTTATCAAGAGCGGTGGCAGATTGAAATTTTTTTCAAAGCCCTCTCATAGAATAGGAAGATCAAACCCTTTCTGGTCATGGGTTCCAATGCGGTGAAGATTCAAATTTGGACAGCGTAGAAGATTGTGATAAGATCGTTATGGTAGGAAGCTAAACCTTTAATCTTGTTAAATAGGTTTTGATATTTAACCTTGATTTTGGACCGCTTCCTATTTTTATTCCACACATGCTTCCCCATCTTAAAAGCCGAGACTCTATTTGCTTTTGAGTGTTTAAGATTACTATAGCCAATGGGAAAATTCTGTTGACAATTATTTGTTTTTTCAGTTTAATAAATCTGTTTTTGCTTTGAGGACGAGCCGAAAGATGGATATTTCTGAACTTTTGCTTTTCGTGCACAAAGAGGGGGCTTCCGACCTGCACATCAGCGCCGGAGAGCCGCCAATGGTCCGCATCTATGGGGAGATCAAACGCATTGAGGTTCCTCCCTTGACCCGGGAGGAACTGCATGTAATGCTCTATGACATTCTCAATGACTATCAGAGGAAAAAGTACGAAGAAATGCACGAATTGGACTTCTCCTTGGAGCTGAAGGGCGTTGCCCGCTTCCGGGTGAATGCCTTTCGCCAACAAAGGGGAGAAGGTGTGGTCTTTCGGGTCATTCCCTCCAAAATTTTAACCCTGGAACAACTGGGCCTTCCAAAAAATTTGCGGGAAGTCTGCCAAAATGAACGAGGGTTGGTTTTAGTCACCGGGCCCACGGGATGCGGAAAATCAACGACCCTGGCGTCCATGATCGATGTCATCAATAATTCCTTAAAGGGACACATCATTACCATCGAAGACCCCATCGAGTTTCTTCATGAGTCCAAGAAATGTTTGATCAATCAACGGGAAATTGGCGCGCACACTCTGACCTTCGCGAACGCCTTGCGGAGCGCCCTGCGCGAGGATCCAGACATCATCCTGGTTGGGGAAATGCGCGACCTGGAAACGATTTCTCTCGCTCTGACCGCGGCAGAAACGGGCCACCTTGTTTTTTCCACCCTGCACACCAGCGGGGCGGCCAAAACGGTCGACCGCATCATTGACGTTTTCCCCGGAGAGCAACAGGGCCAGATCCGTGCTCAATTTGCCGAATCGATTCAAGCTATTATTTCCCAGATTCTTCTAAAGCGCAGGGATGGCCGCGGACTTATTCCAGCCCTGGAAATTATGATCGGCACTCCGGCTATCCGTAACCTCATCCGTGAAGCCAAAGTGGCGCAACTCCCTTCGGCCATCCAGACCGGTCAGAAATTCGGCATGAAGTCCCTGGATCAATCGCTGAAAGATTTGGTATCCAGAAACATAGTGAAAAAAGAAGAGTGCCTTTACTTAGCCAGTAACCCAAATATTTTTAGCTCGTAAAAAATAGGGTGATGAGCACCAATCTTCGTGAATTTCCGAAAGGAATGGTCCACGTGGGCGCCTCGGGCTTCTATGTCACTGTGGATTCCCTCCGGCGTACTGGGCGGAAGAATTTACATCTCCCTGGGGAGCGAAAATATATTCCGAATAAAAATGAAATCATGCCCTTGTCTCCAATGAGCCAGAGGTAAATTTTTCTATCCTTTGTTGTTTCTTAATATGCTAAAATTCCTTTGCGGGTGGCTGAAAAATTAATTTTTAATAAAAAATTTCTTTTGAAAAATAGAGGCAATTGAAGAATTCGGTTTAAAGGCAATGGATTGGCGTTTCCAGGGCAGATAGGATTTGAGAGGGATGGATTAGCCCTGGATTATAGGATTCAAGAAATGGGTGAGGGGGTGGAAGAGGTAGAATTTGCGGGTCTGGGACGGCTTAAAGAAAGAGATCTCCTCTGGGTTTGGTGAAGAGATAGATACAATAAGACGGTACAGGCCCATGACCCCTTCACTCCCTCTGAACGAGGTTAAGGATGAATTTAGGGACCTTCGGTCCCCGGATGATGATAAAGCCACAAGGGTTTTTGATTCTTTCTTTTCTCACGGTAAGGGTGACCTTGATGATAAATTGTGCAACCCGCTTGAGGAGGATAGTTATCAGAGTGAGTTGAGCCAGGATGGCGGCTCGTTTCAGTCCCCTGACCCTTGGTTTGTTAAGGATCTCTAAATCATCTTTAGCTGTGCTATTCAACCTTTCTGAGGCAGGTCGGAGGGATCGGAGTTTTTGGTAGCGAGGGGTACCACGGATGACTTCAGTAATCAGTCTGGGATGCTGTTTGATGGGCATATGTTTAATGAAGCCGTGGTAATTGATGAAGAAAGAACAGCTCTGGGAGTATTCCCTGAGCTGTTGATCTTGTGATAAGACACACTGTCTTTGGCAGGTGAAAGTTGCTCTTTGGAATTGATAATCGAATCCGTTGGGTCGGCATAAGACTCCGCAGGGAGCGAAGGGCCAGCCATTGCGGTCAAACCCTCTTTGTTTTAATCCTTCAAGAGAGACATCCTCATTGCGGATGTTATAGTCGATGAGGGGAATGGAGCCGGTGGCTCTGGTAAACTGGTAATTATGGAGTTCATCATATTTGGCATCAGCCACGTCGATTTTGGTGTTGGGGTGATGTCTTGAAAGCTGTTCTTTAAGGGGGATGAACTGGTTTCCTTCTTCGGCATTTCCTGAGATGGTGAGGCAACCGACGGGCAGTTCAAGGCCTAAAGAGAGTTCGATTGATGTTGTCAGGATGGCGTTGTATCCGAAGACCTTCTCTACCTTATCGGGGTTTTTTGGATTTCTTCTGACCCCGATACGGGCCTCCATATCGGAAGGGAGTTTCGGGCATCGGAAGAAGAAGGAGTCGATTTGATCGAGGCTGATGCTGTGGAAATGGATCTTTCGGACGATGACATCGAGGCCATGAGATTTTAGTTGTTCTTCGACTCCGAAGATTTTATTAAAGGGGTTTGGCATTTCGGGATCAGCGATTTTGAGGGAGAGGGTTAGGAGCTCGACCTTGGGTTTTTGGATGTCTTCGGGGAATCGGGTGGAGGGGCAATCGACACGGACCTTGATTTCTCTGTCGAGGGCCAGGCGCTTGGGTTCTTGCAATTTATAGAGGATTCTTCTTCGGACATTTTCGATCAGGCCCTTGAACTCGATGGACTGACATTCCTCGCAGAAGTAAGTGCAGCCCTTGTAGTGAGAGTAGGAAGGAAAGAGGGTGCCATCGGTGGAGAGGATTTTAAAAGAGAGAAGGCCCAAGAGGTGGACGATCTCTATCAAGACCTGAGCGATTTGGGTATAGAGCTTTGCTCCCAAGCGATCTTTGAGATGAGTGAAATCGGCTTCACAGGGAATGTAAGAACAAGAGATCCCGGCATAGAGTCGATAATGTTTCCCCATTTCTTCATCCCGGACAGTAGAGAGGAAGGTTTTCAGGTCAGGGAACTTCTCCAGGTATCGGAACAGTTCGAGGAGAAAGAGACTGACGGGATCGTAGGCATAGCCTCCCACGGAAGAGTAGGCTGAGGCGCAGATGGATCTGACGAAAGAGAAATCGATCAGGGAAGTGACAAAACGGGAGAGCCCGCCGGCAATCTCTCCGGAGGGATTGATCTTGATCCTTCTGGGGACAAAGCAGTAATAGGAAAGGAGCCTGCTTCTCGATTTGGGGAAGGGTTGCTGATATTTGAGGTTAATGGCAATACGGATCTGGTTGAGTTTTCGAATTACATTCCCTAAATGGAAGGGGAAGAGATTTCTCATTGACTCAGCAGGAACCTCCGAAACTGTTTGACCAAGGGGTAGAGATAAACATCCTTAATGATGCCGTGATAGGCAGAGCCGTGGCCTTTTTTATTGAACCCTTTGGTTTGTCCCACATAGATCCAATTGGCAGCCTTATAGGAGGTGCCTTTGAAGCGACTTTGATCGACGAAGGTTTCGAGCAAGGAGAGGGGATGGCCAAAATAGGTGGGCCAGTCCTGCTGGAGGCATTTGATATTGAGGGCGAGA
>Ga0315312_1000529_pt1 | contig 42802 bp, 35 predicted proteins | sample TDP7_MG_FD_203629 | JGI IMG/M metagenome (GOLD analysis project Ga0315312, IMG submission 203629) | Freshwater sediment microbial communities from Lake Towuti, South Sulawesi, Indonesia - TDP7 | ecosystem: Environmental > Aquatic > Freshwater > Lake > Sediment | place: Indonesia: South Sulawesi... | reverse complement strand
TATTCTACTTCCTGAAGAGGGACTTAACGAACTGGACCAGCTATAAGACCAACTTCATGTTCTCTTTGATCGATGTCGTGATAGCGAGCTTCACCTTCGGATACCTGGGGATGGCCGCGGGGGCGGGGAATCAGGCCGTCCAGGAGGAACTGCGGTCACTCGGATACACATACCTCACATACATACTTGTTGGGATGTCGGTAGATGCCTACATGTGGCAGAGCGTTGCCGCGATACAGGAATCGATCAACCCATGGAACGTCGAGGAGATACTCGTCAGCCCGATACGCCTGCCGACGTTCGTACTTGGGAGCAGCCTGTTCGGTTACGTCTGGTCGACCTTCTACTTCGCAGCTTACCTCATCGTCGGCAATCTATACTTCCACATCACGTTCGTCCTTAATGTCACCCTCCTTCCGGTTTTAGCGGCGGGGATAGCTGCCATGGTCGGTTTGAGCATGATAGGGGCAGCAATCCAGATCCTTACAAAGCGATGGAATCCAGTCGTGTGGATACTTCACATAGTAGGTAACTTCGTCTCGGGACTCTATTATACGATCAACATCTTGCCGACAGGCGTCCAGATCGTTTCACAGTTCTTTCCGCAATACTACGTCCTCTCGCTCAGCAGGTTGACGCTGATCAAGGGAGCGTCGATGTTGGAAATATGGCCTGAGTACCTCAAGCTACTGGCAGTTGCCATCCTATTCTTCTTCATTGGGCTCAAGACATTTTCTTGGGGGCTTACGAAGGCCAAGAGACAGGGATCTCTAGGCCATTTTTAGCATTATGTCAGATGCGTTCAGCGTCGTGAAGCGGATGGCCCTTTGGGCTTCCATTGTAATTGATTAGGTTCTTATAGTTACAACTTCATATAACAAGGAGGGACTCGGTAAGGTTGAGCTTTCAATCTAAGGATGGAATAGTTAGGGAATATTACGATGAGAATGCAGAGAAGGAGTGGCTGAGGCTCGTACAAGATGCCTACCACATGCTGGAATTCGTCGTTACATCGCATTATCTCGACAAATATCTGCCTAAAGGGGGGCTGATACTGGATGCTGGTGGCGGGCCTGGCAGATATACAATATACTTAGCGAAGAAGGGCTATGATGTAGTCCTTTTGGACCTTTCGCCACGCTGCTTGGAAGTAGCCAGAAGGGAACTCAAGGGGGCGGGTGCCGAATCTCGGATTAAAGATCTTATAGAGGGCTCAGTGGTCAACCTAAATTGGTTTGACGATCGTTCCTTTGACGCAGTATTATGTCTCGGTCCCCTATCCCACTTAATTGAACGATCGGAGAGGCGTAAGGCAGCTAGGGAAATCGTGAGGGTGGCCAAAATGAAAGCCCCCATATTTGCATCCGTTGCAAGCAGATATGGCGTCTTTAGAGCATTTTTGCAGATCGTGCCCAATGAGATTTTGGAGCCATCTCACGAGGAGCTCTTCAACCTCGGGATCCATCGAGGCCATCCAACGCCACACAAGGGCGGAAAAGGATTCTCGACCGTTGACGCTTACTTCTTTCTACCAAGCGAGTTGAAGGAGTTATTTGAAAGCAACGGGGTCAAGACTTTGGAGATTGCGTCATGCGAGGGATTATCTTCAAGGCTTCAACAAGATACTAACAAATTATATGAAGACAAGGCGAAATGGGATAGGTGGTTGAAGCTGATTCTACAGACATGTAACGATCAAACGATAATCGGGATGGGCGATCACATACTATACGTTGGCAAAAAGGTAAAGAGCTTATGAAATAAGTTAATTATGTTCATTACTGCTTTTAACCCCATCTTGATGGCGCCGTTGTCCACCTAAGCATGAGCTGCCGGATGGCCGAGGCCGTTTTCCAAACGACATCAAGGGGATTATAATTGTAGATGGTGCCTATTCTGATAACGAGATCGATTGAGTAAGGTGACGAGTCCTTCATACGCGACATTACCAGCTCATTATCGGTTTCGAAGGCCCTCTCTCCCTCTCTGGCGAATCTATATGTGAAAAGGAGTTTTATCACGTCCCTCTCCTCATCCGATTCGTCCACCATCTTCTTCAATTCCATCTTTTCCGGTATAGCTGTGAGGAGCTGCATCTCCGTGAATTTATCATCGATGAACGTGATAAAGCGACCAAGCTCGAGCTTGGACACAACCTGCGGGATGTGAACGAAAAATCTACGTATGTCCTTATCAGCCGGAACGTAATCCAATTTCCATTTCCTAGGAATGTATGGAGATGCCATCATCGACGCTCTACGGGCGGGAAGGACGGAAGCTGAAACCGCCACAGCCAAAACGATCAAGATGACGGCCACGCTCCACATCCACGATGTCTTCTCGGTCAGGAAACCCGGCCCCCCAAAGCCTAGTAACAGCCTCGGCATTCCGACGCTGAGCAGGTATCCAGTCACGCCCCCTATGAAGGCCACCAATACTGCCTCCGCCAGGAACATGTAGCTTATCTGCGATGGATTGAGGCCGACCAGGGAGAGCGTTACCACCTCCTTCCTCCTCTCGTAGGCCGCGCTCAGCGTGCACGCGAGCACGTTCAGTCCCACGAGGACCAGCACCACAGGTATATTCGAACTGCCCTCAAGCATGGGGCCTTTATTGTAATAGAAGAGCTTGACCTCTTCGCCAATTGTTGCGTAGATGTGGTAGCGCCACTTCCTGGCCAACTCGGTGGCGAGAACGGCTATATCCTCCGCGCCATTCGTCTGGACGTTTATCCTGGTCAATGTCCCAAGGCCAAGATTAACCAGCTCCCTCCAATTGAGCACCACCATGCTTTCAGCTCCGATGTAGAACTTGTAATGTTTTTCAATGTAATATGGCCTGATGGGCTGCCCGTCCAAGTCCACGATCCACTCGAGTATCTGGTCATCCATGATGCCAGCGATCATGAATTGTTTGCCCTCAAACTCCACTTTATCGCCTGGCTCGACGCGAAGCTTTTCCGCGGCCTTTGCAGATATGAGCATGGCTCGTCCCTCCTCCTCGGCCATGAAATGCCCCTTGACGACGGCCGCATCCAGATGGCTCATCTTCACCTCCTCGCTCGAAACGCCGATGGCGCCCCTGATCGTTATGGCATAACCACCCTCGCTGATCAACTGGTCTTCAAGGTTAAAGGGGCTCGTCTCTGCCTTCGGTGCCACTGAGCTCACCAGGAGGTTTTCCCTCAATGCCTCTACCATGCTCATTGGGATACAGGCGGAAGTTGCAAGGCCTTGTGTGGGCACAACCATTAGGCCGGCAGGCGGATTTGCAACCGGATAGGCGGCATTGCCGTATACCACCATTGCCTTGAAACGGAAAGAGGTGAAGACAGTGAATCCGAATACCAAAGTAAATATGGAGGCAAGTATTAACGAAGTCCTCAGCCTCCTCCTCTTCAGGTTTCTCGTCGCAAGCGAGAACGTTGACACCAGGCTTGACATGAGGGCGATGCCCGACGGAGTTACTACGTCCTTCTTTGTCCGTGGCAATAGGAGGATAAGTCCTACAGCCGCCGATGTACAAGCAGCGCTCGAAGTGAAATACTGCATCGGATCGGCCAACCTCCACCCCGGAGCTATGAAATAGGAGAGCCCGAGGAATAACAGGCTGATCACCAGGCCCGAACCAACCCTCAAGCTCTCTTTCCCGACAAAGACGCTCGCAAGGCCAAAGGCAGAAAGCACCATCAGGAAGGAAAAGGGAATGGGCGAGAACGTTATGTCCGAAAGGGTGTCTGCAAGCGTAACGCTCACGTCCTGGGCGATGATGTAAGCCGCCCTTAGGTTCATGAAACATTGGGAGTAATTGCCTTCACGCAACGACAACGTCGCCAAACCTAGGTAGCCGAATGCCGTGTCCAGGTCATCCATCTCCAACTTCATGTCGATTCCGCTGAGGCCGAATTCCTTGGCCTTTAGTCGCGTTGAGTTCAGTGTATCCCTGACGAGCTCGAGGTTCCTCTTCATCACCGCTTCGCTGATGTCTATGGTCTCAAGGTCGCCCTGTCTGAAGGAAAAGTAACTCCCGTTGTCGTCTATGGTGAATCGGACCCATGGCGAATTGCCACATAAGAGCATCGGCACATCGGCTGGGACAACCGTTATGCCTGGCTTGAGATCTAGAGCTGCGTATATTCTCCGATCTTCAACTCTAAAGTACGGAGTGCCGTTGTATGCGTCTATCATGCCAAAGTACAGGTCATCGGGAGCCTTGCCCAATTCCACGAAATCGGCCAATCCCGTGACCTTGACGGATGCGCCTGGGAATAGGATAAAGTCGGCATCGATGCCCTTGGGATAAAACATGGTAGCATCGAGATGCAATAACTTAGGAATGTAATCCAAGCCAGGGGTCGTTAAATCATCGGCCATGACGGTTAGATAGTAATAACCCCTTTGCAGGCTTGTAGTGTAGAATCCGGCCTCATTGGCGATGACCTTCGTCTCAAAATATTGATCATAACTCCCATCATTGGCGGTCCAGCCGGAGACGATTATCATCGAGCCACCCAACGGTCTGCCGGTTAGGGCATCGGCGACCACTCCCGTGACGTTGATCTCTTGCTGCGATCGAGCGGCAGACACGGAGATGGTCAATAGCGCCATGAGTGAAGCGAGCCGCCATGGCACAATCCTCTGCTTTGCAGCCCGCACTCCCATTTCTTCCCTTCCCTCAAAGCGCCTGTCTGTCTATGTCTCAGTAGTTTTGACGTATAAGCGTGACTATTTGCGAAGTGTTTGAGTTCTTCTTATATCGAGATAAAGGCTAGGGATATCGCGTTCGCAGATACTAGGCCCAAGTTCCTCGATGTTAATCGTTTATGTCTAGCTACCTCCTCTTAGTTATTTTATTCAAAAAAGATACCTTGATCCTGTTCATCGCCAATTCGAGGTTATTAGGCATATTTACTTTTTCCTCAACCGTATAGCCGAAATCAGGAATAATTGATATAACTTTCCGCCTTATTTCGTCTTCACGTTCCTTTGGGCCCTCCGTTGTGAGCATCCATCCATTTTTATAATCACCGATACCTAATATGGGCACTTTCCCTCGAGTCACAGAAACGTCCCCCCGACACCTCCTTTTAGTTCCGTCAGAAGCTTCACCTGAGATACAACCCCTGTAAATTTCACATATGTTGTCGATGCTTTCCAGCATGCCGTCAACCTCTCCCATTCCTATCACCGTCAGGTATCTTATGCCTCTATTGGAATTCAAGAGCATGTTGCTTTCCCAGAGGATATCGACGCCACAACGATATGCGTAATGCCTCGGTTGCCATGGGACGCCCCAATCCCCATAATAAGTCACATCAAATAGGACCGCACCCATCCAGCGCTCTAATTTTCTTGAGATTGGAAGCTTTTTGAATTCATTTTCCGAAACCTCAACTACCTTAACATCGTTTATCTCTTCCAAGCTCCTTACTAAATCCTTTAATTCATTTTTCGAGACGGATACGAAGAGCCTGAACTTCGTATTGATATGGATGTAATACAACTATTTATGGCTAGGCTAATCCTGGTCAGATATACTGCCATACCTTACGTCCATTCTGCCACGCAGATCGAGTGAGGTTTATGACTTTATATATTATGTGTTATTGAATGTTCAATCCTATACTGTTCGACGGCATCCATCTGCATTAGTCGGATCCTTCCAATTAACGAGAACAGGACCGCCCAGCGAGCCAGAAAATCCCACGAGGAGAGGACGCGGTTCGGGGCGATCCTCTGGCTTAAGGGGTGCCGTTTTTGCTCTTAAGTCCTGGAGCTACCTCCGCGCCGGGGGAGACCTTAGTGAATATGGAGATCGCGGACGACATGATCTGCCGAAATGCGAGAGCTTGCGAGCAGAAGAGGCGGATGATGGTCTAGTTACCAGTGTAGTGACACCTTGATATCTGAAACAATGGCTTAATTACCCGGCTTCGGTTTTAGATAGAGGGGGCCGATGATGGGTTGCTTTTAGGACTGAAATCCTGGCGGCATGGATTAGCATGTCCGCTGGATGAGGCCATAAGGAGAACTGCCGATATGGGGTTTGATTTCATGGAGATAAGCTTCCACATGCTGATATGCGGAAACAAGGCATACTATTGGCCCAAAGGGATGGCGCCAGAACACAGACATGGAATCCGCGCTCTATTGAAGGAACGGGGCCTGCGGACAGGTATTTTAATCCCAACGTCTCAGACGATAGTGCCGGAACGGTTCGCGCCCCTTAAAATCGAGGACATCGGCGAGCTCTCCGATTTTGACGTAGGCTAGATCGGATCGCTGCCCTGGATGGTGGAGCAAGCCCTTAAGGCGGCGGCGGACATCGGCGCCGAATTGATCGACGACCTCCACCTGTCCTTCACTTGAGATCCCGATGCGCTGAGCGGGGTAAAGCATCTGATGAAGTCAGCCGAAGAATGCGGCGTGATGTTGGGGATCGAAAACAAAGATGAGAGGACGTGCGGGGAAATTCAGGGTGCCCTACAGAAGATACAATCCCGGAATACAGGCATAACCTTCGACGTCGGGCACGCCTACAAGTGCCTAAGGGACAACGAGAGCGTTGTCCAACTCGTGGCCGGCTTGGGCGAGTCAATAATACACACCCACATCCACGACTACACAGCCGACGACCCTCACCCCTATGTCGGAAGGGGCGACATTAATTGGATCCGCATCATGAGGGCCTTCAAAGCCATCAACTACCGGGGCTCTCTCACGTTGGAGATAAGTCCCGAACGACAACATGTTCTTACACTGCCTCCTCGTCCAGACCATGAGATCCTGAGATGCAAATGGGTCTTGGAGTACCTCTTGAAGGACGCGTAAGTCGTGGCCCTCAGGTAAAGGGCAAACTTAAGGGGCCATTTTCACAGCGAATCAAAACAGAGGATCGTTACGAACGAAGGGAGCAGAATGCCCGTAGCGCTGAGCGCCTTGAGGGCTTCGTCCTTCTCTGGAGCGAGATCAAATACAACTTCGCCTTCTTCAGCCGGTTGCCTGGTCTAGACTGGGACAAGGTGTTGACCGAGTACCTGCCATTGGTGCGCGAGTACCAGCGCCTAACGTTAAATTGGAGTTCTACATTGAGGCCGTGGACACCTGGGGGAATGTCGCGAGGATCCCAGCTCAGGAATATGCCATGACAATCCCCCTCTGGATCTATGGCGTTACTGGCACCATAATGGCTCTACTTTTTTATCGGCGAAGGCGCGCATCTAGTAAAGGCAACTCTAAAGGAAGAGGAAGTTTGTAGGCGTCTCGTAGGCGAGTCAATGAGAGAAATAGAGGCTGGCAGGGCCCTTAAGGAGAGGGTTGTGAGGAAGCTTTGCCGAAAGCCTACATGCAAGCACTTGGTTGACAGATTCTTTTCCTGCCGTTCAATCCCAGGAATATAATCCGACTTACGAGCGATACTGCGATGAATCCTACGATGACTCGTTTTGCCAGCCCATAGATAATTTCTGTCTGAACCACCACCGTCATGGCTATTATAAAGTACAATAAACTTCCGAAATACTTGCCGACTGTGTCATAGATGCTCTCCCTGCGTAGGCTCGTAATAATGAATTGGCCGAATGAAATCGCAATAATGGCCAGAACCCATGGGGGATAAAGCCCTTTCACGGTGAAGACGGCGAATATGCCTGCAATGAGGCTGAAATCAGCTATTGAATCGTAATAAGCACCCGCTTTTGATGCCGTCTTGATATTTCTAGCAACGTATCCATCTGCAAGATCTGTAAATGAAGAGAAGAGAAATAGTGCCAGGAATAGAGTTGAGTTCCCAGTACTAAGAAAATGTAGAACGAGAGGAATCACCGCAACGCGAAATGAAGTGATAGCTGATTGAAATACCATTTGTTTTATTGCCTTGAAATTTACGGGAGGATTCTGCATACTGCCTCACGCACGTCCTCTATCGATGCTTCACTTCAAGTTAGCTGCAAAAGCTGATCCTATTATTATTCCTGTTGCGTCAGTGTAGACACTAAGTCTGCGCAGTCGTTAGCTTCGTTGCCATCTAAGATCAATTTTATGGCGACGTTTTCATTTTGAGTAGCCGACGCGACCTGCTCTTCCAATGATGTAAAATCGCTTTCGGCATAATTGCTTGAGCCGGTAGTCCCGAATACTCCCAGTTTTACGTTGTTAGGCAAGGCCTTCAAATATCCATCAATCGAGTTGCTGACCCTTCCCCAGTACATAGGTCCGCCGACGACGATTATATCATAGCCAGATTTATCGCCGGCCATTTCGCTCCGAACTCCTGCCAAAATCACAGTATAGCCCCTTGCCAGGAGGCCGTCTGCAATTGTAGTTGCCGCCTGTTTAGCTGCTCCAGAGAAGCCAGGGGCATACACAACCAATGCACGGCCAATGGAGTCGCCTGCGGGATTCAGAGTCTCACTACCGGTGGCACCGTAGCTCGTTAAGTCGAAATTTATGACGGTGAATACTGAAACGGTTGAAACAACGACGACAAGGACAGCTATGCCGATTATCCGCAATACCTTCATTCAAACTCCTCCTATCGATTCGATTCCGACACCTTCCTTCAATTTGGAAGCGAGTTCCCTTGAATAGCCTTTTGTCCGCTCGATTTCGCCTTCCACAAGCGGTCCCTTCTGCCCCAACACAGCGGCTTTCAGAACTGGCAACAGTTGGTTCATCTTCTTTTCCTTAAGCTTTTCAGCGATCTTTTCAGCCGCGCTCCACTCTTTATTCTCAATGCGCGCGCGTTCGATGTTCTCAGGATTTTCTGTATCGAAGGTCGCGAAAGGCCTGTTAGTCCATTCCTCATCCTTCACCTTGCCCAAAAAGGATCTGATCGCAAAGCTCATTGTGCCAAATTTTGTCGGAGAACCGAGGACTAGGAAATGATAGTCCTTTGCGCTCAACTTCTTCACATCCTTTACGTCGAAGAGGTCAACTTCCACCCCAGACTCTTTCAGCGTCTCTGTGATGGTTTCAGCGATTTTCTTGGTATTCCCGTGGGAGGTGTCATAAACAACTATGCCCTTCATCTTTAACTTCTTCCCTTTGAATTGCGTGCGTTCCCTTCTTAAAACCTGTATATAAACAAACATAAGATCTGACCCCTAAAAGTCGTAAACAGTAGGGCTCCTCGGTCGGTGTGATTTACTGAAATGCGGAGTTTAAAACAGAAATAAAGCGCATTTGAGGTCTACTCAAAGTTCACCCGCCAATGTGAGGGGCATGTGAAGTATCATCAATCGCATCAACTGAGAACTTCATATCATAAGTTCTTTATGCAATGGCTTATGATCTTCAATCGCCTCTTTCGAACAGCAAGTAATGATTTACCATGTTTGGAGTCCCAGCGGCTTGATAGGTTTTCAAGCGCCAACCCCTCCCTTCCCACTCCTCGATAGTCCTGCCTACGTCCTTGTGGTGGTTTACTTGCACGCACTCGTATTTGCAATATGGGCCCAATATCTATAGGATTTTAGAATATATTATACATATTAGATGCATATTATCAAGGCCATAGGTAATGGGACATCAAAAGGTGAGATAGTGTTAAGACGAGATGGGTCCCCATGTCCAAACGATTAAGAGCTACTGGGACTCCCCCTGCTCGTTAATCCTAGAGAAAAGGTTATGACCGAAGAGACGAAAATTCAGCTTGAAAGCATTACAGACGACATGCGCTTATTGTGGTCGCGGACAAAGGATAAGAAGGATAAGAAGTTATGGCTCAATAATATTAGGCCCTGCATAATCCCAGATAAGGATTCCTTTTTAGTTGTTCGTACGGATAGACGAAAAGCTGCATTACAGCCTGGTTGGGCCCCAGTGAAGGTTGAGGTGATCGCAGCCGGTGGCCATATTGTCGCTCAAGCTGAAGGCGCTATAGGGGAGATTCTGAGCATTAAATCCGATCATTGGGCAGAGGGAGCCTACGAGGTTCGTTGCACTTCAACTGCGTCAAATGGACAGACTATGGTGAAGTATTTGCCGTGGTACAAGGGCGACATTTTGGCCGCGGCCCGACTTCTGGTGGCAGAGGCGACTCAAGCCGACCTATCGAGCCCATCGGGTTTGGTGCAGGCGATGCTCGCAAAGATGGTACAAAGCCGACTGGGCAAATATCTTCAATACGAAGGCGACGACTTATTGGCGCGCAGATGCGTGCCACTTGTTCACTCCCCTCTGATGGAATTTGAGGAACTGAAGCTTGAGGTGGCAACAGGCACGGGCCCTGTACGACCCAACGGTTTCGTGCGGTTGGCGTACCGAGATGAAGCGGACGGCGGGCCCGATTTCTGCCGGGCCTACCTGCCCCGCGAATACGACCCCGCCAAGAAATGGCCGATGGTAGTAAGCCTTCACGGATGGCTTCCCAGCAACCCGCCCTACGTACGCTTGTGGGGAGTGGACTTGCGACACGACCCCAGTGCCGACATCTTCGGCCTCATCGTGATCCATCCACACGGAAGGTTAGGCGGCTGGTATGGGACTGTCAGCGAGTGCGATGCCCTCCAGCGCAACGTGCTCAAATGTATCGAGTTGGCCAGTGGGCGTTTCTCCGTGGACGATGAGCGCGTATACCTCATGGGGTATTCCATGGGAGGCATTGGCGCGTGGCACATCGGCACGCGCCATCCAGAGCTCTTTGCGGCAATGGCGCCCATCTTTGGGGCCTGGGACTACCGCATCTTATCAAGAGAAAAGGATCTCGCAGAGCTTACCGATCGGGAAAGATTTCGTCTGGAGCGACAGAGTTCCTTTGCGCAGGCTTAAGCCTTGCTACATACGCCTGTCTTCATCAACCACGGCGACAACGATGAGGTGGTCGGTGTGGACCTTTCGAGGTACGCCACGCGCATGCTGCAGTGCTGGGGGTATCCGGTACGGTACTGGGAGCATCCCGGCAGAGGACATGGAATATTGTGTGAAGAGAGGGTTATGCCGTGGTTGATATCACACAGGCGCGAAAGCAATCCGAGAAGGGTACGTATCCGCGCGGCGGATTTGCGGTCCGCTGCGGCTTACTGGGTGAGGCTTGAGCAAAGGCAGGAACCATTCGCCTTGATGTTGGCGGATGTCGAGGTGATGGGCCCCAACGTGATCCGCCTGGATACGGAAAATGTGCTGGGGGTGTCCCTCTCCCCTCGCGGCAGCCTTATCGATATGACCAAAACATTGGAGGTGATCTGGAATGGCACGGATAGGCGGACGGTGGAATTTGAAGGGGGACGCGTCACACTATGGGCCAAAGGTTATTCGCCGGGTCGATTGAACAAAAGGCCTGGACTCGCAGGCCCCATCTCCGATGTCATCAATACCCCATTTGCCATCGTGGAAGGGACCATTTCCGGCGATGCGGCCATGCGACGGAAGTGCAGGCAAGCAGCACTGCTTTTGGCCCGGCATTGGAAACGGGTGCAACACTGGAGCCCGCGCTACTTTATGGACACGGAGATCGCTGAAGCGGATATAGCCAGATATTCGCTGATACTGAGAGGCGGGCCAGATAATAACCTCGTCGTGCAAAAGATGAAGGCGAAGCTCCCATTGGAGATATCCAAAAACAAAATGGTAGTGGATGGCCGAGCCTTTAAAGCGAGCGACGCAATCATCCAGATGATTTATCCCAACCCTCTGAATGCAGACCGCTATGTGGTAATCATGGCGGCAAATTCAGTTGTGGGGATGTCCTTGGCAATTCCTCGCCATCACCCTAAGTGGGATGGAGTTGGCAACATGCCTTTGATTCAGTATTTGCCGTCAACTGGCGAGAGCGTTCAAGAAGGGGATGATGTAGATTTTGTCATTGCAGATGGTCATGTCGCGGACGAGAAGAAGGGAGAGCAAGAGAACAAAGTGAGAGTCATTGCTTCAGGTGTTTTCAATCACGAGTGGCGGTATTAACGATGCTAATGGGAGTATCATTTGCCCTTTTAGCTAGGTTTATGGAGATTGGTTTTTACACATTAGCAGGTGGGGTCGTCATTTTTGCCTCCTACTCATCCCTTCCATCAACAACCGTCATTCATACCTTGGCGGTCCCTGTTGGATCCGTGTTCGAATCTGGTCTTCCTCTCCCAAACTCTCCATCCACCATGTAGCGCCAGCCTCCACCCACGGATGGAGTTTGTCTCTCATTTGGGCGCGATCAAGTCCCGCCGTCTTGCCCTCCACGACGATATCGAATGGCGTAGTCAGAGTGCGGTTGGCATCTACATAGGCCTTCATCTCATGGATGTCTGCTGGCAGAACCTCTACAAACTTGCCCTCTCGATCCATCTTGGCCGGTATCAAACCGTCGCATTTCAAGACCCTTTTCATGGACTTCATCCGTGGCCAAACCCCCACAACCCAAAGGGGGATGCGCGGCTGCTGCACTGGTGGGGGCGGATAATGCACTTCATCTACAAGCGTCAGTTTTAGATGATAATGCTTGCCATCGTAGTCGAACTGCTTCCTACGATATAGAAGGGTGAGGATGTCGATCCCTTCATCCAGCATCTCGGCCCGCGCCCTCGTTTCGGTCACTTCATCGGGAAAGCCTTGCCATCCCATCCAGACGGCTCCCATCCCCAATCCAAGTATCAATCTCCCACCTGATAGGTTGTCAAGAGCGGTTGTCTCGCTAGCTACCTTCCAAGGTCGCCTGAGTGGCATGGGGATGATATAGGTGCCCAGACGGATGCGGCTGGTCACCATGGCCGCTGCGGTCAGCACTACAATTGGATCAGCACACCAGATTGCATCTCCCATAAAAAAGCCATCCCAACCAGCTTCCTCAGCCAACTGGGCAAGGTTGGCGGCGTTGCGTGCATCGTAACCTGCATATATTCCGAATTTCATGGAGGGCATTTCCTTGCGCGAATGAAAGATGATTAATAATATTATCGCGATGGCCATCCATCAACCTCTTTGGGCATCAGTCTATTGAATCCTCCTTATTATATAAATTCAGATCAGTTGTTGGTATAAAAATACAAGTTCCAAGTGAACTAGCGCGTATCGAAGAAGGTTCATGCCCAATATCCAATGGTAAACTCTCACGAAGAACCCAACCACCTCTCCATTCATTACCCCCCCTTCATGAGGTGCCTTATTGGCTTAAATAGCGGATTCAACCCATTTAGACCTAGCAAGCTTATTTGAAAAGTTGGTTAGGTAATCCCGCTTGCCTTGATATTGGGCTAGAACATGCAAATGGAGTGGCTCATGAGGCACAGTTGGGTTTTGATGATATCCTTAGTAGTGATACTGATCACGTTAATGGCGATCGTTGCGGGCCTGATCCTAACCCCAGGAGGCTCTACACATGAAGATGAGTTGTATTGACACCGAATATTTCATAAGGTCATAAAAAACAGATATAAAAACCAAAGGCTACTAAGTGTTGACATGGAATCATTGCTAATAAGACCTGCGGAGCTGGCGGATCTAGGGGGATTTCTCAGCCTCGCGAAAGCCATAGGTGAAGATCATGACGTACGGGGTAGAGATCCCAAAGGGGACTTCTACGGTTACCTTAAAGATATGAAAGATGATCGACTCGCTTTCCTTCTGGCTTTTATTGGACAAAAGGAGTTCGTTGGGTACTCGGTAGTGAAATTCCACAAGAGGCTTGATCCATCGGATTACGATCCAACCTCCTGCACAATAGGTGTTGCTGTGCATCCTGATTATAGAAGACGAGGTATCGGCACTAAGTTAATCGAGTGCGGACTAAAGGAGGCTAGGAAACGTGCAATCGAAACCGTCTATACCTCCACCTTTTTTGACAACATTGCTATGCAAAAGCTTGCTGAAAAGCTTGGTTTTATCAAATACGCAGTGATAGAAAGGGATGGCTTACAATTCCCCAGATACAAGCGGAAAGTCTGAGAAATAATAATTTCGGGACGCGCTTCGACCTTAGATGCTTTCAGATCTTATCGCGGACGGCGCAGCTGCCCGGCGATGCCCCCTCGGACAACCGGTAAACCGGAGACCAAGTGTTGTTGTCTGAGAATGGAAGTCTACTAATGTCCTTTTCACAAGGGAAAGAGATCTGGATATGAAGGTCTATGTGGAAATCGATATCTAAGAGATATTAAGTATTAGCTTTTACCTCTCTTAGTGCATTCCCCATAGCGGTCAAGATCGCTTCAATGTCCTCGTCATTATGAGATGTAGTGATTCCGTGATGAAATGACGTTGGTGGTAGGGAGTAGATCCTTTGCCTTAAAATGGAACGCTGAAATATCCCGTATTTTTTGGCATCTACCCTTGCAGAAGTACGATAATCTACGACCTCCCCATCGGTAAAGTAGACCTGAAATTGACCTGCGAAGCCTTGCATCCTAACTTCCACGCCCAAATCTGCTGCCAGTTCCCCAAATCTTTTTACGAGACTTTGGGTACCTATCTTCAGCTTCTCTTGTACTTCACCAGTGTTTAATATCGACAGGGCCACAGAGGCTGCAGCTAGTGAGGCCTGACTACCGTTGTAGAGTCCCCCATATCCCACCCTGCCGCCCGGTCGAGATATCTCCATTATATCGGCCCTTGCCGCCACAGCGCTTAGTGGATAACCGTTTGCGATGGCCTTTGCGAAGGTGGCCATATCGGGGGTAACGCCATAATATTCCTGAGCCCCGCCAGGAGCAACCCTAAAGCCGCTTATCACCTCGTCGAAGATCAACAGAACGCCGTTATCCTCCGTTATCTCTCGGAGTGCCTTAAGATAGCCCTCCTTTGGGAGTACGCAACCTAGATTGAACTGGATGGGTTCTATCAAAAGTGCCGCTACCCTGTCTCTGTTCCTTTCGATAATAGTCTCAGCGACATCCAGATTGTTGAATGGAACGACGAGGGTTTTGGCCGCTGCTGCCTTGAGAATTCCATCGTTCTCTGGTACTGAGTTCGGTGCAGTTTCAGGCCCAGCTTGATCAAAACGTGGTGATACGCTAGTTAGGACGGAATCATACCATCCGTTGTATCCCCCCTCCATCTTAATGATCATGTCACGGCCCGTGAACGCGCGGGCGATCATGATGGCCTTCATGACCGCCTCCGTGCCAGTGTTGGAGAACCTAACAGTCTTAGCACAGGGGATCATACTCGTGAGCCTTTCCGCCACATTAACGCTCAGCTCACTTTCGACGCCGCAGGTTAATCCATTTTCTATTTGATTCCTCACCGACTCCGTTATCTTTGGGTGTCCGTGTCCGAGGATACATGCTCCCATATTCACTACGCAGTCAATATACTCGGTTCCGTCCACATCCCAGAGCTTCGAGCCCTTTGCCTTGGAGAAGAAGAGCGGACTCGGGGGGAAATATCTTATGTTCGAATGGATGGCACCCGGTGCTACCTTGTCAGCCCGTTCGAATAACTTCAGATTATTAGTGGACATGGTTATATACTCGTATTTACGTCAAGATTGACTCACACCCTTTAAAGCTTATCGATAAAAACACATCAATTATCTATGGAGTGGGTATTTTACCGTTCCACAATCAAGTTCGTGGCAATAATCCATCGGTTATAACATGAACGTAATCAGTATTGAACAGGCATATGGGAAGTATAATTCCTTAAAGCCTTGAGCCTAGCGTGAAGTTCATGATCTGTTCGATGGGGAACAATGTACGCTTTAATGGTGGCAGACTCATCAACCTCTCTTGAGAATAAACTTATGTACTGCGCATCCGCATTCTTGGGATCCTGTAGATTCAACCCTTCATGCGTCCCGATCTTGACATGAACTGGAGGCGCATCACATGATACGAACATCCTGCCTTTCCCCCAAAGTACCTCAACACCGGAGGAGGTCACGTTGGGTTTTCCACCAAAGTGGAGTCGCGACTCGACCACGGCACCTCTTTGGCACTTGACCTTATCGATAAGCACCAGTCCCTCATCTTTAAAAAAGATCAACGTCCTGTATGCCTCAGATAACACCCCCCTAGGGTAAGCCCTCGTGAGATCCATTCTGATAATATCATAACTTGGATTGTGGGTATACTCAACTATTCTACCTTCGTATTTCCTGCCTGGGGCTTGGCTATTTCCATCGACGAAGATCAAATTGTGGCCTTCAGCTCCGCAGAATGGATTCTCATACCTCTTCTCACTAAAATAGTCACGATCGTATACGCCAACGCCGAGGTCGCGGATGAAGCTCTTCCCATAGCAGTGGTAGATGAATTGGCCGATATCCAAATGGTTATGTGGCTCATCATTGTGCCCGGCCTTGACCGCAAGAATGGGAGCATCGGGGTCAGTCCACGAAGCTCGCGTTACGATCACGCCGATTCGGCGGTACCACTTGGACATCTCTCTAGGCGGCAGGGCCTGCGAATCGTCAGACGATGCCCAGAGTAAGTCGCGAAGGGATCCGCCGCCAAGCAGCTCCTCCTCCTCGAGCCTGCAGATGTACCACGCGATCGAAGGATCATGATAGTGATTCGAGAGCCTCCTTAGGGCCTCGGGAAAGACGTTGGGCGCATCGCTCGTATCCCCGAAGTTCACCTGGGATCGAGGCGGAAGGTACATCCAGATCGGAAACGTTGAGGTCGATCTGATCGAGGCATTTTCCAGCAGATCGAAACGCCCCCCCGTTATCTTGGTCAGCAAGTCCGAAAGGTAGATGACGCTGAGGAAGCCATAGGACCAATATCCGGCTCCCTCGACCCATGCCCCGTCCGGATCGGCCGTCGATAGAAAACTATCTATTTTCGCAAGTAGCTCGTGAAGCAGCCCCATCGCCCATGGCTCATCTAGGGCCATGAGGATCAAGGCACATCCCGAGTTGCCGCTGCAAACCCCCGTCCAATTCGATTCGAAGTTCCTCGCCCACCTGTTATCATCAATGTGGTCTCTGAGCGGAATGAGCACATGATGGATGATCTTGTTTCGCATCCATTCCAGTGTTTCGGGATCAAGGTCTTCGTGCAACAGATCCCATAAGTCGGCCATAAGGAGGGCAGTCTCCGTGGCGAAGAGGTCGACCTGCGTCATGGCATCGGGATGCAGGGGAAGGGAAACGTGAGCAGGTATGACCCATGTGAATTCCTCGAGCATCGCCCAGATGAAATCTCGGCACCGATTCAGGTAGTCACGCTTACCAGTTAAGATGTAGGCCTGGGCCAGGTCCTCAGCCAAGGTTCTCCGGTAAAAGAAGGGGCCTTCGAATGGCTCCCGCCTCCCCGTCTTGAAGTAATCCTCGTAAAGGCTGCGAGGTAATTGTGGGATCGGTTCCTTCAGGGCCCCGTCACAGCGCGCTAATTTGACCTTCAGAAGTTCCTTCCAGCGTCCTTGGTTTGTCCGATCGCGGATCGCTTCCTTTCCCCCAGTTCCCTGCAGCAGTAGTGGTCGGGGGAAGGATGGACAGATGAGCTCCTTCATCTCATCTAGGCTTAGGATTGTCATCGTTCGACATCACCGTATGGACACGATCCCATGACCAACTCCTTCAAGATGAGCTTTAGAGAGAACATCGCTCGATTCCGTTCTCAAACAGAGATAATAAGCGTGATGTTGGAACATGCGTGCAGGTATTGCCCTGAACATGAAGTCCCGCGATAGGATAGCCGCGATCCTGGCACACGAGGAACCGGACTGCATCGGTTTCATGGATGCCGACACTTGGGCGGAGACCGTTGAGAGGTGGAGGGCTGAGGGCATGCCCAGGGAGGTTGATGGGGCATGGCTTAATGTAGAGGGGCTGAGGTTCTTCGGAATGGACATTTACTCGATCTTCGCCCCGTCGCCAAAGGGCCTCGATCAGGCAGTCTTGGAGGATACGGGTGATTTTCAGGTGGTGAGGGATCGATGGGGGGGTAAGACGAAAATTTGGAAGCACAGGTCGGGCCCTAAACTTCATCTTGAACCGGCTGTTAAACAACCGGAGGATTTCGAGAACATCGCGCCTTTCTTCGAAGCTGGCGGCAACGGCATACAGCTCGGCCTTGACCAAGTGGTCAAGGGTGCTCGGGAGAGGTTCTTCGTGACCTTGAACGTTGTCGGGATCTTTGAGCTCTCCATGGACATATTCGGAGGGTTGGGGCCGACGATTATCCTCATGCAGAAACAACCGGCGTTCATGGAAAAGGTCTTTTCCACCATATCAGGCTATTGGGCTAGGATCGCCAACGAGTACGCCGATCTCGGCGTCGATGCCCTCTGGATATTTGACGATCTCGGATCAAGGAACGGCCCGTTCTTCTCCCCGGAACTCTACCGCCAAGTTGTCATGCCCGCGCACAGGAGGATCTGTTCAGTCTTCCAGAAGAGAAACACGCCCATACTCCTGCACTCTGATGGTTGCCTTACCAAGTTCCTACCGCTCTTCCTAGAGTGCGGGTTCGAGGCCATCCATCCAATACAGGTTAAGGCTGGCATGGATCTGGGGAGTTTGAAGGAGGAATACGGGGACAGGATGATTCTCTTCGGGGGCATGGACGCGGACGCATTGGCCTCTGGAGATCCTGAAATCATCAGGCGGGAGGTCATGTTGAGGATTGGCCAAGCAGCTCCCGGTGGCGGTTACATAGCTGCCTGCGACGGCCCAGTTCCGCCAACCGTCTCGCTTGCGAGCTACAAGCTTTTCGTAAAGGCCATAAGGAGATATGGTCGGTACCGTTCAACTATCAGCTAAAGGCCTCTGCAGCTCCTCACGATGATGTCTTATACGAATACATTTCTATTATTTACTGCCCTTATCACATCTCAGGGTACGTCCGCGATATATTCCGTTTTCAGGTTAAGGACATCCCTCATGACATTCTCTCTCTTTGAATTACACTGGGGGCTCCATCATCATAAACTATATAATGAATAATTAAGCGTTGATGAATTGAAAGGCATGTTAGCTATAAATGGCGCTAAGCCGACAGTGCCAAAGGGTTCGGTCAAGCCATGGCCCGAGATCCGCCGCGAAGACGTAGAGGCGGTCATGAAGATGCTAGAAGACGGCTACATAAGGCGGAGCGGGCCCGCCAGCAAGGAGCTTGAGAGGGCATGGGCCGATTACGTTGGAAGCAAGCATTGCATCGTGACGAACAGCGGGACCGCCGCCCTTCACATGGGCGTCGCGGGCGTCGGCGCGGGACCGGGGGACGAGGTGATCACGACTCCCTTCTCGTGGACCTCGACGGCCACGTGCATCCTCCACCACAACGCGATACCGGTGTTCGCCGACATCGACCGCTACACGCTGAACATAAGCCCCGAGGCGATCGAGGAGAAGATCACGGACCGCACCAAGGCCATCATACCCGTGCACCTGTATGGGCTGCCCTGCGATCTGGAAAAAATCATGGAGATCGCGAGGAAGCATGATCTGAAGGTCATCGAGGACGCTTGTCAGGCCCATGGCGCAACCTACAAGGGGAAGAAGGTGGGGACATTTGGCGACGTCGGATGCTTCAGCCTCAGCAGTAACAAGAACCTCCCAGGGGGTGAGGGAGGGTTATTCGTGACGGATGACGAGGAAGTATATCGGCGAGCTGGGCGCATCTGGCAGTTCGGCGAGGACAGGCAGGAGGACGGCAGCCGTAAATACAACGCCTACGGCATGGGCTGGATGTACTGCACGACGGACACCATCGCCGCTTTCACACTCTCGCAGCTCAAGCGGCTGGACTGGATCAACGAGAGGATACGGGAGAACTGCCACTACCTGAGCGAAAACCTCAGTAATATTAAAGGGGTTCGAGTCCCTCCGGAGTTCCCAGACCGGAAGCACGTCTTCTTCATCTACAAAGTCCTCCTCTGTCCTGAGGATCTTGGGATAGATCTACCACCCGGTTACTTCAGGGGGAAGGTCGAATCCGCTCTGAGGGCCGAAGGGGTAGAGATCGGCCGCGGAGAGTTCATAATCCCCGACATGACGCTCTTCCACCAGAAGGAGGGTTACGGTCACGGATGCCCATGGAGCTGCCACCTATATGGCAGGGACATCGAATACAGGGCCGAGGACTATCCCAATGCTATGTGGAGCGTCCAGCGATTGACCGGCGTGATGGGCACCAAGCCACCTAATGACCTGGTGCTCATGAGGCGCTACGTTGAGGCATTCCATAAGGTATTCGAAAACTTGGACGAGCTCCTTGCCAATAGCGGCAATGAAGTCAAGAAATGGAAACCGGGCGTGCTCGTGGGATAAAGGCCGTAGTTGACATCTAACTTCACTGCATGCTAAAGTCTGTTTATTATGACCCCAATAGATCACTGAGATTTTTAACTCCAATCGCAGTGCCCTCTTTAACACGCTGGCCTCTATCCATGAATTCGATTGATAGATAATTGCGATAGCCCGCCTGCCTCAATTTTTTCAGGATGCCCCTGAAATCTATAAATCCTTCGCCAGCTGGGGCGTAGGCGGCGTGTTTACCGCCGATCTGCATGGCCCCTTCGTATCCTTCATGGACGTACTTGTAATCTTTGATGTGGGTGTGGAATACATTAGAAACTATTTTATCCAAGCATTCGAGTGGGTCCTCCCCGTTTACGAGGAAATTGCCGTCATCATAACAAATCCCCAGCTTCGGTATTTCCTCGACCACCTCGATCATGTGTTCGATCGTCTCGGGAAGGGGGGTCGGGTAACGATACAGGGGGTTTTCGACCGTTGATTTTATGCCGACGCTCTCACCGTAGTCCACGCATTCCATCAGGCCATCGAATGTCCAATGCTTCGCCGACTCCATCGGAATGCCCGCCGTCAACCCGACGGGGACGATCATGACCTGACGGGCATCGAGCCTGTGCCCGAGGTCCATGATCTTTTTACAGTATTCGATCCCCTGGCGGCGTTTATCGCCGTCGGCCTGCACGAAGCCCGTTACTATGTCTATGCTCGCGACCCTCAGGTCCAATTTCCTCAGCCATTCGGAGAGATCGGATTCATCGAGCTCCCTAAGCAGCCTATCCTGGAGCTCGATGCCGTCGACGTCGATATCGGCGCAGAAGTCGAGGAAATCCCTGTACTTCATGCAGCCGGATTTCAACAGGGGTTCAAAGCCCAAGTCCATGACGCTGAAGTCCATATCGTATCCTCTCCTTAATCGATACTTGAGGCCATCTCTTCCCCTTCACGCTCAATATCATCGAGCGATACATCCAAGCGCGACCTCGTCCTCCATTCGCTGGGCAATTGACCTAAAGCCCTCCCCATTATATGAATGCTAAAAATGGTGTTAGTGTATCGAGCCAAGGCCCGATACACTCGATGTTCGACCTGCCTTGACCTGCTCGCTAGAACGGGAAGAAGAACCGTATGTTGCCAGTAACCGATGCGACCAAGCAGACGATCACGGCACCGGCCACGTATCCGCCCACAACGCCGATAGATCGCTCGTAGAGCGCGCTGCCGCCGGTCCTTAGGACGATGGTCTTGATCGCCCACGCGAACAAAAACGCGAGCCACACCCCGAGCTGCTGCAGGCTCTGCGATGTAGCGATGATGAACCCGATCGGTTCGAAGGGGAACCAGATGAATCTGGCGTGAAGGACCGATAGAACGCCCGTTACGATGAAGCCGAAGGCGACGTAGGTATACATCTCTGGCAAGCCCGGCATGGCGCCGATATTCTCCACAGCGCCAGCACAGTACTTTATGATGTTGCACCTCGCCGTCCCGAGCCTCGCTGAGCCGAAGTAGTTGTAGAGCCAGACCGAGGTGATGTTGGCCGTTATGAGGCCGACGATGAGGGTGACGGTTGCTATGAGGTAGATGTCCTTGTTACTGGTGTTGGTCAACGTGCCCATCTTGAAGGATTGCGCCGGGCCGAAGAGGCCCTTTTCGTACCCTTGGAAGTTTGTGCCCGGTATGAAGGCTATGTAGTGGCTCATGACCCAGTTGGTGCTGTAGGTCTCGGGAACTTGCGGCCACAGCGTATGCAGTGCCCAGGGACTGCGAGCGCCCCATGACCATGCCACGTTGCACCCTGTGGTCCCCCAGATGAGGACTCCGGCAAAGTAGGTCATCAGAGCCGTTGGGAAGATTATGACCAGGGCGGCGGCTAGATCGATGCCGGCTGACACGAGCAGCAACGTCATGATGATGGATCCGACTATGAACATGACGTATGCCATCCTGTATGTCATCGCCTCGTTCTTCTCGACATCGGCAAGCTTCGATGGCCTGCCAAGGGCCAGGTTCAAGGTCTCGGCTATGTAGCCCCTGCGAAGGTAGAGGCCGAATACCGTGATGCCTAGCATGCCCCCGACCCCGCTGACATAGTCCCAACCGAATGGCGCACCTAGGAACGTGGAGTTCGATCCCGAGAATAGCTGCCTACAGGAACCGCCGGTCGAAAGCATTCCGGTGTAGTATCCCATGTAGTATGCGACCTGCAGGAGCGCCCACACGACGAACGACCAGAACCACGCATTGAACGAAACGGAGAGCGGGGCTAGGTAGAAGATCGCGAAGTACAGGGGGTTCTTTATCACGTGGGTCAGGCCTACGATGGTCGATGAAAATGTGTTGTCGAGGGGCAAGCACCAGGTGCCCGAACAACAGGTGTTAGCCCGATACCCATAGATGTCGGGGAACCACGGGAAGACGCCTTGGAAGAAGACGGGCACCTCGAACGCCAACCCGAGGAGGAGGCCGATGATGAATGGCTTGAGGTCCCTCTTCTTGCTCTTCTCGGTGCCAATCGCCTCCATGATGTCGTGTCCAGCGATTACCAGCGGGAAGGGCATCTTCTCGACGTCCATCCATTGATGCCTGAATATGATCGTGATCGCCGAGGAGAGCAGATAGAAGACTACGAATTGCGCCGTCCAGAAGAGGATCGAAGGAGCCCAAGCCGCCCAATCGACTGCGACGTTCCCGGCGATCAATCTCTGAGATAAATCGAGGGGAACCTGCCACCAGCCCGTGAGGACGTTCTCGGTATCGTACACCCTGTATTCCGCCATCAGCACCGGATATTGTTCGGACCAGCCATGGCCGATGACGTAGGAGACCATGGTCCCGATCGTGAAGACGTAGGTCATGGTTACTGGGCTGAACTTCCGTCCGAGGACCTTCATCACCGGATATGTCAATATGAGGAGCGCGTAAGAGAGGAACGCAAAGCCCAGACCTCCGCCCTGTATCCCCCAGATGTAAAATGCCCTCATGTTCCCCAGACCGGCAGCGAGCGTGATGGCCACCTGTCCTGCAAACGTGGCGCCTATCGCTGTTATGATGATTAGAACCCAAGGAACCCTTTGGCGCTGCGCTATTTCACTTGTCACTTGAGATTGTTCTGTCATTTTTTCAAACCTTTTTCCGACTAATTATATAATTATATAAGGTTTATCATAAGTATATTATTGTTTATAAAAAAGCTGAACGGGGGTCATTGGCGGCCTCAAGTTGCGAACGCAACCGGGGAAGGGCTTTTTAGTTAATTTCAGTTGGCTTGCGCGGTAAATCATGTCGGACCGTAAACTGAGGATTCACGTCACTGGGAACTCTCACATCGATGTGATATGGTTCTGGCGTTTTTATCCCGAGACCGTGTATGACTGCTGCCAGCTCACCTACACGAGGGCCACGGATAATCTAATGCTCCGGCCCGAGTATACCTTCGCCCACAGCCAGGCGGCCCTTTACGAGGCGACCGAGAAATATTTCCCGGAACTCTTCGCCAAGATCAGGAAGTACATCGCAGAAGGGCGGTGGGAGATCGTCGGCGGGATGTACGTGGAGGCCGAGGGAGGGGGGCCGAGTGGCGAGTCCTTCGTGAGGCAGTTCCTGTACGGCAAGAGGTACTTCAGGTCCAAGTTCGGCGTTGACGTCAAGGTCGGGTGGCTGGTCGACAACTGGACCCAGCCGTGGCAGCTCCCACAGATAATGGAGAAGAGCGGGGTCGACTACTATGTCTTCATGAGGGGCGCGCCAGGCCAGCACCTCTTCTGGTGGCAATCGCCCGATGGATCAAAGGTCCTCACCTGTCACCTCGTGAGCTATATACAACACCTCATGACGAGGCCCTTCCCCGATTGGGACAGCTTCGCGCGCGAGATCGAGCACAGATATGGCGTGCGCGACTGTATGGTGGTCATTGGGTCAGGCGACCACGGCGGCGGGCCGACGTTCACTGAGATAGAGAACGTCGCGCAATTGGAAAAGGAATCCTCCTCTAGGATATTCTTCGACACGACGAAGAAATACTTCGAAGTCCTGCTCCCCCAGTCGGGCAGTCTCCCGACCGTCAATTACGAGCTGGGGTACGAAGCGGTCGGCTGCCTGACGGGCCTGGCCGAGGTCAGGAAGGAGAACAGGAGGGCTGAGAACCTGTTGATCGACGCGGAGAAATTCCAGGTCATTGCCGACCTCGTCTCAGGTATCGGATATCCGAAGGGTGAACTGGCCGAAGCATGGAAGAAGGTGCTATTCAATCAGTTCCACGACAGCATCGGCGGATGCATATCACCCTCTGCGACAGAGGTTGCCCTCAAGTCGTATGCGGAGGTACAGGCCACGGCCAGGAAGGCACTGGATTCCGCACTTCAGGCAATTGCCGCTCAAGTCGACTGCCCCACCCCGACGCTGTTGGTATTCAATCCCCTCTCATGGGAGCGGGATGATCTGGTGGAGGCCGAGGCCCCCGTCCCCCTCACAGGTGAGGTCAGGATCACTGATGAGCATGGCACTGAAGTGCCGACCCAGATCATCGATGAGGGCCTCAAGGGAGGGAAAGGGAAGGCCAAGTTCATCTTCGTTGCGGAGAAGGTTCCCTCGCTCGGATACAGGGGATACCGCATCACTTCGGGCGACGGGACAGGAGGCCCCACCGATCTGCGCGTGACGGAAAGCGAGATGGAGAACGCATGCTTCAAGGTCCGCATCTCCCCGAAGACAGGCAATCCCGAGTCCATCTACGACAAGAGGACTGGGCGCGAGCTCCTCAGGGATGGCGGGATGACATTTGAGGCCTTTGAGGACATGGGCGAATCCGAGGGCTTCCTAGTTGGAGGGAATCGAGCTCGAGACGCGCACATAGCGCTCCTTGGAAGGCCCTGGAGGATCGAATCGGACCCGAGGATAGAGGTCCTCGAGAGGGGGCCCGTCAGGGCCGTCGTGCGGGTCACCAAGAGATACCAGGGCTCTTACTTCACGCAGGACATCGTCCTCTACTCGAGGCTGGACAGGATCGACTTCAACCTCATGATCGACTGGCACGACATCCACAGGCTCATAAAGGCCGTGTTTCCGCTGAACGTCGACAAGGGCACCCTGACGAGCGACTCGCCCTACGGTTCGATCGTAAGGCCGCAGACGGGCGAAGAGCGCCTCACCATTCAGTGGGTTGACTTATCGAACGAGGAGCACGGCGTCGCAGTTCTAAACGATTCACGATACGGATACGATGCCCTGGAAGACAACATCAGGCTCTCTCTGCTGAGGAGCCCGACTGAGCCGATGTACAGCACCGAGGAGGGAATGCACACGTTGCGCTACAGCCTCTATCCCCATAAGGCGAAGGCGATGGTCGATGTAGTTCGGCGCGCCTTCGAGTTCAACGACGGGCTCATGCCAGTAAATCAAGGGGCACACAAGGGCAAGCTGCCGAGGTCCTCTCAACTGATCGGCCTGTCTCCAGATAATATAATACTCACGACGCTGAAGAAGGCCGAGGACGGCGATGACATCATCGCAAGATTCTACGAGATCGATGGCAAGCAGTGCACTGCCGCCGTCACGTTCCCCAAGGACATCGCGACGGTGAATATGGTGAATCTACTGGAAGAGAACATCGCTGCCTTGACTCCGACTGGAAGAGGCGTTACAGCAAAAACGGGACCACATGAGATCGTTACGATCAAGATCGGAATGGGTTAGTTACCGCTCGTCCCTCGATCCCTGAAGAATTTATTTTTCACCTCGATACCTTCCATATGCTCTTGCAGATCTAGCCATCTCCATGACATTGGCGTCGGGTGTGTTCGCGCCCGGTGAATCGCCCGTCGAGAGGACGAAGCCCCCGCCCGGCGCTGCATCTTCGATGGCCTTCCTGACAGCCCGCTCGACGCCCGAACTGCCCTCTTGGAGGAGGACCACGGTGTTGATGTTCCCCTTCAGGCACAGCCTCCCCCCAAATCTACCCTTGACTTCCGCTAGGTCGACATCGCCGGTCGGCGGGCCTTCCAACGGCTCCATTACGTCGAGGTCCGTCTCCTCATAGTTCATCTGTATTATGTGCCTCGACCTTCCACACGTATGTTGGTGAGAGGGGATCCCAGCCTCACTGCAGAGCCTCGTGATCTTTTTGATGAGGGGGAGCGAGTACCTTCGATAAGTACTAGGGGAGATCAACGACGTCGAGGAGGCGCTCCCCTGTATCAGGATGGCGTCGGCATCCGTACGTACGCAACATTCAGTATGCGACGCAACATACTCGCTATAATATTCGAATATCTCCCCAATGGCGTCCGACGATCGTATGAAATCCACAAGCGCCTGCTCCGCACCCCTCAGCGGAACCCAGAAGTCGGGGAAGAGCGATGGCCCGATCTCCGTTATGCCAGCATCTCCCACGCACGGCTCGGGCTCTATCCTCGCGCTGAAAGTCTCCTGCCCCATGAGCCACTTTACCTTCGGCCAGTCCTCTTCGATGCTCTTTATGCGTCGTTCGACGCACCAGGGCGGGGCGTCGCAGGGATAGAAGTGCCTCTCGGTGAGAGCTCCATGGGGGGTCTCCGTCGTCTTTCGCAAATGGATCCCACTGTCGGTCTCGCCGATGACCTCGGTCTTGGATTTGATCGGCCGTTCTATCGCCAGGCCGTGCCAATAATCCCAGACGTCGCAGCCCAGCCTCTTGTTTGCGTCTATGTAGATCTCCCTCACCGAAGGGTCGTTATGGAGGTACGCCCTCCACCACGGCCTGCTAGTCTCCCTGCTCCACCAATTCATTGCGACCAAATCTATGTCAGGGGCGAAGGGGACCCGATCGAGCTCTTCCCCTGAGAATGCCGCGAGGAGCCTCTCTCTTCCATTCATCGGGATCGACCATAGGGCATTGGCTGAGGTCAAGGCAAGGGGCATGCGCTGATAAGCACTTCCTCGGGCGGCTCATTGTCGAGGCGATGTCCCAAGTATACGCCATGCATCCCGCGATCGTGGAGGCTGCTTGGATGTTAGGCCGGTATCGATTGGCCTGAGCACCGTCGGGAAATGGTCAGAAAGCGATAAATTTTGCCGTTAATGGATTCTGCCAATCATGGCGACCATTAAGGTTCCATACGGGGATGCCTTCGTCCAATTTCCCATAGACGATGATAAACTCCTCGGGATCTTCAATCCCCCCGAGATCACCCCCGCCCCCGATGAGGATTTGGAGATCGAGAGGGCCTTTGACAACCCGATGGGGACTGTGGGACTATCGGATTTGATGAGAGGCTGCAGGACCCTCGCCATCGCAATCGACGACATCACGAGGCCGACCCCATGCGCCAGCATATTGCCGCCGCTCCTGTCCCGAGCCGAGAAGGCGGGCATTAGGCGCACCGACATAAAGATCATCGCCGCCCTCGGATCCCACAGGAAAATGACGGACGGGGAACTGAGGGAGAGGTGCGGCCCTGAGGTCTTCGATGACTACGAGGTGCTAAACCACGGGTACGACGATCCGAGTGAGCTGAAATTCCTCCAGGCCAGGAAGATACCCATCTGGATGAACCGCCACTTCCTGGAAGCCGACCTGAAGATCGGGATCGGGTACGTAGTGCCCCACTGCAATGCGGGCTGGTCAGGCGGTTCGAAGATCGTGCTGCCGGGGCTATCGGGGGCGGAGACCGTCACGAAGATGCACCTACACGGCGTCAACGAGGTCGGCAGCATACTCGGGAGGACGGAGAATCCCCTACGCGCCCTAATGGATTATTGCGCCAAGAAGGTCGGCCTCAACGCCGTGTTCAACGTCGTCCTGAAGGGCCGTTCCATAGTCAAGGCATTCTACGGCCACCACGCCGATGTGCTGCGGGCGGGAGCGAAGGAGGCGAGGGCGGCCTATGGTTCTAGGATACCGCGCAAGGCCGACATAACGATCTCGACAGCATATCCGTTTGACAAGTATGACTTCTGGCAGGCCGACAGGGCCGTTGCCAGTGCGGACATGACCACGAGGAAGGGGGGAGGGATCATAATCGTCTCGCCATTCCATGAGGGCGTCTCTCCGAGCCATCCCGACTTCTGCAAGCTGCTCCCCTATTCCCCAAAGGAGGTCAATGCCATGATCGAGGATGGGGAGGTTGACGACGACATGGCGGGAGCGGCAGCCATCCACCTGGGGACCTTCCGGCTGACCAAGAAGATCGCCATCGTCTCCGAGGGCATCGGGCCCAAGAGGGCGGAAGAGATGGGATTTTTCGGATTCAAGACCGTGGAGGAGGCTTTGGAGACGATGTACCGCGAGATCCGCCCATGCGATAAGATAACGATACTCCCCCAAGGGGGCGTCGTGCTGCCGATACTGCGTCCTGCGAAAGGGGGAAATTAACCACAAGGGCGCAGTAGGAGACGCCCGGCGCGAACATCAGGGGGTGCCTATGACTTCCCCGGTCCTCGTAATCCTCTCCACCGCCGATGCGCCAGCATACGCGAGCATGATGGTTTCGCACTCGAGGCTCCCCTTCGGCCCCAGGGTGGAGTGCCTGCCCCGCTCCACCGCTTCGTTTAACTTGGCCGGAAAGCCGGTCCATGCCTCGACGGCCGCGCAATAGACCCCTCGCCATCCCCCGTATACCAACCACAACCATATCGTGTTGAAGACCTCCTTCGGGAAGACCAGTCCGAAGCCAACCCTCGCCTCTCGGTCCGTGACGGCCAACCAGCCATCCGTGAGCTTTGTGGCGAAGTGGAAGTCGCACGTCTGTGCCCCCTCCGGCTGGACCACCCTCATGTCAACCCGCCTGCCCTCCCTGTCGATGGCATAGGGCCACTCGTAGGTCGTGTTGCGCCCACCAAGGCGGTCTTTGGGCAGCGATTCCTCGATGAGGACGTCCTCTGCCGGTATGTCTATCCTGGAACTCGGGCTGATCGCGAGTGCCGGATGTATCCCCCACAGGAACTTGAACTCCGAGGGGCCCAGGTTGGTAATCCTATGGCGAAGGCGCAGCATGGCCTCGCCGCCCCTCAGGGCAATCCACTTCTCGACGAGCAAAGGCGCTATCACCGTCGTCCTCCAGAGGTGCGCGGACACGTTGTCGCCCTCTCGTGAGAGTACCTCGTATTGCCAGGGCAGAGACCACACCTCACCTATGTAGGGGTACTCCTCACCCTCGTACTTGCTGACGTGACCAGTCGGTATCGCCTCATCGATCCCGCCGGGCCACCAGTTATCGGCATTCACCCCGTAAACGGGCGCCCTGATCTCAACGCGAGGATGATGGTATAGGAGATCGCGATCGGATTGTTTATGGATGAACTCGAATATCTTCGAACCAAAGTCGACCAAGATGGACGACCTCAGGAGCTCGTTCTCCAGGATCAGCGTTCGCATCCCATTATAATGCCAATCCGTACTAATTCGACAGCCCCTCATGGGCCTTCATCGCATCGGTGGGAAAATAAGCGTTCTCATGCAGCGATTAAGCGCAATCGTTCGAGTCGAGTCGAATCGTAACACGCACAGGTCATCCATTGCAAAGGATTTGTAGATCGATGAGGCATGAAACACGCTCGCGTTCAACCAGAAAATATATAATCGCTTTCGGGGAGGACGACGTCATGTTCGAGGTCGGCTATTACGCACCACAGGAACAGTATGCTCCGAACAAACTGTTGGAGCACGCGGTGCTCGCGGAGAAATATGGCTTCGACGCCATCTGGACCAGCGACCACTTCCACCCGTGGGCGCACACGAATGCCCACTGCGGATTCGCCTGGACGTGGTTGGCAGCGGTCGCGGAGAGGACGGAGAGGGTCAAGGTGGGTACGGGGGTGACCGTCCCGATCCTGAGGTACAATCCGGCAATCGTGGCGCAGGCATTTGCCACGCTCGCCGCCATGCATCCGGACCGCGTCTTCCTCGGGCTCGGCACCGGCGAGGCCCTCAACGAGATGCCGGTCGGCTGCGACTGGCCCTCATACGGGGAGAGGAGGGCTCGGCTCGAAGAGGCGATCAGGATAATAAGGGCCCTCTGGACCCGTACGTTCGTCACCTTCAGGGGCAAGTACTACAGGCTCAGGAAGGCGAACCTCTACACCAAGCCGACCAAGCCGATCCCGATCTACGTTGCGGCGGCTGGCCCCAAGTCCGCCGAACTCGCCGGCAAATACGCAGACGGGATAATCACCACGCCGGCGACGCCGGAATTCTACGACGAAATCCTCTTCAAGGCGGTCGAGAGGGGGGCCAAGGCCAAGAAAAGGGACCCCTCCTCCGTGGAAAAACTGCTCGAGTTCATGGTCTCGTATGATGAGGATTATGAGCGCGCCGTGAACGCCTGCAAGTTCTGGGCCGCAACGTGCGTGCCCGTCTTCTTCAAGTACGGCATATCCGATCCACGGGAGATCGAGCAGACCGGGAACCTAGTTGGCCTTGAAGGGCTGAAGACGCAATGGTTCATCTCCACGGATCTGGACGACCACATAAAGGAGATCGAGAAGTACGTGAAGCTGGGTTTCAAGAACATCCATGTCCAGAGCACGAGCCCAGATGAAAAGAAGTTCATAAAGATGTATGGCGAGAAGGTACTGCCATACCTGAAGGGCGCCTACAAGGATCTGTGAAACGCAAAACCGTGATCGCGTTGACGGCCTTTGAGGGAGTCCATCAGATCAGGGAACCGTCGTTTGACAGGAATTATAAACTCGGGCTCGGCATCTACCTCCTAGCGGATGGAGGGGGCGCGGCGTTGATCGACTCCGGGATAGCGGCATCGCCGTCGAACTGCATCATCCCATATCTGAGGGGGGCGAACGTGCCCGGTCCTTCCCTCGTGATAAATACCCATGGGCACGAGGATCACGTTGGCGGAAACTGGGAGCTCAAGGCGAAGTTCGGAATCAAGATAGCGGTACATAGGCTCGATGCCCCATGGGCCGAAGATCCCGATCTGTTCTTCAGGGAGTTCTTCTCCCAGTATCCTCAGTACCTGCCGCCGACCGAGGAGGTCAGGTCAATGGTCTACTCGGAGAGGGGGAGGGGCTGCCGCGTCGACATCAGGTTGGAGGATGGAGATGTATTGGAAGCGGGAGGCCGGAAACTCCAAGTCATACATACGCCCGGGCACTCGGCCGGCTCGATCTGCCTGTACGATCGGGATCGCAGGATGCTCTTCTCGGGGGACGCCTTCCAGGGAAGGGGGATCAACACCGAAGCGTATCCGGACCTGCCCATGTACGTCGACCTGCCCGCCTACGTGGGGAACTTGAGGCGGGTCAGCCAAATGCCGATCGATGCCATGTTCACCGCACACGAGTTCAAGCCTTTCAAGAGCATGGCGCTCAGTGGCGATGAGGCCAGGGCATTGTTATCGGAGAGCCTGAAGGCCGTCGGCGAAATAGAGGCCGAGATCCTAAGCCTCATAGGGAAGAGGTCCCTCGACCTCTTGGACTTGGCCAAGGGCATCAGGGCGAAGTTCGCGGGCCCGGGGATCTCAACGCAGGCCCTTGGGTCGATCGAGGCCCACCTCCGAAAGCTTTCGGCGGAGGGAAAGGCTGAATTAGTCGAAAGCAAAGGCAAAAAGTTAGCCAGAGCGCTATGATCGCATGTAAAAAATTGCGAGCCCAACTCAGGCAGACATCGATGAGCGACCGAAAGCTACGTGATGGTCGCGAACTCCCTGACGAACTCCGCGATCTTCTTCACCGCCAACCTGTAGACATCCTCCCCTAGCTTCGGCGTGGCCAGGGTGGGATCGCCCGTGATCCCTTCGACCTCTCCCGGTTCGAAACCATCGTAGTAACCGGCGATGATATACTGCCAGAACCAGTTCCTGCCCAAGTCGTGAGGGGCGAACCTCGAAGGCCTCAGCATGCCTCCGCGTTTGGCCCTGTCCATGTGCACGAGATCCGGATGCAGATGCAGTTGCAGGGCGGTCTCGATGTCGCCCGCGTGCCAGTCGGAACCCGGGGGGGCTTTCCGGACCTCCCTCATCTCGTCGGAGGCGAAGACCTCGAGGAAGGCGAAGTATTCGAAGGTCACGACCTTCGCGTCGTCAGGGATCCTCCATTCCGGCCAGAGTGTGGAAACCTTCCTGTTTAGCTTGTGGACGACTTCTGCGATCATCCATTCGGTTCCACCGCCATGCCCGTTGACGACGGCGATCCTCTTGAAGCCACACCTCAGATATGATTCCAGGATGTCGTTCAATGCGCCCTTGAAGATATCTTCCCTGATACGGACGCTGAAGGGCAAGTTCGCAGGATCGAACACGGAGGGGGTGAACCAGACGGGTGCCCCGACGACCGTCCTCGGGTTCGGGTTCGTCTCTAATGCGGTGCCCATGCAGATGCTGAAGGAGTTGTCGATGTCCGTCTGGAGGGGGCCGTGAGGGCCGTGCTGCTCGATTGTGCCAGCGGGGACCAGGAGCACGGATCTGCTCGCTATCTCTCGGACTTCCTCGCGGGTGAACTCGGGCAGATAGATCCCGATATCTTCCCGTGCCATAGCGTCGACCGCGTAAAAAAACGTTATATCGGTTTTCCATTGGCAAATGCGGATTCATGTAGCTCCGAATCATCATTTGATTCCTTCGGACGGGCTGTGCCTAGGACGTGTCGAACACGATATGGGCATGGCCTTTCATGACTGGGATTGTTACGCTCGCATACTTATTCTCATAATGCATTGGCAGCTCCTCCTCCTTTGGGATGAGGTAGGCTCGGGTCGGTGGCCTGATCGATCTGATTCCAATGCGGAAGCCCGTGAGCGGAAGCGCGTCCTCCACGATGTCTATCTCAGCACGCCGCTGAGGGGCATAGTGCAGCACGTGGACGATGTGCCTTCCGCCCTGACGTCGCACCGTGACCTCGGCCGTAGATGGGAGGTCATGGCTCAACAGGGGATCTGGCAACAGACGATCGATGGCGTTCCTGACTAGAACCTTATAGACGATGTTGCCGTGGTTTCGATAGGCGCGGAAGATGGGGGGAGCGAAATGGATGATCCGATCGGTCTGGAGTACGGCCGGGGAGCCGGTGTCTCGATCCGGCGGCGTCTGACGGTGAGAGCAGAAGTGTGCCGCCGTCCGATCGAAGTACGGTTCCACGACCGTTGCCGAGATCGTGGCACCGGGGAGCGCCTTCAGGGAGGCCGCGGGCTCGTATAAGACGTAGTCGTAGCCCTCGACGTCCGGCCCGAGCCCGTTCGCGATCGGTCGGAGGTAGTTGATCGAGTAGCGGCTCTCCCCGAGCCATTGAGAAGGCCATCCGGGAAGAGGGCAGACACCGCCCTCGAGCGTCCGTCCCGAGGAATAACTCGCTATGATCTTGCCCCCCTCACCCAGGAATTTCGCGAGTTTACGCCCAAGGGCATCGGACAGGTAGACGTGGTCAGGCAGGAGCAGGAGACGGAATCCGGTGAGATCGTCCCACTCGTCCACGATGGCGAATTGATGGCCCAGCTCCATGAGCATCCTCATGGCCCCCTCCTCTGACGATTGATCGGATTCGAGGACCCCATCCGGGCCCGTCCCAGCCGCGATGACTACGCCGATTTCAGCAACCGGCTCGGTGTTGGTGAGCCACGGCTCGAGGGCTTCGATCTGACGATATACCGAGCCGATCAATTTGTACGTGGGGGCGTTGAGCCGGCCTCGCGGGTGTAGCTGGTCGCCGATTCCACAGCCGACGCCCCTTGCCGCAACGCGCAGGCACTCATACTCCAAGGCCGCCGCGCTCTTCAGGCCGCCGAAGTCGCCCCAGGACTTGTGAAAGCGTCCCGTGTGGGATTCCACCGTGATCCCCTTGTTCATGAAGTAGTGGGCGAGCAGGGGGAAATGATTGTACCCCCAGCCACCTGTGGGCAGGGATTCGATTATCATGTATCCATAGTTAGCGAGATCGCGCCTCAGGGTCGCCTCCGGATGGGCCGAAAGTGGCCATGGCCGATTGTAGTAGACGAGTATCTCCGGATTGTATTCGTTCACTATGTCCCTCATCCTCTTTATGAAGCGGCTTCGGACGCGCATGGCTTCGATTCGCCGATCCGTGGGGCTCTTGGGATCGAGCCCGTTCTCCCTCATGTCCTCCAGGCAATAATCGCAGACGCATCCATCGCCCCACTGGTTGACTATGTCCACGAAGAGGCGATCGAAGCTGTAGGCCGAGAGGACTTCCCGTAGATGGGCCTCCATCCAGTTCGCGTAAGGCGTGTTCATGCACAGCCACTTCCATCCAGCCCCCTCTCCGCCGATGAACTTCCTTTCCGCCGTGACCTGGCGCCACTCTGGATGCGACTGGCTGGTCAATTCGTCCCAAACGACCGTGGTGTATACGCCGGGGCTGATGTTGACGGCCCTCAGGGAATTTATCATCTCGCCCAAGAGGTCGCGACGACGAAGGCCAGGGTGAGGGATCCCAACCTTGGTGGGGTAGTAGCAGTAGCCGTGATGGCACCTTGCGAAGACGCAAATGGAACTGACATGGGCCTCAGAAAGGATTCGAGCGAATTGGGCCGGGTCGAAGTCGACCCCGACGTCCAGGATTAGGCCGCTCGTGTGGAAATCGAGATGAACATCGCGGAAGGGGATCTGCTTCAAAGCTGACCTTACTCGACGAGTGCCTTCGGCAACGTTTTATAAGGTTTGGCGCGTCTCGATTGCAAACGATGGAGCCGACCGCGTCACAGACGGGCAGCAGGAAGTTCTTGGTTCGCGCTCACTAGCCAAGCGCTAAATACCTTCACGATGGGGACGGAGGACCCGTTGCGTGATGAAGGACTCCAGTCCCAGGATCATCAGAGAGGCAGTGGACAAGGTCCGGCTCATCGACACCCACGAGCACATGCCTCAGGAGAAAGAACGGACGGCCAGGGACATCGACCTCTTCGAAACGATCCTCACCCATTATGCCTCATCGGACCTCGTGTCGTCGGGCATGTCGCCGGAGGAGCTGCAGGAGGTCCGAGATGCGAGACTCCCCCTCAAAGGGAGGTTTGATAAATTCAAGCCCTTCTGGGAGAGGATTCAGAACACCGGTTATGCGAGGGCAATCAACATAGCCGTCCGCGACCTCTACTCTGTGGATGGGATCGGAGAGGATACCTACAACGAGCTCGCATTGAGGATGAAGGAGGCCAACAAGAAGGGAATCTACAAATGGATACTGAAGGAGAGGGCTGGGATCGACATATCGATTCTGGATGGTTTCACCTCACTGGAGGAAGTCGACGGAGAGTTCTTCGCCCCGGTCATGAGGTTCGACGATTTCGTCATGGCGAGGGAAAGGAAGGATGTCGAGGCCCTTGGAAGGGAATGCCGTAGGCCAATACATTCGTTCCCCGACCTCGTTCAAGCCCTTGAATACAAGTTCGAGAGAGCGTCGATGACGGTGGTCGGCATTAAAATAGCCCTGGCATACATGAGGAGCCTCCGCTTCGACAAAGCCTCCGAAAGGGAGGCCGAGGAGGTCTTCGTCAACATTTACAACCAGGAGCTGTTGAAAGCAGATTGGACGCCTGAGGGGATCTCCCTCTGGGAGGCCAGGCCATATCAGGATTTCGTGGTCCATAAATTGATCCAACTGGCGCGAGGGAAGGGGCTTCCCGTGCAGATCCACACTGGACTGCAGGAGGGGAACGAGAACATCATCACCAACTCCAACCCGACTCTACTGATTAACCTCTTCAGGGAATACAAAGACGTAAAGTTCGACCTGTTCCACGGATCGTATCCATATGCTGGTGAGTTAGCAGCTTTGGCTAAAAACTTCCCAAATGTCTACATCGACATGTGTTGGCTTCACGTAATCTCGCCCCATGGGGCGAGGCAAGCCTTGGCCGAATGGCTTGACACAGTTCCTTGGAACAAGGTCTTTGGTTTTGGGGGCGATTACGCCTTTGCAGAAGGCGCTTATGGCCACTCAGTGATAGCCAGGGAGAATATAGCGCGCGTGCTCACGGAAAAGGTAGAAGAAGGTTCCTTCACTGAAGGGCAAGCAGTGAACTTGTCCCAAAAGTTATTGAGGGACAATGCCCATGAGTTCTTCTTCGGGAAGAGTGATAACGCATAGTCCATTTGTGAGTATGCTACTAAATGAGTAAGGGGGAACATGAACTTTAACGAAAGCGCGTTTTTTAACCATAATCAACCTGCACAATAGATTTGCTCCTAACGCTTTCCAGGATCGCCCTACATACTACCAACGCCCTGCGGCCGTCCTCTATGCTGGGGTATGGCGTTTTGTCGTTTAGGATGGATTCCGCGAAGTGCGCCATTTCCTCAAGGTAGCCTGCACGGCGCTCGGAATTGTCACGCAGGGGGACCTCCCACGTCTGTGAAGGCCTTCCCACGGGGAATAGGTAGCCCCCATCGACCTGACGCTCGTGCGTGAGGCGTCCGAGATCTGTGACAGTGACCTGTGATAACTTGTCACCGACCACCTCGAGCCTCGAGGTCCAGTGGGGCGCGGCCCCGTTAAGGTTCAGGAACCCCGTCGCCCCGCTCTCGAACTCCACGGCAACGGAGTAGACCGGCATCTGATTCGAGCCGATGCAGCAAAAGGCCGACAGCCGGCTTATCTTGCCCAGGAAATGGTGGGCGAGGTCGATCGGATGGGTGGCCTGGTCGATCATATAGCCCCATCCTCGGGGGGACTCCCCTTCCTTGATGCCGGGACCGGGCGTGAAGTATTTGCTTTCGAGGAACATGGGATTGCCGAAGTCGTCCGAACGCACTATCTCCATGGCCTTCCTTATCGTCGGGGCGTGGCGCATCATGTGCCCCACCTGCGTCACCCGCCCCTTGCGCCGGGCAGCCTCGACCAGCTCCATCGCGGCCTCCGGCGTACCTGCAGGGGGTTTCTCCACGAAGAGGTGCAATCCAGCCTCCAAGCACGCCTTCCCGACATCCACGTGCATGGCTGGTGGGCCGACCACGAAAGCGGCATCGAGATCCTCCTCCTCGAACATCTTCCCGTAATCCGTGTAATGCCGTAGCGCGCCGAAAAGGCGCGCGTTGCGCTTGGCCAGCTCCGGTACCAAGTCGCAGGTCGCGACCAGCTCAAGTTGGGGGATCTTCGCTAAGTTCGGGTACAGGCTTGCGGTCGAATGACGGCCGCAGCCGATGAATCCGATGCGAACGCTGCCCACCTTACCCTGATTTACGCCGCTCATTGACTCGACCTAACTACATCGCCTAATAAAAATATCTACATGAGGGCAGTTCTGTCATCCGCATTACAGGTAAGGATTAAGGGCGTGTTTTTGTTTTGAAAAAGCCAAATATATTATGGATCGATCGTAATCATCTAGGAATCCCCTAATCCATTCCTGAGAACATAAGTGCCGAAATCGACTTAAAACTTGGGAATACTCACCCAGACCGATTGCTTCTCCTTTAACTTACTAAGGAGGCTTCTTGGATCTTATGGATGAAAATGCCAATAAGTTCCACCGTATCGAGACGCTATCGTGTCCACCGTCACGGTCCTCTTGCTCCTCAGTAGAAATATACCGGTCACTATCACTATCAACGACAGTATGGTGAATGCAATGTCCTCGATTTGCGTAAAAAGCATCATATTGTAATAGTCCCAAACGAATGCAACCACCCCAAGTATACCGCCAACTATGCCATTAATTCCGCCAACGAGAAACAGTTTCTTCACATCCAAGCTTTTCAGACTCAACCATAATTCACCTCTAACTGCCATATTATCATCAACTTGCCTTAATCTGCCTGTATCTTAACATACAGTAAAAACAATACGTTCCTTTATGCCGTTATGTAAAAGGTGCCATAGGGAAATTGAGCTAAGTCAAGGATCAATGGCGGAGATGCTCGACTACCGCTAACCGACTTGCCAGAGGGTTTCCCGCGTTTCCAAATCCCCTCTAGGAAGTATTTGCACTTGGAACAGTACCTCTCCTTCTCGCTATCGGGCAGGAAACGCGCTTGGCATTTCAAACACTCGATTCGCACGATATCATCCTTTTTTATTTCATTGCCAAGAGACATGACGATATTTATTTGGCTTGATCAACTCAGTTAAGCTATTGCCTGTCAAAAACAAAGATAGGCGTAGAGAGATTCGGATTTTACGCGATTGGGTTTGTATAAACCACTCTGTTGGTATGTGGAAGTTTGAGGAACTAGCCGATGCGACAGGAAACGACGACTAGGTAGGGGCTTAAAATGGGATGAAGTACCTCAGTATCCACATCATCCCACTGAAGATCATGCCTATGAAGCACCCAACAGCAGCTCCAGTCGCGAGCGGAACGCCACGACGTTCGTACAGCCTGGCGCCGCCCACCCTCATGGTCAGGGTCTTGAGTATCCACGCCACAAGGAATGGCAGCCAGAGGCCGAAGAGGACCGACGACGCCGTCGTGCCGAGTATGAAGCCTATCGGCTCGAGCGGGAACCAGACGAACCTCGAGCGGAGCCAGCTCAGAACGCCCGAGATCACGAGCCCTAGAACGAAGTGTGGGACCCATGGTTCCTGAGCCGGAGCTCCTGACCACCAATCAGGCATCTGGCTGATCCTCTCGCCTATGCCCTCGAACCAGCTCCTCCACATGGGTATGTTTCGGCCACCGACCGTGTGCAACAGCGACAGGAATCCCAGGTGCGACGCCAGCGGGGCTATCGTCAGCGCCGCGAGCAGCGTATAGAACGTATTCTTGGAGCTCAAGCCCGCAAGGCTCGCGAATTTATAGGAGGCGAAGGACGAGAAGGCGGCCGCCCCCCAGGGGTATGATGGCGTATCGGAGCCAGATTGCACTGAAGTCCTGTAGATTATAAATTCCCGGGTTGTGGGCGGGCGTGTCATCTCCGGGTATAGGAGCCTATAGAACACGAGCCCCTTGTCGGCGCTCCTCCAGTATGCGCCTGCGAGGCCATACATCCTGGTCATGGAGTACCAGATGCAGAAGGCCGTCACGGGCATCAAGAGCGCGTCCACGAATGAAAGCGTCGATGACATCCAGAACGCCACGGTGGCCACCAGGGTCACCGCCATCATTATGTAGCACGACCTGTAGCTGATGGCCTCCTTCTCGAGCACACTTGACCCCGCCCGTGCGGCCCTGAAAGTCTCGGCTATGTACTTCCTGTTGAGCACGAGGTGCATGACCCCCAGCATCACGAGGGCGCCGGTGGCTATCCCCATGAACTTCAGGGGCGGGTCGGAGATGGGTGACGGATGGCACCACGATCTGCCACAGGTCCCTAAGCCGGTTATGCCCGTATAGGCTCCGACTGCGTATGCGACCTGTACGGTGATCATGTATATCACGGCGAAGAACCAGGTGCTGAACAGGATGTGTAGCGGAGCCATGTAGGCCATCGCCACCACGGGCGGATTATAGTTGGCGCCCATCATCCCCGGTATCTGCGCGAAGAAGTCACCCTCCACGAAATAGCGGGTGATGTGTGGACACGTGTTGACCCTAACGCCGTAGATGTCCGGGAACCACGGGAAGAGGCCTGTGAGGACGACCGGGATCTCAAAGGCCAAGCCGATGATGACGCCGATTATGAGCATCCTGCCCCATCCCCTCTCCTCGGTGTTGTTCCTGGCGAGCTCGAAGGCCACTAGGGTCTGCGGGAACGGGACGCTCTCGACATCTATCCAGAGTCTCCTGAACAGTGTGGCCAGCGACAGGAAGAAGAGGCCCATCGTCACGTTGTGAAGCCAGAACCACGTTATGGGCACGCTCCAGGCCCCCCAGTCCATGGGGCCGCCCGTATTGAGGACCCTGCACACATCAGGCGGTGGGCACATGAAGCCTGGTATGATGTCAGCGAGCGGCAGCTCGACATACCTGCTGGCATACAGGTAGCGCTGGTCGAGCGCCCACGGGAAGTTGATGTTGTAGGACGTAACCAGCGAGCTAATGTAAAGGTAGGCCATGGCCTTGATCCCTAGCCTCTCCCTCAGGGCCTTTATCCTGTAGATCGGCGCGCACAGCAGGAGGATGAAGATGGGTGCCGTCGACATCCCTATGTTACAGACAGATTCCCCAAGGGAGCCGACTATGGCCGCGGTCCCGAGGTCCGCTATCAGCATCTGCCATATGGGCCCCACGAAACCTAGAATTGCAGGGACGAGTATGATCAGTGGTATCGGAAGCTTTTCGATTCCCTTTTCCTTAGTTTCAACTGACATCCTTAATTACCTGCTAAATCTTCAATCTCTCTGAGCCTCATGCGTTGGTAAATTATTTATAAAGTTAATTGTTATTTCAATAGATAATAATATAGTAGAAGACTGAGCACGGGTAGAACGTCCTAGTGGTCACTGGGTGGGGGCTTGCGAGAAGAGGTGAATGATGCCTAGTACAGGAACACACTTGATCCCAATAAGGCCGATAAGGGGACTCAGGGGATCTACCAAGGGAGTGACAATTAAAGGCATTAGGGACGAAACGAACCGCTTATGAAACTGATAAATTCGTATGGCTGGATCGAGTACTTCACCGAAGGTCCTCTAGCTGAGAGGTATGCGCCTTTCATCGAGAACTCAGATGGGCTTCCAGTATAGATATCTACGGTGGGTGTAACTCCTCGAAGGTCTTGCATATTGCCTCAATGTTTTTTAAGGATACATATGGGCCAACCTCGGCAGAGAGCTTTAAACCCCCATCCTTCGATCCCAGCCTTGAAACAGCTTCATCGATGTGTTTCCTGATATCCTCTGGTTTAGCGAATGGGAGCAACTGTCTGTCGAGATCGAGGTTGATGCAGATTTTTCCCTTCAACGTCCTCACGATGACCTCTAGAGTATTGGCTCTAATTTGTGGGTTGATCACCGTCACTCCCGTCTCGATCAGATCCCCGACTACCTCCAATATATGGCCATCGCTGTGGAATGCGACATGGCTCCCAGCCTCCCGACATGGCCTGAACATCCTCTCGTATCCGGGCTTTAGGTGGCGCCGGAAGACCCTAGGGCTCACCATGCACGATACCTGAGTGCCCAGGTCATCTTGGAAGCTCATGATGTCGACGCCTATCTCGAGCCACTTCCCTATTACGCGCAAGTTCGTGGAGATCACGAGATCGATCAGTTGGTGGAGCTCCGGCGGATTACGTATGAAATCGGTCATCAGGTTTTCAAAGCCACGTAGGAAGTTCAGTCGCTCGAAGTAGCGATTTCTTCCCTCGCCCCAAGTGATCACCCCTGCCTTCCTCGCGGATTCCACATTCCTTCGTACTATCGACCAGTCCTCGCGCGGTCCATCCTCTGTGAAAAGCGTTGATTCAGGGGGCCTATATGTCGCAAGCTTGCTCCATTCGTCGATCGGGTGCTTCATTATCGTCCCATAGATCCCATCAATGGCATGATACCACACGACGCCCCATGTATCCGTGAAGTACTCACCGCTATTCCAATGTCCCATGTCGTCAAAATTAACGCTCCCTTCCTCGAATCCCTTGAAGATCGAAGGGTGACGGAGGACCAATTCCTCTAAATCTCCTCTATAGTCCTTCCATACCCCGGGGAGGAAGCCAATGCTACACGGAATCCATTCAGGTCCCCGAAATTCGATGGTCGCGAGGTAATTCTCTCGATCGTTCATAGTCGCGAGGAAAGAGGTTCTAATGTAAAAGACTTGCTACTGATACCACGTAATTCGATGTATAAAAAAGAGAATTCGAATGTGATCTTCCTTCTAGAACGGTACGAAGAACTTGCCCAGAGCTATCATGCTCCCAAGGAGCACCATACAAAAGGATAAATATCAAGCTTTTACAAATTACATTATGAAAGCCCTTGTGGCTTATTTTTCACATACAGGCAACACACGCGTAATTGCCAGTCAAATCCACGAAAGAGTTGGTGGGGATATGCTCGAGATCGCGACCGTAAATCCTTATCCAAGCGATTACGATGAGTGTGTGAAGCAAGCAAAGCAGGAACTTGAAAAAGGTTACAGACCTGAATTGAAAATAATGGTTAAGGACATTGGATCATACGATCTATTTTTCATTGGCTACCCTAATTGGTGGGGTACGATGCCCATGGCTCTCATATCGTTTTTTGGTAAAAACGATATGTCTGGTAAGACGATCGTACCGTTTTGCACGCATGGGGGAAGCCGTCTGGGTCGAAGCGTTACAGATATCACCAAGTTTTGCCCGAATTCAACTGTTCTGGATGGCCTTGCAATCCGGAGCAGTGATATAAATAATTCGAGGAATGAAGTTTACGGGTGGTTGCGTAAACTTGGAATAATAAAGTAAAAGGGTGATAGTTCCAAAAGGAAAAAACTTCGATTACCGGAATACGGTCCCCCTATTGCAGTAGGCGGATTTTTACAAGCCGATGAAGGAGCCCTAGCCGAGCTCTGATTATTTTTTTTAATAGCATCCTAAATAGTAGTATCAAAGAAGTAGAAAGCCGAACACGGGTAGAAGTATCGCCCGAGTGGCCACCGGGCTTTTACCGCCCAACACCTTAGGCGATTAGTATTGGCGGGCTGAGTGCCTCGGCCGAAGCCTTAGCGCGTACACCCCCAACCTATCAACGGGATATTTTATCCCAGCCCTCGTCCGAGAATGGTTAGGCCCGTTACCGGGCCTACCGGCGCGTTGAATGCGCCCCTCATTCTCTCTCGCGAAGCTACTGCTGGGTCGCGTAGACTTGATTCCAGTGATTTTTTGTGAATGGCTAATAACAGATCAAACCAAGACAATCAACCTTCGTTAAGTAT
>Ga0315312_1000528_pt1 | contig 42814 bp, 45 predicted proteins | sample TDP7_MG_FD_203629 | JGI IMG/M metagenome (GOLD analysis project Ga0315312, IMG submission 203629) | Freshwater sediment microbial communities from Lake Towuti, South Sulawesi, Indonesia - TDP7 | ecosystem: Environmental > Aquatic > Freshwater > Lake > Sediment | place: Indonesia: South Sulawesi... | reverse complement strand
TGTACCATTATTTTCTATTTTAAAATCCGTTAACTCCAGACATTTTGCTACTTGCTGCCCCCATTCTGGTTCGCCTTCGCCTCTGTCTCGCTTGTCCATCTCAACAAACTCTTCCAAACTTTTTGGATCCCTGAAAGTGGCTCTTTGCTGCACGCGCTCGAACCTCGTCTGTTCAGGGGCATCTATACCAATCCAAACAAAATCGGCGCCAAACTTTTTTCTCAACCATTGTCCTTCACCAGGATTCCTTATACCGTCAATTATTACCAATTCCTTATCCCTCGGCAGGTACTCTATCGCCAGCTTAGCAAGTATATGTCCGCCGTACTTTTGCCTGAGCTCGTTGCCCATATCCTGCAGAGAAGCCCTGTTAAAATTACTTTTCTTTCTTTTCAGTTCGCTACGAATAATTTGAGAAAGAGTGACATGATAACAATTAAACTTTCTAATAAGAATTTCCTTTACCAGATACTTTTCGGCGCCGATGGTTCCTGTTAACCCTATAACTTTCTTCATTCAAATCATTAAGTTGGAAAAATTAATAAGCTTACAGGTCGCAAGCCCTTACCGTCTTCCTGCCGTTTGCCTTGGCCCTTTCGATCGCGCGCTTAACTTTCCATGCTATTCTCTCGTCCAAGCCTTTGCAGAAGTCTCCCGCAATTCTCATGTTCTTTCCAACTAACGCTTTAACAGCAGACTTAACAGCCAATGCCTTTCTCTTAGCCATTTTCATACCTCCTAATTATTTATTATATTTGTGTTTTACAGCTATATTTAAAGATTATTTGCTAACAGGAGAAATAAAAATTATGGAATACGCCAAGCGCACAAAAGGGATGAGAGCTTCCGAAATAAGAGAATTGCTTAAAATAACCGAACGTCCGGAGATAATCTCCTTCGGCGGAGGCATGCCCAATCCAGAATCATTTCCTGTGAAAATAATCGAAAAAATTGCAGACGAGGTTTTGAAAAAACACGGTGCACAAGCCTTGCAGTACGGGACGACAGAAGGTCTAACTTCTCTAAGAGAATTGTTGATAAGAAGAATGAGAAAAAGAGGAGTCAAATGTAATTTGAATGAAATAATTGTTACAAGTGGTTCACAACAAACTTTGGATCTAGTAGCAAAAATTTTTATCAATCGTGGAGACTTTATTGTCGTGGAAAACCCAACCTATCTCGGAGCTCTTACTGCTTTCACTGCATACGAACCAAACTATCTTACTATTGACATGGACGAAGAAGGAATGAAGATAGGTGAACTAGAAGAAAAGATAAAATCAGTCGACAGTTCAAAAATAAAATTCATTTACACGGTTCCAACCTTTCAAAATCCTACCGGAGTGACTATGAGTTTGGAGAGGAGAAAACAGTTGCTGGAAGTTGCCAAAAAATACAACATATTGATTCTCGAAGACGATGCCTACAATGAATTGAGATATTCTGGTAAAAAAATACCGACGATAAAAAGCTTGGACAAGCACGACTTGGTAATCTACATGAGCACTTTCTCAAAAATACTTTCACCCGGTTTTAGACTTGGATGGGTGGTTGCAAGAGAAGACATAATAAGAAAATTGGTTATAGCTAAACAGGGAACTGATTTGTGCTCGAATGTTTTTTGTCAACATATAGCTGATGAGTATATTCGTTCTGGTATGATAGATAAACAAATTCCGAAAATCATTCGCATGTACAAAAGAAAAAGGGACATCATGCTAAAGGCCTTGAAAAAATATTTTCCAAAAGGAATTAAATGGACTGTGCCTGACGGCGGATTATTCATTTGGGTCGAGCTTCCAAGATATTTTGACACAGAAGACACACAAGACATGTTTGATGCTGCTATAAAAGAAAAAGTCGCTTTTGTTCACGGCGCTGCTTTCTTTGTTGACAGAAAAGGGCACAAGAATACCATGAGATTAAATTTCAGCAACACTGATGATAAAAAAATAGAAATTGGAATTAAACGATTGGCGAAAATAATAAAGAAAAGAATAAGATGAAACTACATTAATTTACCACCGAAGGTAGTTCAAAATTTATTTATAATACCAATAAAATCTTATAATTAGTGAAGAACATGCACCCAATATTAAAAGATCCAATGACAATAATTTTGATAATAGCGATGATAATTTTTGCCGCTCTCGCAATTGCTGGTCTGTTGGGCTGGTAAAAATGAAAACAATAGATTTGATATCTTACATTTTAGTTATAATCGGAATTCTAGTAGCACTTACAATTGTTCTTTATTTTAAATTTTACAGTCCAGATTTTGTGACACATGAACAGTTTTATATATCTATGTCGGGTGTGATATTCACTTTCATTTCAGTTTTTGTAGCTATTTGGACCAAAATGACTGAATTTGCTAGAGATTTAGGAGAAATAAAAGGCACGCTAAACCAGTATGTTAAAAACCATTAAGCTAAATATTCTAGTCTATCCTTAAACTCTTCCTGCTTGCCAATATGCCATTGCTGCACAGGCCTGTAGTAGCCGACGACTCTAGAATAAACTTCCGTTGGTTTGTTGCAAATCGGGCACTTGAAATGTTCGCCTACTATTAGCCCATGTTCCAAGCAAATTGAAAAAGTGGGTGTGATGGTGAAGTAGGGAATTTTAAAACTTTGGGCGATCCTCTTCACGAGCAGTTTGCAGCTTTCTGGATCCGGCATGCTCTCGCCAAGAAAAGTGTGGAATATTGTCCCGCCCGTGTACAAAGTTTGCAATTCTTCCTGGTGCATCAACGCTTTGATAATGTCGTTTGTATAGTTTACTGGAAGCCAACTGGAGTTCGTGTAATAGGGAACTTTCCCGCCTGCAGTTTTTATCTTCGGATACTTTTTCTTATCTATACTTGCTAAGCTGTATGACGTACCTTCAGCAGGAGTAGCTTCAAGATTGTAAATGTGTCCAGTATCTTTCTGGAATTCCTGTATCCTATCTCTCATGAACTTTAGAACTTTTACTGCAAATTCCTTTCCTTCTTTCGTAGCTATATTATGTCCTAAAAAGTTTTCACAAGCTTCGTTCATCCCAATCAATCCAATAGTTGCAAAGTGCCACTGTAGCGTACCCAAATATCTTTTTGTAAATGGAAATAATCCGGCATCGATATTCTTCTGCACTACTTTTCTTTTTATCTCCAAACTTTTTTTAGCCAGCTCCGTCAAATCACTCAATCGCTCGAAGAATTGATTTTCATTTTTAGCTAGATAGCCAATCCTCGGCATGTTTATAGTTACTACACCAACAGAGCCAGTCTTATCTGCGTAACCGAAGAAGCCACCAACCCTTCTGTAGAATTGCCTTAAGTCGAGTTGAAGCCTGCAACACATTGCACGGATATGCCTTGGGTCCAGATCGCTGTTGATAAAATTTTGAAAATAGGGAACGCCGTACTTGGCAGTCATCTTGAAAAGCAAGTTGGCGGTGTCGGAATTCCAGTCGAAATCGTTTGTTATGTTGTAGGTCGGAATTGGAAAAGTGAAAATCCTCTGGTTCATGTTCCCGGCAGTCATTACTTCAAAAAAGGCTTGGTTGATCATGTCCATTTCTTTTTGATAATCGGCATAAGTTTCGTTTAGCACTTTCCCACCAAGAATTACATTTTCTTTTTTCAAATCTTCCGGTGGCTTCAAGTCAAAAGTTATATTTGTGAATGGCGTTTGTTGGCCCCATCTAGAAGAAACATTCAAGTTGTATATGAACTGTTGCATTTCTTGTTTCACTTGTTTGTAATTCAATTTATCTTTTCTAATAAACGGAGCGAGTAAAGTATCCAAAGAGTTGAACGCCTGTGCTCCAGCCCATTCATTTGATAGAGTTCCGATAAAATTTGAAAGTTGAGCTAACACAGTAGAAAGATGTTTAGCGGGGCTAGATTCTATCATTCCTGGCACGCCTTTGAATCCTTCAAGCAGTATATCTCTTATCGACCAGCCTGCGCAATAACCGACGATGCCCATATACAAGTTATGCAGGTGAAAATCACCGTTGATATGGGCTTGGGAAATTCCCTTCGGATAGACTTTAGTTAAAACATACCTTGTCAAACCTTCGCCAGCTAATCGAAAGAAAACAGAAGAAAAAGAATAGCCGAGGTTTGCATTCTCCCTCACCTGCCAAATAGTCTTTTTAATGTACTCGTCCGCGACTTTTTCAACATCAAAACTTTTAGAAATTTTCTTTTCTTTCACGTTATAATATTTATAAATAGTTCAATATAATCATTTGTCCTTATTGCTTTGACAAATTTACGATATTTTTTAACTGTAGATTTATTTTACTGCTTCTTTGAATCTTTCTATATGATAATTTAATGGTGGCAATACAGCCTCCAAATCTTCTACGGTTACTGTGGAAGCTTTAAAGAAATCTTTATGAAAGAGTCCTTCTCCTATATTAGATCTAAGAGTAACTTGGTACTTTTTTGGAGGTTCGGATATTATTAAAGAAAATTCTTCTCCATCAATAGTCATTTCACTTCTGCTGTAGTTTACTGGTAGACTAGTATTTACGTATGCAGCAATTTCTTCTCCTCTATCTTTTAAAAATCTTCTTGTAATTTCTTGTAAGCGAATCGCTTTATCTATTCTCTGGTCAATTGTTTCGACTGGTTCATTATATATTTTTGTATCCACTACTGATTTATCTTTAAAACTAGTCGCATATCTCAAAGATGTAATTTTCCCAGTGGGTATTATCTCCGACGATTTCTTACCACTTTCTATTTCTTCCGTAGATAAATTTCTTGTCAGAAGAGTTTCCCAGAGTACTCCCTCTACATAACTTGCTTCTAAAGCACCTCTACTGTATCCACCAAAAGTTTCAGTGAATTCTATATAATCTTTACCAGATAATTTCAGAAATAATTCTTCCAATTTTTCCATAATTAATCTATGTTAAGTTAATATTAAATCTTTTTAAACAACCAAATATACTAATTACTAAAGTGATTTTATGGCTCTAAGACCGGGGAGAGTAACGCACGGAAGAGAACGTCCTTACACGAGGGTATCGAGAAGAAAGCCTAGACAGAGCTATGTGGTCGGCGTGCCCTTTCCAAAAATCCATCAATTCGAAATGGGAACGAAGGGGGATTATACTGCAACTATATACTTAATCGGCGAAAGGGCTGTACAGATAAGACATAATTCTTTGGAAGCGGCAAGAGTTGTCGTGCATAAGTTTTTAGAAAAAAAATTGGGGCTTAACTTCTTCTTGAAGATTTTGGTATTCCCACATCACGTCATTAGAGAAAAGCCAATTGCAACAGGAGCAGGCGCGGACAGGTATTCACAGGGGATGCGTCAAAGCTTTGGCAAGCCATCGGGCACAGCCGTGCAAGTGAGAGAAGGGCAAACGTTGATGAAACTATCAGTTAACAAAGAAAACATAAAAATTGGCAGGCAGGCCTTGAAAAAGGCTGGGTTGAAACTTCCCACTCCTGTGAAAGTTGTCGTTGAAGAATAATTATTTAAAACTAATTTTTGGAAAATAATCTATGAATGATCGCAAAACATATTGGCTTGGGCCCAAAGAAATAAATTATCTTTTATTGTACGTAATCTCAAAACTTGGGCAAGTCGGCGAAGAAGAAATTTCTTCAATATACTACGGAATAAAGGAGTTAATAAGGAGAGACGATGTGCGGCTTACACCCCTTTACACGGATGGTCAAGCTATAGATAACCTTTGCATGAAATATTGGTTACTCCAAACTAAAATGCGCCCTCCCCGTTTTGTGATCGGTCCCGATGCCCCTCCGCTTGAGGAAATTGAAAATAATATCAAGAAGGTTTCGGGTGAGACATATAACGCTATTATAGAATTTGCAGACGATATGAAAAAAAGAAAAGAGAATCCTGTTGCAAGAGAAAAGAAAAATAAATAAAAACAATATATACTTGATAATCATGCCCAAAGAAAGGTTCAAAATTATACCAACTTCGCATCTGATCTTGATGAAAGGCAACAAAATTTTGCTCCTTCGGCGCTTTAACACAGGATACGAGGACGGAAACTATAGCGTCGTTGCCGGCCATCTTGATGGGAATGAAACATTTATGCAAGCTATGGTTAGAGAAGCAAGGGAAGAAGCCGATATCGAAATAAGACCAGAAGATTTAGAGGTTGTACACGTGATGCACAGAAAAGAGCCGAACGAAGAAAGGGTCGATTTCTTCATAATGGCAAAGAAGTGGAAGGGCGAGCCCAAAATCATGGAACCCCACAAGTGCGATGATTTGAATTGGTTTGAGCTTGAAAAACTTCCAAAGAACATAATTCCGTATGTGAAGCAGGCTATCGACAATATTAAAAACAAAAAAAATTACAGCGAACACGGATGGGGTTAGAAGAAATATTTCTTGAAAACCGTCGGCGTTGCTTACCGAAAAATACAAACAATAATTTGTTTAACCAAAAATTATTAACTCTCGAAAGATAACTTTACTTATGGAATACGTTCTCCCCTTAGAGCAGCTAACAAAAGATTCTGGCCCTTTAGCAGGCGGCAAAGCGGCAAATATCGGAGAAATGATGAGCTTGAAGCTGCCCGTGCCGGAAGGATTTATCGTCACTACAAAGGCCTTTGAAAATTTTTTGGAATCGAACGAAATAAAAGAGATAATACAAAAAGAGATAGACGCTTGCAACGTGGACGACACCTCACAACTTTTGGAAACTTCGAAGAGAATAAAAAATTTGATCATCAGCAAGTACTACCCCTTGCCGATAAAAAACGAAATCGAGCAAGCCTACAAAAAACTTTCGTACGCAAAACCAATAGAGGTGCCGAGGGCTTTAGAATTATCTTTTATTAGGCAAGACTTCGCTTTAGTTGCCGTGCGCAGCTCTGCCACAACGGAAGATTTACCTACCGCAAGTTTTGCGGGGCAACAACAGACTTTTCTAAACGTAAAGGGGGTAACGGATTTGCTAAACTCGATAAGGAAATGTTGGGCTAGCCTATACGAACCGAGGGCGATATTCTACAGGAACAAACACGGCTTCAAGCACGCGAGCATTGCGGTGATCGTGCAGAAGATGGTCGACGCAGACAAGTCCGGGGTGATGTTCACGATCGACCCTTCTACGAACAAAGATGTTGTTTTGATAGAAGCCACTTGGGGACTGGGGGAGAGCTTGGTGCTTGGTGAGATTCGACCAGATGTTTACATAGCATCAAAGAAAGGAAAGATACTCGAGAAGAAAATTGGAAGAAAGGAAAAGATGAGGATAAAAAACAGGCTGGCTGACATGACTGTGGAAGTTGCCGTGCCAAAAGAATTGGTAAATCAACAAGTTTTAACTGACGAGGAAATATTAAGGTTAGTTGAATTTGGAATGGGGTTGGAGAAGCATTACAAGAAAGCACAGGATATAGAATTCGCAATAGAAAAAGGAAAAATATATATAGTCCAGACACGCGCAGTAACTACAGAAGCAAAAAAAGAAGAAATTAAAATAAAAACCGAGCCTATGTTAAAAGGAATCGGTTCTTCTCCGGGCATTGCCGCCGGGGCAGTGAAGATTATTCGAAGCATAGAGGATTTGGCAAAAATGCAACAGGGAGATATTCTTGTCACAAAAATGACTTCGCCGGATATGGTTGTGGCTATGAGCAGGTCAGCAGCAATAGTCACGGACGAAGGCGGTGTCACATGCCATGCAAGTATAGTGGGCAGGGAGATGGGTTTGCCCGTAATAGTCGGCACGCGCACTGCTACACAAAGTTTGAAAGAAGGTCAGCCGATCACAGTGGATGCATTCAACGGCTTGGTCTACCCTGGAAGAATCGAAATAGAAAAACCGAAAGAAGAAAAGAAAGTTGGAGCGAAAACAAAAACTGCGGTAAAAGTCAACATCGCTTTTCCGAATATTCCCGAAGGCATTCCGCAAATAACGGACGGCGTGGGCTTGTTGAGGATAGAGCATATGATTGTCAAAGCTGGCAAGCATCCTGCTAAATTGGTTAAGGAAGGCAATAAGGAAGAATACATAAAAATTCTGATGGACGGCATAAGGCCGATTGCCCAAGCCTTTTCTGGAAAGCCAGTGTGGGTTCGCACGCTGGACGCAAGGTCGGACGAATTTAGAAACTTGAAAGGAGGTGAAGAAGAGCCCGTGGAAGCAAATCCCATGCTCGGTTGGCACGGCATTCGTCGCAGCTTGGACGAGCCGGAACTTTTGGAAGCCGAGTTCGAAGCGGTTAAAAGGTTGCGCGAAGAAGGGTTGAATAACATACATGTCATGTTGCCGTTTGTAATTTCTGTTGAAGAATTCAAGAAGGCTAAAGAAATAGCCGAAGAAGTTGGTTTATCTTGTCAGACGGGTATCATGGTAGAAACACCTGCTGCCGCTTTAATTATAGAAGATTTTTGCAAAGAAAAGGTTGATTTTGTAAGTTTTGGAACAAACGATTTATCGCAACTTGTGTTGGGCGTTGATAGAAATGACGCTAGATTAAATAAATTATTCTACGAAACACATCCAGCGGTGAAAAGATTAGTTGAATATGTGATTGAAGTTTGTAAAAAATACAATGTTGAAAGTTCCATCTGTGGTGAAGCTCCGAGTAATATACCAAGTTTTGTAGAATTTTTAGTTGAAGCTGGTATAGATAGTATTTCTGTCAATATAGATGCGGTAGAAAAGGTTAGAGAATTGGTCGCTAGAATTGAGAATTTGTGATTATTTACGAAGAGCTTTTAATTCTTCTTCTTTTTCTCTCATGCGTTCTCGCAAATAAGGAATATAGGCATTGAATACAATTACACCACGATTTAACAATTGGCGCGAACCTCTTTGTTGAATTTCTAATTGTTCCTTTAGTTCCATGTATTCTTCTAATTTCTTTTGGTATAAGTTATCTCTATTTTCCATATTTATCACTACTTTTAAGTGATATTTAAATGTTTTGGTAGGACCAGTAGTTCCGAATGTAAAAATTAATTTATTGTTTGGAGCGGTTTTGAAACCCCAATTCCTCAAATATCCGTTTCAGCAGTCTGCGATTCATCTGTAAAAATGCCTTGAGTACGAGTTCTTTTTTATGTTCTTGCATGGTAGAAAGTTTCATCTGTAGCAATTATATTGTTTTGCCACCATCATTGGTGGTGAATTTGCATAAATTTAATGCATCAAGTCCCGCCAGGATCGACAATAGTATACAATATCGTCCCGAACAGCTTGGCCGTCACGGCCAGCTTCTTAGAAATCTTTCCGAACAAAAATATCGACAACAGTAAATTAATCAATATCCACAGATTGTACAAGACAGCCGACATCATGAAGTAGAACTGTCTTATTATGTAGTTCCTTGAGGTTGTCTTTCCCCTGAAGCACTTCTTGACTCTGTAGCTTGTTTCAATTCCCCATCTCTTCGAGTAGGGATTGAACAACCTTTCAGACAACAGGACATCGTTGTTGTTGAAATTTATGTTCGTAGCGAACGCATACCTTCTCTCTTCCTTCTCAATCACAACAAGATTGAACTTGCAATCTTTCATAGGATAATTTTTTATCACAGTCGGTGGGCTTACGGAGTTCGCATAATCTATGACTCGGTCATTCATTATGGCAGGCATTATGAATGTTACTCCCATTTTCTTCAGGAGGTTTATCACGCTAGACGAGAAGAAACCTCTGTCAACATACAACTTTCTTATAGAAACTCTTTCTTTAGCAAATGACAGCAACTTTTCTAATATCTTTTCTTTCGTATCAAATGTTGAAACTGGGATAGCAAGTAGAGTAAATCTTTCCCTATGTTCCACCATATTGATTGTCGCAAACCTGAAGCATTTTGTGGTTCCCTTTTCTGGCTTCTTGCCTAGAACCATCGAGCTTCTGTCCTTGCCATAGTAAAACCAGTCCGTGAAATCCACAGCGACATCCACTTTCCTGTTGCCAAAGAAATTTCCCCTCTTGGCCATTTTGTGTATTATATCAAATATCTCAATAAACATGTTTTGTAACATTTCCCTGTCCTCGAATTTCTTAAGATGATAAAGGAGCGTGTCGGATGTCGGAGTCCTTTTGCTCAGTATCTGTGAAAACGTTCTAGAGCCGTTCTCTGCGAAGTCCTCAGTTAGAGCTATGTGGACAAGAAAATCCAGAAATTCGTTTTTCTTGAAGATTGAATTGTTCCTTATGTCAAGATTCATTTTAGGATATACTTTCTTCCTTATCAGTTTGCACAACTCGTTAAGTTTCTCGCTTTTGTGGTTATATAAAGTCTTTTTACTTCTATCTTTTTTGATAATTTGTTTTTTCTCAAATGTTTCTATGTCTAAAATGATATTGAACTTGTCAGCTATTTTTTCTATCCTATTGGCTACAAAATCTATGATTTCTTTTTTCTCTTCGTCTAGATGGTTCTTGATGAAATAGCTGAAAGTTCTCTGGTTTGGTGTTTTGATGTTGTTGTTTTCGTCTCTGAAAAAACCCAGATTCAATGCTTCCTTCTCGTGAGTCTTTAGATATCGTGCAAGTTTTGCTTGGGATTTTATTCCTTTCAGCCTTATCAAGATTAACGATTTCACTATCGAAGTAGTTGAGAATTCAAACTTGGGATTGAAAGAAAAATTGAAGTTCAATTCGCTTAGAATTTCTGATGCAGATTGGTTTTTTCTCTTATGGAAAGTCTCGTATATTTGCCTCTCTATGAAAGCCTTCCTGATAGGCTTATTTATATTATTTTTACTACTATCTATTGTGGAGTTTGGTGCTGTTATGGTATCATCTCCATCCAAAGGGGGCGACCTCAAAATCAACCCCTTTGGTTAATTATAATTATTTTCTTTTCATTGTCCTCCTCAACCTTTCTATCTCTAAAATCAAATCATGCAGATTTTTCTCTAATTTTTTTAACATCTGGTATTTTGTATCATTATTGGCTGTCGAAATCATCTCCTCTCTTGGTACTCGAAATATTGCTGTCTGTGCTTTATCCATCAAATTATAAAAGTCGCTACCAATAACGGGATTTTTAAGTGCAACAGTCTCAAGTGCTTTTTGGAATGTGCCATTTTTTGAATCTAAAACATCTATACCATCACGATCTGACAATATTTTAGAAAGTTCTCTAATTTGATCACCTCTGGATAATTTCCCGTTTTTCAACCATATCATTAACTTTGAAATCCATTCATCAGATTTGCTCCATTGCAGGAGGTCTTTCCTTCTTAAAAATTCATCAAAATAGGAATATTTTTCTAACCATTTTTTATCTACTGATGCATACAATTTGCCATATTCTGTGTGTATTCTGTATGCTTTTATCATTCTGGCAATAGTCGACTTGCCCATACTTAATGCGGATTTTATATCATCATAAGTCATTCCGTACGTGTAATGCAATTCGTACATATGTGCGGCCTTGTTTAAGGCTCTCCACCTTTTTTTACCGCTAACATGCACCCTCGCTAAATACAATGCTATGTCTCTTTCTGGTGTGTCGTTCGGGATCAACAGACAATGAATATATTCAAATTTTTTTCTTTCCTTTAGGTCATTAGCATATTTTTTAACTAATTGCCTACAGCATACGAGTCTTCTGCAACCTTCTTTTACAATGAAAAAATTAGGGACTTTGTTTTCAACGATTATCAGGGGGTCTGTTAGCCCTTTTGAATAATCGATTTCGGCACAGAGATTTTTTGTGTCTTCTTCATCGACAATTGCTTGTTGCATTTCTTCGTCAGTAAATACTTTACCAAGATGAGCAAATCTTACATTGTTCTGGTCCAATTTCAATTGAGAAATTGGAACTGTAACCGCAGATGCTCTAACTGTCCTAGTAGGAGCTATAGAAATTTCCACATATTTCTCAAACTTTATTTTTTCAACCATTTCAAACACCTTAATGATCGTTAACTTTTTTAACTTAGATCTCCAATAGATACATAGACGAAAGCTTGTCAGGTGCTCATCATATTACTAGGTGCGGCTCGGCTCGTCTAGGGCTCATTGCCGCCGTTTTCACTCCAATAGTCATATGACGGCATTACCCGAGACTTCGCCTATGGTAATTGTACATATCGGTCAAAATAGATATGGATCTACGAGAATTTAAAGTTATATGTAAGTCTTTTAAGTCCTATATTTAAAAATTGGGACTATTTTTAGGTGGCTGTGACCGCCAATTTAATTGCCCACCCCATCTATGAACGCATCTTTGAATATGATTTTTAATTTTTATTTTTTTGCTTTGCTTCGGAGGACGAAGAGAAAATGCTTTATGGAAACTTCTAGACTTGCAAATCTTATTTACAAGACCCTTGTATGCGGGGAAAACACCACCAAAGCCCAACACTCTTCTTGCAGATTCGACCATTTGAATTTCTTCTTTTGTCCAGTTTGGGGAAACATACGAATTCTTTTCCAAAGTAGTGAGGGGTTGATATCTCATGGGATAAGAAGCCACTCCCCATCCAAGCAGGTCTTTAATTCTTTCCCAAAAATCTTCTGGATCGTCATTTTCAAAATTAAATAATGTGTATACAACGATTTTTTTCTTGCTAATACCATGTTTGTCTAGAATTCTTATTGCTCTTTCTAAGCATAGATGATAGATAGAATTGTCGTATGCCAATCTCAACAAGTCAAACTTCATATGGCTGAGCTTTTCAGCCACTTCATCCGTAATAAGCCTAGCATCAATTCCTTGGTTGAAATCCACTTTTAACCCTAATTCAATTAACTCATCAAAAATTGCTCTCCAATTCTTGCAAGCCAAAATATTGTTATCCCAAAGAATTACTCTTGTATGCTTTGGGTAAATCAAATGTTTTATACTGTATTTGAGATTGTTTGGTTTGCCTTCCAATTTTGGAACAGCACAAAAAGGGCAGTTTCTTATGCATCCTCTTGAAGCGAAAATTATACTACCATCCCACTCTGGAATTAAATCATAATCTGGCATCAAGTTTTCTGCATCTTTGAACAATCCGATGTGAATTTTATCTGCTCCAGATTTTTTAGCATGATCTGGCATCAGAGATGCATAGAGACCCCCAAGAATTATTTTTGATTTTGGAAACATTTTTTTATAGTATTTTATTGCTTTATGAACAGGACTCCAAGCATATGTGAATAAGCTAGTTACATAAATTAAGTTTGGTGTCTTTTTTGGTTTAACTTGACCATGAACGAGTTCTGTCGTATCACCTTTTTTCTTATGATAAGTTGATAATTTTAGAAGACCCAAAGGTGGAAATCTTGTATAATAGTCAGGTTCAACCAGCAAAATATGCATATTATCAAATCAATTTTGGTTTCATATAATATTTATGGATCTTGGTAGTTTGAAATATATTTTACAGATCCGATATAATGAGAAGTCAATCCGCTTTTTTACTGCATTTAATAAAATTTTGACCTATTCTTCTGCCAGCACTCGTAGCAGTACTTCCAGTAGTCCTTTGGTGGGTTGAATTCCTTGCCACACCCCTGACAGATTGCCATACCAAACAAATCATTTTTAGTATATTATATATATAAAAATAATTAAACTCTATTTTGTGAAGAAAAGAAATAGAAAACGCAAGAAGGAATATGTGTGCAGATACTGCTACAAGACCTTTACTGATGTGAGAAAGTTCTATCGTCACCAGTGCGAAAGCGGGGAAGTGTCCTACAAGGAATCTGGGCTGAATCGTGCATAGTGATCATTATGGGAAGGGGCAAGATATCGAAGGAGAAGAGGAGCAAGATAATGGCAAGCATAAGGTCCAAGAACACGAAAGTGGAATGGATGCTACGAAAGGCCTTGTGGAAAGACGGTTTGAGATACAAAATACATTACAAAATAATCGGAAATCCTGACATAGTTTTTCCAAGAAACAAAGTAGCCGTTTTCATTGATGGGGATTTTTGGCACGGTTATGACTGGAAGAAACTAAAACCCAAACTCAAAAATAAATTTTGGACAGACAAGATAATTAGAAATATGTCGAGGGATAAAAAGGTAAATTTCAATCTTAAAAAGAATGGCTGGAAAGTAATTAGAATATGGGAACATAAGATAAGGAGAGATGTTAACTTATGTGTTCAAGAAATAAAAAGTCAATTAAGGTGACCCTATTTGTTTGAAAAAGGAAAGGAAGACATAATTGAGTATTGCTTAAGATTTATGATGTCAAAAGAAAGCATAGGAGAATTCCTTGAGGGTAAAGGTATAGATTTTGATATAACAACTTTTGAAAAAACAGCAAAAACTCTAAAAAATTCTGATAAAATAAAGATAAACCTAAATGAATTGAGGCAATTTACGCGTAGTAAATGGATGGGAACAGATGTTGAATTTCACATAAAGAATTTGAACTCTGGTCTTTTAAGAGGGCACGATTGGCACGGAAGTATGCCTTCTTTCTTACATCTCTCACTTCAGAAAAAGGTAAGAGAAGCTATAATGAATATGGATGAAATTGAAAGTCTTTTAGAAGTCGGTACAGATATTATGAAACAAGAGTATTTCATAGTTGCCACGCACGACCTATGCGAAACGACGATAATAATTTCTAATGAAGATTCAATACCATCTATTAAACAAATGGGGGTCTCGGATTTTATTTTTAAAGAAATCCCGTATGATTTGAAAAATAGTGGTGTGCCAAATGGTTGGTCATTTGAACAAGCAAAGGAGAACCCAATAGAATTTGTGGAATCTTTGATGGAGGGTGCCGACACTGAAAGACTAAGAAAACAAGCCCAAAATTCCATTAATAACTGGGGATTAAATAGGTTTTACGTAATTTTGAAAAATGTTGATGATTGGATAGGCAAATCAAAAGAAATACTGGAAAAAATCAAAAAAGAATCTAAGAAATTAAGATCACCAATAAAGATTAAAAAATATGGCATTGAGATATCGTGTCAGCTAATCCTCGTAGATTAATTTTTTCATATGCTCTCCTATCGCTTTTGCAAGTTTCACTGGAACAGCGTTGCCAATTTGTTTCAATACTATGCTCTTGCTCCCAAAGAAAAGAAAATCGTCATCAAAGTCTTGTAATCGTGCCAATTCCCTTGGAGTCATAACTCTGTTTTTTTCATAATGGACAAAGACGCCATTGTGATTCTCCTTCACGGTTCTTGACGGTTGGTTGGGTGGGCACCTAAAGAAAGCATCACTATAATTCTTGAACACACTCATTCCTATAGGGGTCTTCTTTATCTTTTCCAAGAACTCAGGATTGTGGACAGGATATATATGATGGAGTTTTGGGTTTTCTGGAGCGTTCTTCAAGTCATCTATTACCTCCTTGATTGTTTTCCACTTTTTCAATCCTTTGCCATCCAAGGTCGGTTGAGGATTTTCTGAATGTGTTGGCTCTGGAAACACAATCCTCTTTCCAGTTTTTGTGCCAATAAAAATAACTCTCTCTCGCTTTTGTGGGGTGCCGTAATCAGCCGCATTTAACACCTTGAACTTTACATCATACCCGATTTTGTTGAATCTCCCTATTAGCATATCGGTGACTTTCTCTTGATAATTTCTCATCTCATTTCTCAATTGAGCAATCCTTTTTCTATAATCTTTCTTGGCACTTTCACTTACCTTATTGCGTTTTATAATCTCTTGCATTTCTTGAATTCTTTCTCTGATTTCTTGAACCTTCCTCCTTTCCGTTTCAGAAAGGTCATCCCTGTCGTGCATCATACTTAGCATTCCCTTGACATTTTCCATAATGAAGAATTGTGGCTTGATCGCATTCACTATCTCCACATAATGTTCAAACATCTTTCCTCTTGGATCCGTGGGATCTCTTTTCCCAGCCATTGAATACGCTTGGCAAGGTGGTCCTCCAATGATCACATCGACTTTCCTATCTGCGAGTTCAATTATCCTATCCTTTATTTCCGTATCAGTTATGTCACCCTCAATGATAATTGCATCAGGATGATTCATTCTGAAAGTCTCGATGGCGGGATGCCAATTATCATTCGCTATGAGTATCTTGAAACCAGCTTTCTCGAATCCCTTGCTCAATCCCCCTGCTCCACAGAACAAGTCAATTGCGGTCAATTTATTTTTCATAAAATCACTTATTCCTTTTCCCTCCATCTGCAAAATTCACAATCCTCTCCACATTCAGGTACTTCTCCTTTCAATATTTCAATTGCCTCCTTAAATATTTTTTCAGCATTCTTCACGGAAATTTCAACTTTCACCAAGTCTGTATGAAAAGCTACATCGCCATCTTCTTCAACTTCCTTCGGATGGTAGAACAAAAGATATGCATAATCTTCCGTTTTCCACCCGTTCTTTCTCAGCAGGAAATTATAGACATCCATCTGGTCTTGATAACGCTCGTGCGTATCTTCGTGCAATGGGAATCCCCTTGTCTTGAAATCTAAAACAATTAACTTCTCTCCTTTCTGAAGGATGTTGTCGACCGCACCCTTCAGAACATTTCCTTCTTCATCCTTCCATTGAATTCCTTTTCTGTTGTTCCTCCAAATTTTCAATAGTTTTTTATCATCGAACAACTTGACGTTCTTCAACTCACGAAGCTCTGGAGGAAGTTGCCCCCTGTCACGGAAAGAATCAAAATGCTTCTTCAGAATCACGTCCATTCCGCTTGGTAGCGATGGAAATACGCCATTGGGCCTTCTAATTCCTCTGTTGAACTGACTCCAAAAGCATCTCGGACATTCCCTCATCAGGCTCAATGAAGATGGAGATAGTACGATGGTCATTTGAGGTTCCTCTCTATTATTTTATTATCATATTTAACGTTTTTAATCCCAAAGGTCCTCCTTATGCATCCAAGCTTCTGCCAGCTTATCGACCTGAAGTTGCGTCTTTTCAGGAAGGCTTCCATCGCATTTCTTTCTTTGCCTTCCAAGATGAACATTGTCATGCTACGGAGCTCCACCCTTTTCACTGGAAAATATTTTTTTATGGTGTGATAGGAGTTATTGGCTTGAACGCACCCCTCTGGGAACGCATAGCCTTTGGACACCAGATTTCTCAAGATGTTCAAAGCGACTCCTGTTATTCTGGCGTTTCCTTTAGATCCCTTCATATCTCTTGTGAAGTAGTAGACCGTGCATCGTTTCAGTCCCGTTATCTTCACTATGTCGCATTTCGGGACGCCTCTTTTTACAAGCCCTCTCACTTGTCTCTTTACGCCTTTCGGATATCTGAACATAAAATAAACATCGTGCTGGAGAGAAAAGCCCGTTTCGGTTGTTGGTGGAAATGAATAAAATATAAGACGCATTTTAAAAAAATCTATTCTTCAAATTCTGCATCTGTTTGCCTTTAATCCTCAGTTTTCGCTGTTCATTGGTAATTTTTTACATTAGGAACTACTGAGGACTAGCAAGATAATTCTTTAGTTCCAAGAGTTTCGTTAGGTTCAGAAACGCAAACAACCATATTGTTCTTAATGTAATAGTATTTCAAATCTGAGAAACAACAAATTTTATACGCTGCATTCTGTACTAAAGTATTATATTTATTTTGCCAAACAGTAAGGTTGCCCTCGCAAGCAGTCAAGTTATTCAAGCTATCCTGACAAGCTATCAACTTCTCTTCGCACTCTGTTGCGTTCGAGAGTAAAGCGCTGACCTTTGCCAAAGAATCGGATAGTTGCTGCTGCAAGCTGGAAAGGTCCTCCCTGCATGTTGTAAGTTGGGATTGAATCGGGGATAAATCTTCCAAAAGTGAAATTGTCCTGTCGAGGTTGTTTTTGCATTCTTGAAGGTTGGTTTGAGTCAAATTTTTTGATTCTATGCAATCGAGCAAATTGTTGCCGCATTCTTCAAAAGCAGTCACGTTGTATTGTCCTATCATTGAAAGGTAAGCTGTGTAGCTGCTGAGAGAACCTATAACAACAGCAAGAATGACAATAGCAAATATAACATACATGTATTTTTTTAGAAAGGCTTTTATTCCTGCTTCATGGATCCAATAACCCATAGATAATATTTGTTTTTAAAAATTAAAAGTTTGCAACAATTCATAAGAGCCCTAGTCGGGAATTGCACCCGAGACCTCGTCATTACCAGTTTCGCGTGCTTTTTAAACAAGACGCGCTCTACTCACTGAGCTACTAGGGCAATTATCGGCGTTGCTTGCCGAAAAATAAATTACCTCTTAATTTTATTATATTCTGAAATTATTAAAAAATTCTTAAAAATACTTCAAGTGAAATCTTTATATATAGCCACTTTACAGTAGTAAAATATGAAAAAGAGATGCAGTTTAGTTATCCCAGGCAGTCACCACTCAGCTGGAGAAGATTATTCAAAAGATAAAGTAGATTTAGCCATTGAAATGCACAATAGAGGTTTAGTTTCTCAAATAGTTCCAACGGATATCGGACAAGCGAAAAAGATGTACGATCAACTAATTGAAAGTGGCGTACCACAAGACATCATTAAAATAGAAGATAAGGCTGAGAGCACCGGAGAAAATGTTTTTTATACAAGAGACGTCGAAGACCCTACTTACATAGTTTACACTTACCATAATCCTAGAGTTGGATATTGGCACAGAAGAATCAGAGGAAAAGGCAGCCCATATAATCCCATACTTTTACCTTGCGATGATAGCAAAATAAACGAGATGAGAAGATTGTTTGTTGAAAGGATTTTGATTACACTTGGACAAATGTCTACATTAGGAATACCAGATGGAGAAGGAAAAAGGATTATAAACAAATATAGAAGAGTGGAAAAAAATTTTGAAAAATTAGCAGGATCATTATACAAATCAAAAATTGTTATCATTTAGAATGGATGAAAGCATCAAAAAGCATTTAAACTATAACAGTGTTATATTTTATAATATGAAAAAAGTGTATTTGAACTATGCTGCAACAACTCCCGTTGACCCGCAAGTGTTTAAAGCTATGAAGCCTTGGCTGACGACTAAATTCGGTAACACTGCGTCCTTGGAAAGCTTTGGACAAGAGGCGAGAAGAGCTCTGGAACAATCGAGGGAAACTGTTGCAGATTTGATGCACGCCAAATCAAACGAAGTAATATTTACTGGCAGTGCGACTGAAGCGAACAATACGGTTTTGAAGGGTATAGCCTTTGCAAACAAAAACAAAGGAAAACATATAATTACCACACCGATAGAACACGACTGTATATTAAATTCTTCCAAATGGTTGAAAGGACAAGGGTTTGATGTAACTTATTTGCCTGTTGATAGGTACGGTATGGTCGACCCTGCTGATGTGGAAAAGGCAATAAGAAAAGATACCATACTTGTTTCTGTGATCCATGCTAATAATGAAATTGGAACGATTGAACCGATAAAAGAAATAGGCGAGGTTTGTTCAAGGCGTGATGTTTATTTTCACACAGACGCCGCACAAACTTTTGGAAAAATCCCTGTGGATGTGAAGAAAACGAATTTGGATTTGATGACTGCTAGCTCGCATAAGATGTACGGTCCTTTGGGCATAGCTGCTTTGTACATAAAAGAGGGAGTTAAAATTGAACCGTTGCTGCACGGTGGTGGACATGAGTTCGGCTTGCGTTCATCCACAACTAATGTGCCAGGAGCAGTTGGCTTTGCTGAAGCAGTAAGAATCGCTAAGAAACAGATGGACAAGGAAGCAAGAGAACAGACGAAATTCAGAGATTATCTAATTGAAAATGTTTTGAAGATTGAACACTCTCACCTGAACGGCCATCCTACTAAGCGTCTACCGAACAATGCAAATTTCTGGTTCGCTTACATAGAAGGCGAGTCGCTGATAATGTACCTCGATGCAGAAGGTATAGCTGCTTCCACTGGTTCTGCCTGTTCTTCGGCAAGTTTAGAGCCTAGCCATGTACTTATTGCAATCGGTTTGAGGCATGAACAGGCGCACGGCTCTTTAAGGCTAAGTCTAGGAAGATGGACAACAAAATCAGATATTGATTACACTATAAAAGTTTTGCCGAAAATTGTAAACAATTTAAGGAAGATAAGCCCATTTAAAAAATAAAAGATAAGGAGAAATTATATGGTTATATTCTTTTGCATACCTTGTCTCGCACTACTAATGTACTTTGGCATAGCTGGAATATTTTTTCCAAGATACAGAACTTATTTGAAAGATGCTTGGAGATGTTTTTACGACAAGCTTAGGAGGAAGAAATGCCCGGTTTCTTTTGACAACAAGATGAGGCTTGCGTTATCAACTTGGTTTGCTGACCACAATATGACTTCGCTTGGCAGATTCTTCTACAATGAAAAGAATTTTAAAATGGTTTTAACGATTGTATTGATTGTTTTCACGATAATATCGATTTATTTGTTCATCTTGTTTGTTCAGTATCTCTACAAACCACCTTGTGTGGATAATGTCTGTGGGGTTGTTGTATGAGAAAAGAATATATTCCTTATTCCAAAATTATAATGAAACATTTCAAAAAACCTGAAAATGTAGGAAAAATAAAAAATGCTGACGGAACTGGAAAAGCGGGAAATTTTTTATGCGGCGACGTCATGTACATTTATCTAAAAATAAAAAAAGATAAGAAAGGTAAAGAAAGAATTTCTGATATAAAATTTCAAACTTTTGGTTGCATTATCGCTATAGCCAATACCAGTATGCTCACTAAAATAGTTAAAGAAAAAACTTTAGAAGAGGCATTAAAAATAACTAAAGATGATTTATTGAAAAAATTGGGAAAAGTTCCTCCCATTAAAATCCACTGCTCTGTTCTTGCTCTTGATGCTTTACATGAAGCATTGTATGATTACTATTTAAAAAATAAATTAAAAATTCCCACATTCCTTAAAAAAGAACATAACAGAATAGGAAAAACATTAAAAGATATCGAAGAAAGATATAAACAATTTACAGAAATGCAAGAAAGATTTTATAAAAAATAAGACTTTTTATTTTAACGGAAGTGAGGTATAGTTAATTTTAAATATTATTATTGTAATCTATTTCTAGAACACAAAATAGTAATAAAATGTATATTCAAACTAAAGTTTTCAATTCCCAATCCAAAATAAGAAGTTTAATAAAGCTAGCTACAACTAACAAATATTCTGCAAAAAAATTAGCTAAAATATTTAATTGTGATAGGAAAACAATTCATAAAATATTAAATAAAAATGGTATCTTTTTACCAAATCTTGGAAGATTTCAAAAGAAGATTTATTGCGATATAAAATTTTTCACTAAATTATCTCCTATTTCTGCTTATTGGGCAGGGTTCATTACAGCTGATGGTTGTTTGTTTAATAAAAATGAAAGTTTATCCCTTGGTTTAAAAAAGTCTGACATAACTCATTTAGAAAAATTTAAAAAGGCGATTAAAACGAATGCAAGCATATCTTATATTAAAAGTAATAAAAGTGTTCATATTTTAATTTGTTCTCAAAAATTACTTAGTTCTTTAATAAAACTCGGTATAACACCGATGAAAAGTTCAAGGATTGAAAAAATAAAAATACCTCCTAGTTTAATGTCACACTTCATTAGAGGAGTATATGATGGTGACGGTTCTATAAGTGGTAAAAAAGTCACTCATGTACAATTTCAAATAGCAGGCTTTAAACCTTTATTGCAACAAATCCAAGATATTCTAATCAAGAAATGTAAGGTTAATAAAGTCGAAATCTATCCATTATCCAAAAATGGCAGAGCATCAAGACTTCAATATACAGGATCTCAAATTTTTAAAATTTTGGATTTTATTTATAAAGGATCCAATAGACAAATTAGACTAGACAGAAAATATAAAAAATATTTAAAATTAAAGAAAAGATTTGGAAAGTAAAAGGAAAATAAATCGATTCTTTAAAATACTTTACAAATATTTATTATGGGTCTTAGAGCAATCATCAGGGACATTCTTGGTATATACATAGGATATGAAATAGTGAGAGCGTTCATCTTTAAAGAGTTTAATTTCAATAATACTGCACTGCTGGTAGCAGCGATTGTTTTGCTGGTCTTCGGCATTTGGTTCTTGCTCGAAAGAATGGGAGTTTTGCCCAAGCTAACTTAATTATTTCTAAAAAGATGAAATTATATTATGCAAAAAATTACGAGCGTTTGTCCTTATTGCGGTTGCGGTTGCAAGCTCGATTATGTTGTGGAAAATCGAAAGTTAGTAAAAGTTCTTCCCGATGCTTTCGACGATGTTAGCGAGGGCAAGCCATGCATAAAGGGGTTGGCTTTGCACGAAGTGATAGGTAAAGGAAGGATTCTCAAGCCGATGGTGAGAAAAAATAAAAGTTCTAAACCGAAAGAAGTTTCGTGGGAAGAGGCGTTGGAGTTCGTCTACAAAAAAACCAAGGGATTATCTCCGGAAGAAATTTTATTTGTTCCGTCTGGCAAGATCACCAACGAAGACAACTATGTAATCCAGAAGTTTGCTGCAAATGCGTTTAAAACAAAGAATGTAGACAGCTGCTGCTCTAGGCTGTGCCATGCCGTAACTGCAAGAGCGTTAGAAAAAACTTTTGGTTGTTGCGCTAATCCATGGAAGATAGACGATGTATATAATACCGATTGTTTGTTCGTAATAGGTTCTAATCCCGCGTCCAACCACCCTGTCCTCTTCGACAAAATTTTAAAAAACAAGAAGAAAGGAATGAAAATAATCTCCGTCCAGCCCATGGGTAACTTGACGTCGGAACATGCCGACCTTTCTTTAATTGTTAACCCTTGGTCAGAAGCGGTGCTGCTGGGAGCGATGATAAACCATTTAATTAAGACAAAAAATTACGACAAAAGATGCGAATCGATGGAAGGCTTTTCTGAACTTAAGGAGGATGTAAAAAATTGGCTGCCAAAGGACGCGTGCAAATCCTGTGGCATAAAGGAAAAGAAATTTTCTGAATTGATGGAAATGATAATTAATTCTAAATCTTTCGGAATTATACACGGCATGGGCATCACCCAAGATGAAAACGCTATGGACAACATGCACAGCCTTTTGAATTTGCTCATTTTGAAAAATGGCAGATTGCTCTCTTCTAGAGGCGAGGTAAACGTTCAAGGCGCAAGTGACGTATGCCGAGAAAAAGAAATAGGAAAAAATATAGTAGAGGCTTTGCTGCTCTCTCCGGTAAAAGCTGCTTTTGTATCCGGCTTCAATCCCGCGCAGTCCATGCCAAACTTGGGTAAGGTACACAAGAATTTGAAAAAAATGTTTTTAGTACAAATGGATTCTTACTGCAACTTGACTTCAGAATTTGCAGACGTCGTACTTCCAACTCCTACTATTATAGAAAGAACTGGCACGATAACGAACGGGGAAAGAAGAATAAGATTTGTAAAAAAAGTCATAAATCCTTTAGGCGAAGCAAGGCCGGACTGGTTGATTTTCAAGCAGCTTTCGAAACTTTTTGACTTGCAGTTCAATTACGAAACGGAGAAGGACATCTTTAAAGAAATTGTGAAAAATGTTCCAGGATACGAAAATATAGATGTTAATGCTGTTTATAGTGGCAACGACGCTTGGGCAAAAAAGGAAATAAAATTCTACAGGTTCAATTCGCGAAAGTTCAAAGCGATGAAGGACACGAGGACAAAAAAATATCCGTTCATCCTAGTCACCTTCAGATCCCCCTATCATTTTCTCACCGGCGAGATGACGACTAAATCAAAGGCCTTGAACGAATTGTCAAATCGACCTTATTGCTACATTAACGAAGACGATGCAAAAAAATTAAAATTGAAAGACGGGAATAAGGCAAAGATAACTAGCTGTGCAAGTTCTTTAGAGGCAAGAGTAAAAGTAGATAAAAGATTCCCAAAGGGCATAGTGGGAGCGCATTTTCACTTCAAAGAACTATTGGTCAACAAGCTGTTCCCAGGAAATTTCGAAAAAGAGACGTATACGCCTGATTACAAGAGTATTGAAGTCGATATTAAAAAACTGTGAAAAATTATGCAAGTAAATATTGGTTGCAGTGGTTGGTTTTATTGGCATTGGAAGGGAAAGTTCTACCCAGACGAGTTGCCGCAGAACGAATGGTTCAAATTCTATACAACTAAGTTTAACACTGTCGAGTTGAATTCAACTTTCTATAGATTTCCTAAACTCTCGACAGCAAGAGGATGGTACAGGAATTCGCCCAAAGGTTTCATCTATACACTTAAAGTAAACAAAACAATAACGCATATCAAGAAGTTCAATGCAGTAAAGAGTTTGATAAAAGAATTTTACAAAGTTGGCGAAGAGTTAAAAGACAAACTTGGATGTTTCTTATTTCAATTACCGCCCAGTTTGAAATTCGGCGAAAAAAAGTTAGAAGAAATAATAAGTCAGTTGGATTTGGAGAAGAGGAATGCATTGGAGTTTCGAGATATAAGTTGGTTTACTGAAAATGCATATAAAAAGTTGAAGGAAAATAAAATAATGTTTTGTACCGTGAGCTGCCCCAAACTTCCGGACAAGCTTGTAAAAACTTCTGATGGGGTATACATAAGATTCCATGGTAAAGGTGGGTGGTATTCTTCTGATTATAGCGACGATGAGCTGAAGGATTGGAAAGATAAAATAAAAAAATCTAAAGCAAAGCAAGTTTGGGCGTATTTCAACAATGATTTCAATGCGAATGCAACAAGAAATGCTTTGAGTTTAAAGAAACTATTAAGAAAAGTTTAATTGAGAGATAGATAGGTATTTATAGTTCGTTTCATAAAAGAATTTTTAAATATACAATAGATTCTACTCCTTAGTAAGTCTTTGTATATGGTTAAAACAAAAAAGGTGAATAAGAAAAATGGCGTTTAGGGAACGCGGCTTCGGCAGAGGCTTTGGCGGACCACGCGAAATGCATAAGGCAGTTTGTGCAGATTGCGGAGCAGAGACGGAGGTCCCGTTCAAGCCAGCTGAAGGAAGGCCCGTGTATTGTAGAGAGTGTTATCAAAAACATAGAAAATATTAAGATGTAAACACTCTCAGTTTCCTTGGAATTTGACTTTTGCTTAGATTTTATTTTATTTCTTTTCTGGTTCAGGAATAGCCCTGATAAAATCAATGTAGGATTCTCTAAGGGCTGTTAAAATATCTGGTCTGTTCAATAAATTCCTATAATTTTCTATGCTAGCGCGGTATCCGGTGGGAAATTTTTCATTTTTTTCAAAAAAGAGCGTGCACGCTTCTAAATATTTTGTTATATCGATGTCTTCTTTGGCGAGAGCACCTACAAATGCTTCGTTATAACTGCTTATTGCTGAATTTATATCGCCAGTACTTTCGTATTTCATAGCTTCTTCTAGCGCTTTTTCGGGGTTTATGTTCCTAACACGAGATGGTAGCCAAATAAATGGTGACGTTAACTTGTATAGTTCTTGGCCAATTCTTTTTTCGACTTGATTCGAAAATCTACAAATTTCACAATTGCAAGCAGTTTTAGGGGGTTCTTTAATTGTTTCGTCCTTCTTTTTTCTAAACCAATGAACCATGTTTAATGATTGCAATGAAAAGGATTTAAGCCTTTCATTAACTCGTACAAGAGGGGATTCTAACCCACTCGAATTATTGTTTTTGGAGTAGCAATTATGTCAACTTTTGTATCTCCTTTTTCGACGGGGACTTTGTCCACAATTTGAACATCATGGACTGTAGTTACAATTGGTATCTCTCCAAACTTTGATTTAAAATAAGTAATTTCTCTATCACCATAGCCACCACCTTTTCCAAGCCTATTACCTTCTCTATCTACCGCCACACATCCGGTTACAATCAAATCTGGTTTGGGTACTTCTTCTACTCTTTTCCCGTATTTAAATGCGCCTTCTATAGTTGATGCGAAATCCTCCTTGCCTTTAACCTTATTTGGATCGATTTCTAAATATCCGTGTTTTAATCTTGGGGATGCCATTATGAGGATTTTATCATCTCTTAATGTTAGTTCTCTAACTTTCTGTTGAGCGTAATCTGGGTTGGACACGACAACCCGTGCCTTTTGGTATTCTTCTAACTCTCTAACTTTCTCCGCTGCTTTATCCGAACCTTCGTAATTTGGTATTCTATGATAAGGAGGCAGAGGAAACTTTGCAATATTCTTCTCTTCCATCATTTTCCAAATTTTCTCTCTCAAATGTATTTTTTCTTCTTTTATCATATTTTTCTATTTTCAATTAGAAATATCGGGAAATATAAAGTAGTGCGGGAGGCGAGAATCCAGTTCTACTGTAATGCGCACAATTTAGTAGAAGTATATTTCTTACGTTTAAATCTTTTTCTAACTATATTTTTTCTGTGATAGGTGAAATTAGTACAAGAACATTTGAAAGATTTGTTGGAAGAAAATTGTTATACTTAGAGACCGAGGATAACAGACTTTTTGTTCATCCTTACGGTCCCCTACATGATGATGCAATAGGTAGAATTTATAAAGTGATACCTGGAGGAGCAGGACCAGAAGATAGTGAGCACACGCTTGGCTATGTAAAATCTCTTTTACCCAAATTGCCAAAAATGTCTCATTTTCCGATAGAAGTGAAAAAAGAAATGATAAATGAACAGAAAGGAATTGTAAAATTAGAAGCAACGATAAAATTCAATAAACATTGGACAAAAGAAGTTATAGATACTCATGAAATGGACGGTAAGGGAATTGAGATAGAACTTTTCTTAGAAGACACAAAATTAGAGTATGTGGATAGATTACACGCTGCTACCTAGAGTGTGAATATTATCTTTAGATTTCTTAAAGAATGACACACTACAATAGAACAGGATGCGGGAGGTGGGATTCGAACCCAACTTGAAAACTATATTTAAATATATAACATTTTACTATATTTCTATTATGAGAACAAGTAAAGGCTTCACTATTAAATTTGTTAGACTTAATAACCATAGAGTTAAGGCTGTGATCCCAACTAAAACGATTTCCTTAGAGGAAGGGCTAAAAATACATAAGAGACTTCTAAGGCAAAGATAATTTTCTTAGTTCATCGTATGCCATAATTTCTTTATAGAATATCTTAAACCTCTCTTTTAACGGTAAATCTCCGGTTAGAACTGTAAGACCATTTTCTTTAGCGATCATAAGATGTTGAATATTTACTATTGTATTTCTTCTTGCTGGTCTCTGACCTAACAACTTAGAAATTTCATCAAAATCTATTTCTCTTACTTTTATTTCTACAATATTCAAAACTTTTTTGAAAGTATCCCAATGGGCGTTACAATCTTTTAAAGAAATGTTTAAAGTACTATGTAAATGTCTAAATATTTCTGCTTTGGTAAGATTAGAAACAAAATACTTGTGTTGCTTTCTAACATTATAAAGGTATTTAAAAACTTTTGGCAACTCTTGATTTTTAATTATTTTCTCAAAATATTCGTAAATCATACTTGTGTCAAGATAAATTTTCATATCATATAGTTAGTTAACCCAAATTAAAAAAAATACCTTATGCGGGAGGTGGGATTTGAACCCACGAAGGAACTAATCCACAGGAGTTCTGAAAGTTTTCCTCAGTCCTGCCGAATTGACCAGACTATCGGACCCCCGCTAGACAAATAATTTATTTCTTCTTACTTTTTAAAACTAACTTGCCTTTCTTATATACTCTTCCTTTTTTATATCTTGCTATATATTTCTTCTTTCTAGTAGGAAATTCTATATTTCTCCATTCTTCTTTTCCCATTCCAATCCTAATAAAATATTATAAATAAAATCTATAACTAAATAACGGAGGCAAAGATATGTTATCGCAAATTCCTATAGATTTAAAGAAAGTAAAGAAAGAAGATTTGGACAATGAGATAGCAAGAGTGGGAATTATAGCCGAGTTGGATGCTGTAAGTCTTTACGAGCAGTTAGCAGCTATGACCGAGAATGAAAAGCTTAAGAAAATTCTTTTGGATGTAGCTAAGGAAGAAAAAACGCACGTGGGAGAATTCCAAGCACTTCTACTAAAAAAGGATAAAGAACAAGTGAAAGAACTAGAAAAAGGCAAAAAAGAAGTTGAAGAATTCTAAAAAATTGAAGGATGTTATAAACAATTAAATTTAAGTATTAGTTAGTGTATATTTAAACACTAAAGATTGGTATGAATTTTGTAGAAAAGTTAAATGAATGTTCTGACTTTCGTTCTATATTTGAGCTAGTCAAATCAGCAGTTGAAAACACTATCGGCAAAAAAAGAGTGGGATTAGTTCTTGGTCTAACAGACTTGCCAAGCTTTGTGGGCGCGTTTCATCAAGTGGGTTCTAATTTTATTGTCATGAACAAAAGATTACTAAACGAGGTTTTGGAAACTGGAAATGCAAAATTGATAAACGCATATATCTTTCACATCTTGCTTCATGAATACATTCACTCTCTTGGTTTTTTGAATGAACAGGAAACTAGCATATTGACCTATGAAATATCTAAAAAGTTTTTTGGAGAAGAACATCCGACGACTCTGATTGCTAGATATGGTATAGGTTATTTCTTGTCAAGCATTGAGAGAATCGAGTTTAATGAACCGGAAGAAATAGAAAGTATAGAAATAATTGAAGATATAGAAACTGATAACTTGAGTTATTTCGGTTGAGTTTTTATTTTTTCTTTTTCTTAGACCCGCAATGGCCGCAAGACATTTCATTTACCTCCATTTATCTATTTATTGAATTTAGTATTTCAAATATAACTTTTATTGCCAAGAATTCTGTTATTCTATTTTTTGGTAAAGGTTTTATTTCTACTAAATCTATTCCAATTATTTTTGAAGTACAGATTGTATTAATTAAATCTAAAAATTCTTTATAGGTTAAACCATTTGGTTCTGGGTTTTCAACAGCTGGAGCAATGGAAGGATCGAACACATCTATATCAATAGTTATGTAAATTTTGGAGTCTTTAATAAATTCTTTTAATTTTTCTTTCACATTTTCTAGATTTTCTTTAATTTGACTTGCAGTAAAATATAAAATTTTATTTTCTTTCATGAAATTGAGTTCATCTTCATCGCAGGATCGAACGCCGATTAAACAAACATTTTTCGGAGAAATTATTTCGCAAGCTCTTCTCAACCATGTAGCGTAACTTATTTTTTCGCCGAGGTATTCGTCCTTCAAGTCGGCATGCGCATCGAAAGTTATTATTTTTGTATCTTTCGGCAAAGCCTTCGCTGCTTCCAAACTCACAGCATGTCTTTCGGCAAGAATTAACGGCAGCTTATTTTTTTCAATTGTTTCCTTAGTTTTTTGAATAACTTCTTCCAGCTTAACTTCGCCCGCATCAAATATCCTCGCACTTTCAAGCAGGTTCTTTTCCTTTTCGATATCGAAAGGTTCTACCAGCTGGCTTACTTCTCTAATTGACTCTGGAACTTTGTAAGAAAAGGTAATAACGTTAGCTTCTTCCTCGGAAAAAACATCTGTTACGAATTTGTTCATGTATTTTATTAAAAGTTACAATAATTTATTTTTCTTTATAAAGCCAAGCGTCCCATTCTATAGAATCTCTAATAAATAAAAGACGTAGATTGCGATGTCGTTTTTCTCGAAGATCTTCATATTTTTCTGGGTTTTCAGAAATTTCTACCACCCCATGAAGAAAAACTTCACAGTCGTTAATGTCTCTTCTCCAATAAGCATCTTTTAAAAATCCTCTAAAAGTTTTATTTTCTCTGGGAACATACGCTGATAAGATTACTCGTTCTCCTTCGCCCCTTGCTTCACTTAATTTCGTTAATTTTTTCAATTCCTGAAATATAACGTACGGATGCTTCTTTTCCACATTATCCCCTTATCGATCTCCATATTACTTCTTCATAACTCTCTTGTGCTTCTTGCGCTTGATATCTGTAGAAATACGGTGCAGTTATGGATTTAAGTTTTACTGTTGAGTAGTAAAATTATTTAAAGTCCGAAGAACCACTTGACCCTATCCGCTAAGCTCGGCCTGTATTCTTCTCCCACCAAAAATCCTGCCAGTTTTTTCAAGGACGTCGAGGCTTTCGAGCTTGGCTTGTAAACGACGGTCGGCACGCCGGCTGCTATGCTTTCGGGCACTTTTTCGTCTTCCGGTATGATCATATCTACGGGCACGTCAAACAGCTCTTTAATCCTATCTTCCTTTAGCTCGTACTTCTCTTTTTTCACCCTGTTTAAAACGACGTAAACTTCTTTCTTCATCTTCTTGGCCAACTCTATGATTTTTATCGCGTCCGTGACATCCGGTATGTTTGGCGTTGTGACAACTAAAAGTTTGTCCGAAGCTTTCATCACCTCGATCACGTTCGGCCCAAAGCCAGGAGCAGAGTCTATTATGACGAAGTCGTATTCTGACTTGGCAGTTTTCCAGACCAAGCTTTTGAGCTTTTTGAGGTTAACCTCCTTAATGGTCTCCGGCGAAGAGGGAACTATCTTCACCCCAGTCGTCGAATCTGAATATGTTGCATCTGAAAAATCGGTTTTTCCTCTTATCACGTCCGGCAAAGTTTTCTTGAAGTCACTGTACATGCCGAAGTGCAGCCTTATGTGGGAGCTTACGACGTTGCAATCCAAAACCACCACGTTCCTGTCAAAAACTTGCGTTAGAGCCGTGGCTAGATTGGATGTGACAGTGGTCTTTCCCACCCCTCCTTTTCCCGAAGCTATTCCTATTACAGCTATATCAATCACTCAAATGCTTTTTTAACTTGCTTCTTCAAGTTATTCATAACTCTTTCTTGATAGCTTGGAGTAAAGCTCGTTTTCCAAGGCTTTCTCCTCCATGCTATCTTTCTGATCGAGATTATAACTACTACGAGTAAAATTATTCCCGTTGCTATCGCTTGAACTATTGGGTTGGAAACCGCAGCGATGAAGGCACCTGTTATTATCGCTAATGGGGAAGGCGCTGGAGTGGGAGCTGGACAATCTTCTGGGCAGTTAACATAATCCTCTCCTGCTTCGCATATACCATTTCCACAAACTGGGGCTGGTGTCGGCACAGTTATAATTAAATCAACATCCTTTGTTATAGATACCTCGCCTGAAGTTGCTGTAAACGCCATGGTTAGCGTCCTTGCAGTTTCACCAGATGGCACACTAATCGTTACCGTATAAGCTTGTGTGTTTCCAGTCGGTATATCTGCTGATGCTGGAGAAATAGTTATCCAACCAGCAGGTACGCCACTAACAGTTAATATTGTGTTATTGGCTAAGAAATTTGGAGTAACTTCCAAGGTTAAAGTAGCTGAAGAGCCTGCTTCTATAGTAATACTGCTTGGCCCTGTTATCGTTAATGTTCGGGGTGCAACATATACTACACCTGGGGCTGGAGCAGGTGCTGGGACTGGCACAGTCACAGTTATAACCGGAGTACCGAAGACTCCAAATAAGCTAAAGCTTGTCACGTTTGCCCAAACATACTTTGCTATGGTATTAACTCCACCGACTAAAGGACCATCGTAAGCTACCCACTTAGTCCCGTCCCACTTGTGTATTCTCAAAGAGGACTCGCTTACTCCAGCAGCAGAAACTTCTGCATCGGTATAATTAACTCTTATGATAGCCCAAGATAAAGCACTTTTGATTTTTTCATCAAGGACAATTTCAATATATTTATTCAGTGGCGTTACCGCTAGATTCGCCGTCGGTATTGTTGTATTATCATAATAAGCTATGCTTACCGAACCTTGTGAAACAGTCAAACTCGTAACTATGTCTAAACTTGTGCCAGTGTTGGAGATCGCATCTATAGTTGTTATCGTGTTTGCTGGAATGTTTATTGCGCTACTCGTATAAGTTTGGCTTGACGGAGCAGATATCACACCAAAAATTGTCGATTTGGAGAATATGATTCCATCAGCTTTTATCGCAATCGTGGCAGTGTAAATGTCAGTTTGCCATTCATTTGGGACAAACCACTCTACTGTGTAAGTAAAACTTGTGCTTCCTCCTGCAACAGGCTCAGCATATCCGTAGCCGTAACCATAGCCGAAATGATAGCCATAGCCAGGCCATTCAGCGTATCCATACCCGTATCCGTACCCATATCCAAGAGTGCTGGCCGGAGATAAACTGACGACCAGACTTTGGCCATCGCATGTAACATTTTGGTTGGAAAAGCCAGAGGAGCTAAAGTGAAGAGAACAATTTGTCAAGGAATTTTGAGAACCAGTTATGTTTAATAAAACATCTGTTATAGGGATCAGTTCTCCTGTGTTGATATTTACATCAATGTTAAAAGTTACTTTTTCGTTTTTTGCGTAGGCCAATTTGTCTGTAGTGAAAGCTATGGTTAAAGCTGCAACTGGACCTGAAGATAAAATTAAGAAAATAATAAATGTGGAAAGAGCTAGGGAAAGAACTCTGTTATCTTTGAAAAGACCATTCCTTATTCTATAGAATCCTATGCTCTTTCCCATTTATACACCTATGTGTTAATATTTTTTAGGAAAATTAACTTTATAAATACCCTATTCAGAACTTTCATCCTCTTCAAGTAAAAGAACTGATAACAAGAAAACTAAAATACCACCTATTATTGGCAGAAAAACTTGTAAGTATCCTAATCGAAGTTGCTGAAACTTATAGAATAATATAGCAAATGTAGCTATACCAGCTGTTGAAGCATAAAGGTAATTCCATCTCGTTTTCTTTATTCTAACTTTTTTCTCTGGTAATGGAAATAAAACTGTGATTATACCAAAGCTTATGACAATCCAAAGCAAATAATCGGTCTTTAAGTATTTTGAAACAATTGACGGAAAGATTTCTTCTGGTAATAGAGCGAGTAGAAAGATTACTAAAAGAGTTATAAACACATTTTTGATGACTATTCTTACAGACCTGAATTTCATTCTATCCACTCTAGGTAATAAGTAGCTACTTCCCAGTCATACTTTGGCGTAGCAAGAACCTTAGTTCCAAGAGAAAACAATTTGCTAGTTTCAATCTTATCTATAACAATCATCTCAGGCTTACCTATAAGGAATCTGTATCTTTGTTTACTATCTCTAAAGGCATTGTCTGCAAAATCTTTTGAATAAACGGCCCAGCTAAGTGTCGTAAAGTTCCCTGCCATAATTTTTTTTGATTCCAGCTCAATTAAAACACCGTTTTTATTTTGATAAAGCAACCTTATTTCTTGCTCTTTAGATGTTTTGAGCGTTATGTTGACGACATGAATATCTGTGTCATTTACCTTTATCCAAAATGGGCATAGCGTAGTTCTGCATTCTCTAAAACTTGTATTTCCGTATGCAACTCTGCTTTCGTAGTATGTTTCTTCTATATAACCATGATTGTTGTCAGCATCTGAATCAGAGGGAGTGCCAACATCGATTATATCTGGCAATTCCTTTTCTAGGAATTGTGTCTCACCTTGTTTTATCTCTGGGGTAATAAGTATGTCAATGCCAGAACAATAAGCCTTATTTGTAGTCGAATCATTTTTGTAATATTCTTTTAGTATCTCATGCGGAACTTCAACATGTTCTAACTTATATTCATTCACATTATCTTTTGGCTCAAAATATTTTTCATCAAAACCTTCTAGAGTTAATTCTATTCTATCTAGATTATCATTTTTCATGTTTACTAGCGCAAAACTTGACCATGGGGTTGTTTTGTTACATATTTTAGACCAGACTTTTGTAGCGCCTGTTAAGCTACATTCTGTTTCCTTCCATTCAGAATCCCCCTTACCTTCTGGGATACATTTGGGGTTAAAATCTAGGTACTTCCAATTGCAATCGTTTGCAGGCGTGTTTTCCCATTGAATATTTTTTTGAGACTTTGAAGTGCTTGCAACAACATCTTGATATCTGATTTTTAAAGATGACCTCAAATGAGTAATGTTGTTTTTATCCAATTCCAAAGCTTCTAGAGAAGAGAAAAATTGATTCGGGTTAAAAGTGATGTAGTGCAATGTGCGATTAATCAAACTCCTGTAAATAACGTTGTCCTTAAAAATTGTATCAGAAAATCTTTCTTTCGGACTGATAACAATACCTGTTTTTTCAAAATCGTCCTTATCTCCTACATTATCGATTATAGTCAATATACTCTTTGTTACGTTGATTGTAGGACATGTAGCATACTTGCCTGAAAAATCTATGTGTTTAACAAACTTTTCTGTCGAGTTAATTTTAATTGATATTCTGACAACTTCAGGCTCTTTTACCTCTATTTTTTGAATAGTTTCTGGGTTGATAGACGAGCTAAATCCAATTAATTCAATGTTCTTTATCAAAGCATTTCTGTCAGGACAGCAGAAGTCATTTAAAAACGTGAATCTTAAGTTATGTTTTCCTTTTGAAATAAAACCTAATAATATCGATTTAACTATCCACTTATCATTTCCTTTGTCTAAAGAAATTGTGCCAATATTTTTTTCATCTAACTCCAATTTAATAAAAGTTGGTGCTGGGTCTACGTCTTTTGCATCCAAGTTTAAAATGTAAGTTCCACTTGGCAATTCAACGGAAAAATCAGCATAGTCATTTGTATGAGCTAAATTTATATAATCTTCTGCCTTAGAGCCACCAACTACAGTTGCACTCTGAATATCTAGCTTTAACGTGATAGACGCATTTGTTTTAATCTCTTGAAGAGATTGAACTTGCAAAAGGGTTATTAATCCACTTATCGATTTAATATTTGTAACTACAAAAAGAGATAAAATAATTCCAACTACTATTAGGATACTTGCTATTTTCAGAAATTTTTCATCTTTCATTGGGAGCTACCTTAATTATATTTAAATAGCTTACTATTTTCATAATAAAATGTAAGCTATTTAAGTTTAACTTAAATTGTATCTACTTAATGATGGTAATGGTGAAAAGATGAATTTGGTTGTAATGATACCGGCTTATAATGAAGAAAAAACAATAGGAAGAGTTATTAGACAGATTCCTAAAAAAATTAAAGGGGTATCAAAAGTCAAGGTTTTGGTCGTAGACGATGGTTCTACTGATAACACTGTTAAAGTTGCTAAAAAATTTGGAGTAAATAAAGTAGTTTCTCACAAACAAAATTTGGGTTTAGGTATTGCATTTAGAACCGGCTTAGATACCGCTTTAGAAATGGGAGCAGATATTATTGTTAATATCGATGCTGATAATCAGTATGATGCTAAAGAAATTCCAGAACTAATCAAACCCATTCTTAATGGTAATGCAGACATCGTCTTGGGTTCTCGTTTTAAAGGTTGGATAGAGGATATGCCTTTTGTTAAAAGAATTGGGAATAAAACATTTAGTTGGCTGGTGAGAAGGTTGTCTAGCTTACCGATAAGTGATGCACAAACCGGTTTTCGAGCATTAACCAGAAGTGCAGTTTTAGCAATTAACCTGTTTTCCAATTATACTTATACGCAAGAGATGATAATCCAGGCTGCCTACAAAAATTTGAAAATAGTAGAAGTTCCTTGTAGTTTTAGGAAAAGAGAAGGGAAGTCTAGGCTGATTTCAACAGTTGGAAGGTATACAAAAAATTGCATTGCAATAGTTTTGCGAACTTATAGAGATTACAAACCTTTGCAACTATTCGGGTTGATTGGTGGATTAATTTTTGTTTCAGGTCTAACTTCTGGTTCGTACGTCCTTTACCATTGGTTAACTACAGGTTTAGTTTCACCTCATATACCTCTAGCAATTTTAACTGCTATCTTACTTATATTCGGATTTCAGATTATTGTCTTTGGATTAATAGCGGATATGGTTGGAAGCCAAAGAAAACTTATAGAAAGAATTTTTTACGAGATTAAAAAAGAAAATTATGGGAAGAAAAAATGAGAATTTTATTCATAACTCGAAAGTATCCACCTTCTATTGGCGGTATGCAAAAGGTTAGTTATGAATTAATACAAAACATGAGCAAAATTACAGAGACACATACGATTACTTGGGGTAGGTCACAGGCGTTTCTTCCTTTTTTTCTTACATATGCTTTTTTTGAAAGTTTATGGATTGTTTATCGAAAAAATATAGAAATTATTCATTTATGTGATGGATTATTAGCTCCTTTAGGTGTTGTAATTAAAAGTCTTACAAATAAACCTGTTACTGTAACTATTCATGGATTAGATATCACTTTTAAAAATAGAGTTTATCAATTTCTTATTCCTAGATATATTAAAAAATTAGATAAGATTATTTGCATCAGTAATGCAACAAAAGAAGAATGTATAAAGAGAGACATTCCTACAGAGAAAATTGTTATTATACCTAATGGAATTTCTGATGAGTATTATCTAAATAAAGATAAAACTCAGTTGAGAAAAAAGCTGGAAAATAAAATAAAAATTGATTTAAAAAACAAGAAAATTTTACTTTCTGTTGGAAGATTGGTTGAAAGAAAAGGTTTTCATTGGTTTATTGAAAATGCAATGCCTAAATTATTAGAAGAAAGAAATGATATTATTTACTTAATTGCTGGTGATGGTCCTTTAAAAGGAAAATTAAAAAATATTATAGAGAAAAACAGCTTAGAAAATTATGTTTTTTTGCTTGGAAAGGTTAATAATGAAACATTAAAATTACTTTATAATTCTTCAGATGTATTTGTTATGCCAAACATACCGGTAGAGGGAGATATGGAAGGATTTGGTATTGTTGGATTGGAAGTGAATTCATGTGGAATACCAACTATAGCTTCAAATATAGAAGGCATGAAAGATTTTGTTAAGAATGGTATAAACGGTTACATAGTAGAACCTAAAAATTACAATGGTTTTATAAAAAAAATTAAAAGAAGTGTGAAATTTAGCTCAAAAATGAAATTCTATATACGAAAATATACATTAAGAAATTTTTCGTGGGAGAAGCTTGGGAAAAAATATTTGAATGAAATAAAAAATGTGAGTGTCTATGAAAAAAATAATTATTAGTGGTTGGTTTGGTTCAGGAAATGCTGGGGACGAGGCTATTTTGCTTTCAGAAATAAAAATGTTTAAAAGGTTTTTACCTAAAGCAAAGATTACTGTACTTTCTGAAAATCCTACCTATACAAAGAGATTACAAAAAGTTGAAGGAATAAAGTTTTCACTAACAAATTTAATTAAGATTTTAAAAACAATTAAACCTAATGATATTTTCATCTTAGGTGGGGGGGGATTAGTTCAGGATCAATCAAGTGTTTTAAATATACCTTATCATTTAATTAAAATAATTTTAGCTCTTCTTCTCAATCTAAAAATAGGCTTATTATTTGTAGGTATTGGTCCTGTAAACAGTAAATTGAATAGAATTCTAACAAAAATTATTCTTAATAAAGTTAAAGTCATCGTTGTGAGAGATGAAAATTCTAAAATCTTTTTAAGAGAATTAAAAATAAAAGTACCAATTCTTGTAGGTGCCGATCCTACAATTTTTTTAAAGCCCAAAAAAACGCAAAAGTGCATTGATTTATTTAATAAAATAAGGGAGAAAGAAATTACAAAAATAGGAATAGCTTTACGCTCTTTTGGATATATGGGTACTTGGTTTTATTTAAAAAAGAAAATTTTAAAGTATAATAGAGATTTTCAATTTAGTAAATTTAAAAGAAAAATTAGTAAAATTTGTGATTGGTTAATAGATAATTATAAAGCTAATATAATTTTTTTAGATTTTTACCCAGACAGAGACAACAAAATAGCTAAAGAAATTATAAGTCGAATGAAAAATAAGGATAAAACATTTATTTTTACTGAATGGGAAGATCCTTCAGAGTTGCTATATGTGATAAAAAATTTAGATATTTTAATTGGAATGCGATTACATTCTTTAATTTTTTCTTCCGCTGTTGGAACACCTTTTATAGGAATCAATTATGCACCTAAAATTGAAAATTTTGTAAATTCTTTAAACTTACAAAGTTGTTTAATTAATTTAAATAAAATTAATATCAAAACGTTAAAAAACAAATTGGAAAAAATTTTATCTAAAAAGGTTAGTATCAAAAATACTCTGCTGAAAAAGATTAAAAATACGAAAAATAATTCAGAAAAAACTTTTAGCTATTTTTTAAGAACTCTTAGTAATTATAATGAAAATTTTAGTTAACCCTTACCACTTTTATCAATTTGGTATAAAATAGACATTTGTCCTTCCCAAACCCTCTTAAAGTATGGTGATTCATTAATCTTAATATAATGTTGCGGATAGTAACCAGTAACGGACTTAAACCATGCTCCATGAAATAATTTTTCCATTTTTTTATCCCTATATAAAAGTACCCACAAAATATTATATTTTTCCATAATACTCGCAACATCTTTTTCAGTAGTCCAATTCAGAAAAGTTATTGCTTCGCTTTTATCCACGTCACTTAACATCAATATTTTATTTTGAGGAAGAAATGGTTGGATGCTGTAAGACCTAAAATAAATATTTTCCATGCTTTTTATTTGCTTTTGTATATTGTTTAAGTCTTGATACCATGGGCTAAGATATTGCTGATCGCCTTGAAACTCACTCAAAATTTTTCCGATATTTATTATTCCAAGAACACATATTAAAGAAAAAAATATTATTAACATTTTTAGATTTGTTTTTTGATAAACAACAAAAAGTCCCATACCCGCTAATATGACAAGTATCGGTAAAGAAGAATATGCATACTTGGGATAAGTAGGTACCTTTCCGATGATAATTAGTATAGTTGAAAAAAACAGCCAAGATAAGATCAAGGCATTGTTTTTGTATTTAAACAAGCCTATGAATGAAAAAAGAATTGCGGGAATTAGAAAAACAGATTTTGGGATAAACTCGATAAATTTTACATAATAATCAAGTGTATAAGGCGATGGCTGTTTCCAAAAAACCGTGTTTATAATTTCACCATATTCTAGAACTAACCATGTATTTGGATAGTGATAAAAAAGGATACCTGAAACAGATATAGTCCAAACTAACCATGGTATTATAAATAATAAAAAGAAAGAATAAAATTTAGCAATATGACTGAACTTTACTTTCTTTTTCATAAACTTATTTAAGGTAAAATATAAAAACGGTATTCCAATTGCCCCTAAAGCATGATTTTTAGAGTACACAGCTAATGCCATTGAAAAAGCAGAAATTATAATCTTTTTAATACTACTATTTTTTGTATATTCATTTAAAAAATATGTTGACAATGTTACAAAAAATAAGGACATAATATAAGGCACTGCAAGTTGAGATATCTCAAAAAATACATTTGAAAAAAAGAAAAATAGTAGGGATATAGACGCAATAATATAGTTTGTTTCTTTTTTAATGAATTGAAAAATAATTAATACGAGCAATACTGAGAAGATACTTTGTATGACCCTTAGCGACATATATTTGTAACTATTCCATACTAAAAATACAGCATACAGAACTTGTGTAATAGCAGGTCCTGTATCTATTTTTCCTTCTTCTAAAAATATTTTAGCTCTCCTAAACTCTCTACCAGAATCGCTATCCAAAAGAATAAAATTATAAGAAAGATAAATACTTAGAAAGAATATAAGTAATAAAAGAATAATTGGAAAGATATATTTTACTAGATTTCTAGTCAATAATTTTATTTTTCCCATTCAAGTACCTCAATTTATACCTATAAAATCTTTAAACTTAATTACTTTATAATCTTTGTTTGTCAGTGAAAGAATCATTAAATTCACCCAACCAAAAGGTAGTAAAATGAAAGAAATTATCAAAGGAACAACTTATCTGCTGATAGCCCAACTGGCATTTATTATTAGTGGTTATCTTATCCATTTTGGTCTAGGAAGACTGTTAGGGCCAGAATTGTACGGGATATATGGAGTAGCTCTTTCACTGATAACAATTTCTACAATTATAACCAATTCTGGCATTCCTCTTGCCCTGTCGAAGTATGTTTCAGAGAACGAAAGTTTAGCAAAAATAGTTAAGAAAACAGCGCTGAAACTCCAGCTAATTCTATCTTTCTCTTTATTCTTAGTTTTCTTTTTATTAGCAGATTTTATAGCTTTGCTATTAAATGACTTGAAATTAATTTCTTATATTAGATTAATAGCTTTCGTGATTCCATGCTATGCCTTCTATTCATTGTTTTCAAATTATTTAAATGGACTGAGGGAATTTAAAAAACAGTCAAAGACAATAATTTTCTATTCTTTATCAAAGCTTATTGCAATTTTTACACTAGTTTTTCTTGGGTTTGCTGTATTCGGGGCGATAGCTGGCTTTATGATAGCGCCTTTTCTTGCTATGGTCTTAGGAATCTACTACTCCTCAAAAATAAAAACTATGTCAAGAGAAACTTTTTTTCCAACAAGGAAAATAATTTGCTTCGCAGCTCCGATGATTGTTTTTTCTTTATCCACAACCTTAATTCAGAACATTGATATACTTGCAGTAAAAATTTTCTCTCCATTAGAGCTTGCAAATAAGCTAACTGGTTTTTACAATGCAGCTTCGACGATATCAAAAATACCTTACTTCCTAATTCCGGCCTTAACTATGGCACTATTTCCAACAATCTCAAGATTGACTTCCTTAAAAAACCATAAACTCACAAGAAGATACGTCCAACAAGCACTACGCTACTCATTAATGTTCTTACTTCCATTTTCATTTCTAGTTGCTTCTACATCACCTGAATTAATGACTTTAATCTACTCAAAATCTTACATCGATGGGTCACTACCATTACCAATTTTGACTTTTGGAATCATGTTTCTCACGTTATTCGTAGTTACTGCAACTATAATTTCTGGGTCAGGAAAACCAAAAATACCAATGCTAATTTTATTCTTCGTTGTCATAATCGACTATCTACTAAACTTCTTATTAGTCCCAAGATATAGTTTGGTAGGAGCAGCGATAGCTACTACTTTTGCTTCTGCTTTAGCGTTGATAATTTCATCGTTGTATATAGTAAAAAATTTTAAAGTGCTAGTCAGCTTTTCGTCTTTCATGCGTATAACTTTAGCCTCACTCATAATTTTTCTGATATCAATGTTAACTCCAGTTCATGGTCTTCTACTATTAGTTAAATATGCATTTCTTGGCTTCATTTACTTTGTTTGTTTAATTGTTCTGAAGGAAATAAAAAAAGGAGATTTAAGGATATTTGAGGATGCTCTACCGTTTGGGAAAAGAGCTGTCAAATTGTTTGAGAAGTTTATTTGAGCTTAACTATTAATTTCTAATTATGAAACTTCAAAAAATATTGCAATTAAGTTTTCTTCAGCTTTGCATAGTTTACGGTTTTCTTTTGCTCCTCGTAAACTTGAAATATCTCTCAATTTACAGCATTAATTTCATCTTGTATAGTTTATTTTTAGCAGCTATAGGAAGCTATGTTATTTTAAAACAAAAAGAAAAGGAGGATAAAAAATTAACAAAAATTTCTATTGCAGCATTGCTGGCTTTCACTTTAATTTCATTGGTGTTTAGAGCCATTCCTTATGCTTCCAATTCAATTCCTCTAGGTTATGATCCTGGTTTGTATAAATATATTTTTGAGACTTATAGGAATTCTTTGCCAGATGTGCCAGAAGAAAGCTTAGACTTATGGATTAGAACCGGTCATCCTCAAGGTCTATTTTTAATAGGTGATTTCCTTTATTTGTTTGGAGCTGATACAAATCAAATTTTAACTGCCTTCTTAATCTTCTTTTCTCTGATAATTGTTCTTCCTCTGTTTTGTTTAACGAGAAAGCTTTTCAATCAAGATATTGCTTTACTAACTGTCTTGCTTTACTGTTTGTCTTATGCCCAGTTCCTAACTTTTCAATTAAATTATTATAAAAACATCTTAGGCTTATTCTTTCTGCTAACCTCTTTTTATTTTTTGGAAAAATGGAATTTCGGAATATTTACCCTTTCTTCGGTAGCTTTGGGTATCTTCCATCAGCCAACATTTCTAATCTTTGCTTTAATTTTTCTAGCTCAGATTCTATTAAAAATAAAGAACAAAGAAATTTTAAAGAGAAATATTTTTGCTGGCATGTTAATTATGCTTTTGCTTATCCCTTTCTACTTGCCAAGATTCAAAGAAGTAATTCTAGACGTCTTTATTCCATCCATAACAGAGCCTGGCGCTGGGACATTTATGCCATTTAACTTGTACGAATTGGTTTCTTTATCCTATCTGCCATTTGCATTCATCGGTTTTATTTTTCTACTAATAAAAAAGAAATTTAATATTTTGTTCCTTTGGTTTATAATAAATTTTACAATAGTTCTAGGAAAGTTGGTCTTCTACAACCGATTAATCATCCCGTTAGATATACTATTCACAATGTTAGCTGGTATAGGAATTTACTACTCTCTTCTCAAAGTTAGACACAATAAGATTTTGAAGATTTCAACATTTGGCTTATTGATTGTCTCTGGCTTTCTGTTAACTTTAAATTATTCCTTAGCCGCTAAGCCATTAATATCGCAGAAGCATTTGGAAGCAATGGAATGGATTAAAAATGATACAGAGCAAAATGCATTTATAATGGCGACAAGCTACGACACTCCTTGGGTTTTAGGATATGGGGAAAGAAAGGTTATCGCACCAGGATTTTTAGATTGGAATAAGTGGGATAAAAGTGAATGGTTTGAATTTCTAGGTGGAAATGACTTAAACAAAACCATGGAATTGCTAAGTGTCTATGATAGACCATTATATATTTATTTTTCTAAATTACCAGCAAATTCTGTGAGATGGAGCAAGTTTAACAACTTTGAAAAAGTTTATGAAACAAATTATGCAGTAGTTTATAAGGTAGAATAGCATGGAGTTGTCTTTAATTATAGAAGCCTTAAGGTTGATTTTTGGTAGCGTCTTTGTTTTGTTTGTTCCTGGCTTTGCACTGAGTTGGGCTTTCTTTCCTAAAAAAGATATAGATTGGATTGAAAGAATTGCTTTAAGTTTTGCATTGAGCATTGCTGTAGTACCGTTAGCGATTTTCTATTTGAATAGATTTGTTGGTGTCAAA
>Ga0315312_1000527_pt1 | contig 42815 bp, 35 predicted proteins | sample TDP7_MG_FD_203629 | JGI IMG/M metagenome (GOLD analysis project Ga0315312, IMG submission 203629) | Freshwater sediment microbial communities from Lake Towuti, South Sulawesi, Indonesia - TDP7 | ecosystem: Environmental > Aquatic > Freshwater > Lake > Sediment | place: Indonesia: South Sulawesi... | reverse complement strand
AACTGGTCTGCGGTACCCCAGATATCTACGCCTGCGGCGGTCATCGTATATGTGCCCGCCGGGGCCTCTACAAAATCTGCCGGGTTGCCTTTGAACCAAAGCGACAGTGCTTCAATACCTTTTATAGTCCAATTCTGCGTAGGACTCAACGTCATGGTCGCCTCGGAATACCTTGCAGTGCCGGCATTGTTGTAGAATAACGGCATCGCCTGCTTATCGCCATGAACAATAGTTTTCTCGGCAAAAGGAGGATTCTCATAACCAACGATAGAACCGTTTGTCGTGGTGCCGTATCCATCCAGCCACGTATTAAATATTCTGTTGCTCTTTGGGTCAGTTGTGTCGAGGTCATTGTAGCTCTCGAAATCGTCTACGATATAATATTCTTGTGTTCTAAAGTTCCAGAGGTCGCCCTGCCATGTTGCGGGAGTCTGAGCATCATTGACCTCATCAACACGCCAGTAGTAGGTCTTGCTTAAATCGAGAGACAAAGGACCATAGCTGGCCTTGGTCACTGAAGCGACAGGTGCGGTACCATCTATCACCGCTTGCTGGTCTGTGCTAAAGTACACGTTGTGCTTGGCCGCTTCTCTTCCGGCTCTGAAGCCAAGGGTTACATCAGCGGGCGCATCTATTGTGCCCATAGAGACACCTGTCGCCCCCGAGTCCGGCTTGGGCTCTCTTGCAAGTACGGGTATGTACAGGAAGCGGACCTCGCTGAGGCCGTATTGGGTCAGAAAGCCCCAGTTGCTTTTAGCCGTGAGCCTTACGTATTTTACTACCGCGCCGCCAAAATCAATGGTGGTATTATGAGCGTAACCGGCTGCGCCAGGTGCCCGGGCAAACTGATGAGTAGTACCCAAGGTCGTATAGTTGGTGCCATCAACCGAATACTCGATTGTAACATCTTTGAACCCGAAGCCGACGAAAGACTCAACCATTTGATTGGAGTTCCATACCCACATCTGGTGGAGTTTGTAGACCTTGTCGAACTCATATTTGACCCAGGCCCCTGCTGGCTCACTGCCGCTAAGCCACATATCGGTCGGTTCTTTCGAGTGCAGGTCGTGAGCATCCAGACCCGAGCCGTTGATGGTTTTTTCAGGGCCCATATCTGCATTGTGCATGCTTGAAGCTGTAGCAGTTATGTTCTTGATAGGATAACCGGTTGGCTCGGTCGTAAAACTCCAGACATTACCGTTGTGTACCGTATAGTCAGGCGGGCCGTTGACCTCATCAACGCGCCAGTAGTAAGTAGTGTCAAAATTAAGGCGTTGGGGCGGGGTGTAGCTGTTGGCGTCCTGGGTAATACCGCCAATACCATCGTTGACGTCGGTGAAGTTTTCACTCAAGTAGACTTTATGCCCCTTGACTGGCGGAGCATATTTTCCCGGCGTCCAGCTAAGGACGACTTCTCGTGGGACATATATAGCCTCATTAGCAGGGTAGGGCTCTTTAGCCTGTCCCGGCGGAGCTCTTAAACCCAACGCATAATTGACCGCCGCTTTAATCAGTGCATAAGCATTTTCATTCAATACATCATGTGCGTAATAGTGAAAGAACATGCCGATGCGGGTATGCGCTGCTACCTGAGGGCTGCCATCTCCTGGAGGCAAAGCCAGCCTGGCACCCTTTTCGTAGATAAGAATAACATCCCAAGTCTGGCCGTTAGCTAAGGTGGCTGTTGCAATGACGGTGCCCTCTCCTCCTACGCGGCCATTGGCAAATTCAGCCATGCCTGCTGAGCCCGTGATATTAGTCAGAACGGTCACGGTTCCGTGGAGACCTGCGGCCAAAAAATGCCCAGGATTGACAATCGTTATATCTGTAGTTGCCACCGCGCTTGTTTGACATGGGCTATTAAGTGTCATGCCCATTTCATCCCAGGCGTAAGGCTCGCCGACGACTATGGGAACTTCCATTCCTGTGATTTTGTTGGCAACGTTGCTGGAGCCTACCGATTCAGAAATCCAGACCATATCCGCGGCAGCAGCGGCAGCCTCCATGGCTGCTTCAGCCTGATTGTCATCAAAATATGTTACGGTGTGCCCAAGGCTTTCAAAGAAATTTTTTAGCAACACATCATTGGGGTATGTTGCTAAGGTCGGATCAGCCACTATAAATAGTATATTAGCCCCCCTGACTCCAGTAGCTGAAAAACTAAGTATTACCGCCAAGCAGAGTAAGCTTCTTACAATTCTTTTCTTCAACATAATTTTTTCCTCCAAATAAGGTTTCCACTTCCCAAATTAAGAACTTTTATAAATCATTTCTTTGGACATAATAATCCTCCTTCAAAAAATAATTAAATTAACTATGCTTTGACCCCAGTCACGATATGCTGGTGGTCGAGCCCTTAGCTTCCTTTTATCCGTTTCTATCAGAAGCGGACTTACAAGTCTTAACGTCTGCCATATTAACCACGCCCCTCATATCTTGCTTCGCCAGCCCCCGCGTCTCCCGACGCGAGTCGGGGCGCCGGGCAAGAAGCAATGGGGGCCACTTCAATTGACCTATGGCTATGGAGCCAACCGATACAGCCGAACGTCGTCAAAGTACAATTTACCGCTGGCACCATTGCCGTCAATCCCAACAGCAAGCTTAGTGACCCTCTGCAGGTTCACGCCCAACGATGCAAGAGCAATATTCCACTGTTTCCATTGTGATTTCGCTATGTCACCCGCATCACCGCCATAGACCACCTTGGAGCCGTTAATCTTCACGTACAACTGCCCCGTGTTCCCCGCAACGCCCTGGAAGAAAAGCACCAAAGTCTGGCTGCCGGCTTTGGTCCAATTCTGCCCAACGGCAAAGGTCCGCTCGGCCTCTGAATATGCTTTGCCGGCTGTGTTGCTGTAGGCGAGCGGCATCGCCTGCTTACCACCGTGAACAATAGTTTTCTCGGCAAAAGGAGGATTCTCATAACCAACGATAGAACCGTTTGTCGTGGTGCCGTATCCGTCTATCCACGCGTTGAATATCCTGTTGCTCTTGGGGTCGGTAGTGTCAAGGTCATTGTAGCTCTCGAAATCGTCCACGACATAGTATTCCTGCGTCGTAAAATTCCAGATATCGCCCTGCCACCTTGCGGGGGTCTGGGCTTCATTGACCTCATCGACCCGCCAGTAGTAAGTCTTGTTTAGATCGAGGGACAAGGGACCGTAGCTGGCCTTGGTCACGGTAGCAACAGATGCGGTACCATCTATCACCGCCTGCTGGTCTGTGCTAAAGTACACGTTGTGCTTGGCTGCCTCTCTTCCTGCTCTAAAGGCAAGGGTCACATCAGCGGGCGCATCTATTGTGCCGATAGAGACACCTGTTGCCCCCGAATCCGGCTTGGGCTCGCTTGCATAGACCGGTATGTGGAAGAAGCGAACTTCACTGAGACCATATTGGGGAAGGATGCCTCCCCAGTTGTTATTGGCTGTGAGCCTGACGTACTTTGCTGCCGCGCCACTAAAATCAATAGTGGTATTGTGTGCATAGTCTGACACTCCGGTCGCTCGGGCAAACTGGTGAGTAATGCCCAATGTCGTGTAGTCGATGCCATTGGCCGAATATTCAATGGAGACATCTTTGATCCCCAAACCAAGCACTGGTTCGAGACTGTCATTAGAGTTCCATACCCACAGCTCATGCAGCTTATAAACCTTGTCGAATTCAAATTCTATCCAGGTCGGCTGTGGCCCTCCAGCACTGCTCAGCCACATATTGTTGTCGCCTTCTTTGCCGTGCAATAAACCACTTTCATCCAGTCCCGAACCGTTGACGGTATTCTCGGGACCACGATTGGCTGCTTGGCTGGAAGCTGTTGTGGTTATATTCTCGATAGCGTAAGCAAAGGGCTCAGTTGTAAAACTCCAGACGCCACCTTTATATACCGTAAAGTCTGGCGGGCCGTTGACCTCATCGACGCGCCAGTAGTAAGTCGTGCCGAAATCAAGGCGTTGCGGCGGAGCGTAGCTGTTGGCATCCTGGATTACACCGCCAATGCCGTCGTTGACATCATTGAAGTTCTCACTAAGGTAGACTTTGTGCCCGTTGACTGCCGGTGCGAACGTTCCTGGTGTCCAGCTAAGAGAAACATCCCGGGGCACATCTGTTGCACCATCAGCAGGACTTGGGTCGGCGGCACTTGTCAAGCTGTATTCCTCAAGCTTGAAAGCCATCATGGCATAACCTTTACCACCATAATTGGCGTTTTGAGATTTGATTGAAAAGCTGCCGTCTGCGCCGCATGAAATATCTGTCCACTTCATGACATAACCGTTTACGCTGTTATAGCCGACACAGAATTCCCCTGATGCTTCCGAGAGTTTCTTTACACCGGCACTGGTGGCGTAGATATATGCATCGGCGCCTTCAATGGTTACTCTGGTCCATCTGTCGGTATAAGAGGAGCTGGCACGGTTTGACGTTAAAGTGATAGTGTAGCTCGCACCCGGATTCAAACCTTTGAAAATTATAGCTTTATGCTCGGCTGTACTGTCGAGTTCGTTTCCCCCGGTTAAATCGAGGATGCCGCCAAAGATATAATCCGCCTCGGTGCCCGCATTGCAATTACCTCCGTTGGTAGGCCACGCATCCCCGTTAGCGTCGCCATCACCGACTATTTCTCCGCTCATGGTAACGGTCAATGTGGCCCCGGTGTCGAAATCCATTAGTGCCTTATTGGTATCCAAATATGTATAGGTGGTAACATTTAAACCCAGAGCGGCGGTGCCGCCGTTGCCGTCTAACAGGTCGTTATAGGCGACCCAATTGGCGGAGGTGACATTCGCCAAAGCCATTATCAAAACAAAAGTAGTTAAAAGAAATAATTTCTTACACATAATAGTCCTCCTTCAAAAGCCCAACCTGTTCTTCGTCCTCCTTCTTGCTTTCGCAAGAAAGCAGGGGGACGAAGGATGAATATGAGCAGTTAATTGAAATGCGAAAATCTTCACTCTGCAGTACAAAGTCCCTATATAGCTCCGTACTTTTGACAATAGCTGCTCCTCCATCGAAAAACTGCAAAGATTCCACAGGTTAGAAGGCCAAAATCCACAGATACCCGCCCACTCTTTCGCTGCGCTCGGGGCAAGCTTTCTCTCGCTCAGGGCAGGCTCTATGCCGGCAAAAGCCTCACTTATTTTATTTATACCACATTAGCTGCTTCGCTTCAAGGAAGAAATTGCCAATGTTTTTGAATATGGATTATTCATACTTTTTGATAAGATTGTACAACAAAGCGTAACTATCTTATTTGCAATATCTTATAAGTATTTGCATGGGGGGAATTTGTCTCTGACTTCTTTTGCAGAAGTTATTTTCCGGTGCCTGCAACAAATGATTCGGCCCCGGTAAAACATTCCCAACAACCACCGGTCAAACCCTCATCCGCCATCTCACAAAACAATAAAGGAAAGATAGTGCTCTGTCACAGCTCTATTGATGGATTGCATATTTTATGCAAGGTTGTCACCCCGAGCCCGCCAGAGGTGGGTCGAGGGGTCTATTAAAACAGATTCCTCGACTCCGCTGCGCTCCGCTCGGAATGACAATCCCTCAAATCATGCGTGAAAGAGCAATAGTCCTGTTTTGTGTGCTGAGCAGCGTCTGGAGTGGATGAGTATCCCACTTAACTCAGACCTGAAAACTGAAAAAGGCGTTCATTTGCACACTGGGTCATACAAAAACACAAAACAACACGAAGACTGTAATTCCACTCCTTAAAAATCAGGTCAGTCCTCAATCCTATTAATCTGAGCAGAAAAATATGATATTTTTATATACCGCCTTATTAGCCGGCCATGCTTGATATAATCAAATACTTATATGACACAGAACCGCCAATGCCCAAAGCAGGTCTTTTTTGGCGACGACTTTTGTTTCATACCTTTCATTTATAGGTATAAGATGAACATCTTTGTGAGTTGTTCTTATGAGCTTACATGTAACCCCTATTTGATTTGCAACACGCGCAATCCCAATTTGGCCCTGCGCCGCCGGAACTGAGGGACTTAATATCACAATGTCGCCGTCGTTTATCCTTGGTGACATACTGTCACCGTCTACATGCAGAGCAAAACTATCAGGAAATAGCTTGTGGATATCTTCGCACTGGACAAACTCAACTATTTCCTCCTGCCCTTGCCCGCAAACCTGAATAAGATTAGCACCCTGCTTCTTGATGCCCTCGACTAAAGGCAGTGCTTGCAAATCGATTGACACCTTGCCATCTACAGAACCAATAATCTCTTTGCCGATATGCTTTTTCACCAACTCATCAAGTTCGGTAATGGCCCTCTCTGGCTCCGGTAGAAATGCTTGGTCCCAAAAATGAACCATCCCCGCCGCGGTTCGGCCAAGCACCGGTATCCACCCCGGTCGGTCCGATTGGGGGAGCTGAACTTCGGAATAAAATTCTTTTTCAATCCCTTTTTTCTCGCATAATAGCTCGATAAAAGCAAGAACCGCTTCGGTCAACTCTGGATTGTTAGCCAACAACTTATCTAATTTTTTCAAAAGTCCACTATTTGACCCGGACGAGAAATTTTTTTCGATACTCTGGCCAGTTAGCAACCATTCCAAGTCCGCTCCTGTAACCTCACATATTTTCAGCAGAATCTCAATTGGAGGAACCCTGTTGTTTTCATAATAGCTGTATGTAGAAGGACTTATGTCTAAAGCCCGGGCAAATTTGCTTTTGCCTCTATCGCCTGCATACTGCTCACGAAGGAGCTTAACGCGTTGAATTATCGCATTTTCGCTAAAATTTGTCATAAATATTTCGCTTTTATGTAATTTATACTTGCAAATTTACACTTTTGCGTTAATATTTGGATAAACATAATTTATTGATGTTCTACTTTGGTTATAATATGAATTCTGTCAAGAGGGAGATTATAAAGAAAATGAAAAAATATACAAGTAAAAAACCAAAAGGGGTAATATCACCGAAAAAAGTTAAAAGAACAAAAAATGTGAAAGGCCAAAAAAGAGCAGCAGAATATGTAAGTTACCTTTTGGAATTACACAAATTACAAGGGGTGCTACTGAATCGGCTAAATAAAGAAGTTTAGCCCGAATGATTCATTAACCGCAGAGGCCGCTCGATTGCCGAGCGTAAATTGCAATTGCCGATTTCCAATTGCCAATTGTAAATGTAAAATTGAAAATCGAAAATATGTAAATTATCATACAATCGCCGTCGCGCACTCTTAAATACAGACTGTTATTGTCGACAATTTTCCGATTTTGACATAAGTCTTTATATTACAAACACCTTTGCGCTCTATATGAACTGTGCGGTGAAATATGCGGGCTAAAGATTCCCTTGATTTTGGTCTAAATTTTGGTGCGAGTTTCGAGCGGATAAGTCACATATTGGACATACCAATATAAATTGCCGAAAATAATTGACAGAGGAGGTTGGTTTTTATATAATTTTTTAATATTTGTGTGAAAGCATGCAAATATGGCCCTGAGACATCCCTAAGGGATGGTTACGGGATTATGGCAGGGCTTAGAATCTTCGGGTAATTCGGTCGTTTTTTGCAGCTAAAAACGATTGGCTTACCGGAGGGACCCCGCGGAGCCATAATTGGCCGGAATAACAATAGGGTACCAATTTTGTAATTTATGACAAAATGGGCACCCGTAACGTTTATCAGGAAAGGATACGAAGATGAAATCAAAGTCCCGCAATTCGGCTTGTTCAGCCAGTCAAACCACTGTCAAAACAGGCGCACAGATAATCGTCGATATGTTAATTGAACAAGGTGTCGATACAATGTTCGGCTATCCTGGCGGTGTGGTGCTGCCTTTGTTTGACAGACTATATGATGCACCGATCAATTTTATACTTTCGCGGCACGAACAAGGCGCCTGCCATATGGCTGACGCTTATGCCCGTGCCAGTGGTAAGGTTGGCGTTGTGGTCGCAACCAGTGGTCCTGGTGCATGTAATTTGGTTACGGGCCTTGCTACGGCGAATATGGATTCGGTGCCGATAGTTGCCCTTACGGGACAGGTTCGAACAGAGCTTATCGGAAACGATGCCTTCCAGGAGGCCGACACTACCGGCATTACCCGTCCAATTACAAAATACAACAGCATTGTCAAGGATGTTAAGGACCTGGCCCGGATTATAAAAGAAGCGTTTTATATTGCTTCGACCGGTCGGCCGGGGCCAGTGCTGATTGATATACCGGTTGACGTTCAGGTCAACAAGGCTCGAACAGATGTTCCGGTCGAGATTGAACTGCCAGGATATCGGGTTCGGACCAAAGGCCATGCTAAACAGATATCGACGGCTGCGGAAGCGATAAACCAATCAAAACAGCCGGTGCTTTATGTTGGTGGGGGAGTCATTAGCGCAAACGCAAGCGAAGAATTAAGAGCATTGGCACAGAAGGCGAATCTACCCGTAACAATGACACTTTTAGGATTGGGAAGTTACGACCAGAACAGGCCCGAATCTTTAGATATGCTCGGGATGCACGGAACTGCCTATGCTAACTATGCTGTGCAGGAATGTGATTTGCTGATTGCTGTAGGTGCCCGCTTTGATGACAGGGTTACGGGCATGCTCGCGTCCTTCGCTCCGAGTGCGAAGATAATCCATGTCGATATCGACCCATCCAGCATATCCAAGAATGTTCACGTTGATATTCCTGTTGTCGGTGATGCGAAACTCATACTGGCTGAACTGATTAAGGAAGTGAAGTACCGTCAGAGAAAGAAGTGGTTTAACAAGATTGCCGGGTGGAAGAAGAAGTTTGCACTTCGCTATGACAGGGACTCATCGACGGTCAAGCCGCAGTATGTTATCGAGGAAATTTGCCGTCAAACCGATGGCAAAGCGATTATTACTACGGGGGTTGGCCAAAATCAGATGTGGACGGCTCAGTTTTATCGATTCAGCAGGCCCAGACAGCTCATAAGCTCCGGCGGACTTGGCACGATGGGTTATGGTCTGCCGGCTGCTGTGGGTGCTCAGATAGCCAAGCCGGGCGAGATCGTTATTGATATTGACGGCGACCACAGTTTTAATATGACGATGACGGAACTTCGCACTGCGGTCGAGCATAAGTTGCCGATTAAAGTATGTATTATGAACAACGGATATATGGGAATGGTTCGGCAGTGGCAGGAGCTTTTCTATAATAAGCGTTATTCCAAGAGCTACCTGTCTAACCCCGATTATGCAACCGTAGCACGTGCCCTGGGTGCAGTCGGGATGACTGTCGATAAAAAAGCCGATGTTCCCAAGGCGGTCGAGCAGATGCTGGCGGAAAAGCAACCTTGCGTTGTTGACTTTAAAATCGAACGAGAAGAAAATGTTTGGCCAATGGTTCCAGCCGGCAAAAGTTTAAAAGAGATGGATGGGCTTGATATATTGGAAAGTCTGGCATAGACCATGACGCGGGTCCCAAACGACGAGACACGAGGTGTGAAATGAAGCATATAATAAGTGCGTTGGTTGAAAACAAACCTGGCGTATTGGCCCATGTTGCCGGGATGTTTGCCGCCAGAGCGTTCAATATTGATTCGCTTGTTGTTGGCCGAACCGAAGACCCGGCATTGAGCAGAATGACAATTGTTGTTGTCGGCGATGACAAGGTTGTTGAGCAGGTTCGCAAACAATTGGAGAAGATTGTCCCTGTTGTTAAGGTTCAGGATTTTGTTGGCCAGCCTGTGGTGGCCCGGGATTTAATGCTGATATCGATTTCGGCACCTCCGGATAAACGGCCTGAAATCCTCTCGTTAATAGAAATGTTTAAAGGCAAGGTTGTGGACATCGGCCAAAAAGTGCTTATGGTGGAGGTCAGCGGGCCGGAGTCCAAGATTGAAGCTTTCATCAATGTGTGCAGCCCTTATGGTATCAAAAGCGTGGCCAGAACAGGGACAATCGCAATGCCGAGGCAGACAAAAGCTGAGCCGTAATTCAAGATAAATGGATTAGTAATTTCTGTAACACGGACAAGATAAGGAGAATGAGGCTATGGCAGCAAAAATCTATTACGAAAAGGATGCGCCGATAGATGCGTTGAAGGGTAAGAAGGTGGCGGTAATCGGTTACGGCAGTCAGGGGCACGCACACAGCCTGAATCTGCGCGACAGCGGAATAGAAGTGGCAGTGGCTGAGCTGCAAGGAACGGATAACTTTAAGCTCGCAATTAAACACGGCTTTGCGCCGACCAATATAAAGGCAGCTATGGACGGTGCGACGCTGATTATTGTAACCGTGCCGGATGAAATGCAGGCGAAAGTTTACGCCGAGCAGATTGCTCCCAATTTAGTAGCAGGCCAGACACTTGGTTTTTGTCACGGCTTTAATATTCATTTTAAGTATATTGTGCCGCCGAAAAATATTAACGTTGTAATGATTGCTCCGAAGGGCCCGGGACATCTTGTTCGCAGTGAGTTTGAAAAGGGCGGCGGTGTGCCAAATCTTGTAGCTGTCCATCAGGATGCAACCGGCGACGCAAAGCAAATTGCCCTTGCCTGGGCAAATGGGATAGGTGGCGCCCGCGCAGGTATTATTGAAACCACATACAAAGAAGAAACTGAAACGGATTTGTTCGGCGAGCAGTGTGTTCTTTGCGGCGGTCTTACATCACTAATTAAAGCCGGCTTTGAAACGCTGACCAAAGCAGGATATCAGCCTGAGATTGCCTATTTCGAATGCATGCATGAGGTGAAACTTATCGTCGATCTTATGTATCAGGGGGGGCTTAGCTATATGAGATACAGTATATCCAACACCGCTGAATACGGCGACCTGACCCGCGGACCGAGGATTATCACTGAGCAAACTAAAGCCGAAATGAAAAAGATACTCTCGGAGATTACATCCGGAAAGTTCGCCAAGGAATGGATAAATGAATACCGGTCGGGTCTGAAAAAGTTCAATGAGTTGTATGAAAAAGACCACAACAGCCAACTGGAAAAAATCGGGAAGGAATTGCGCAACATGATGAAGTGGATTGATTCGAAAGAAATCTGATTTTGTAACTGGCAGTTGTAGTTTGTGGCCTCCGAATTTTCACCTGCGTTTGGGGCATGTCCTGCGCTTGTTTGCAAAATGGTCTGTATTTTAGATATGAAAAAAAGAGTGGGTCTGTAAGCCGAGTTCTGTACCCCCGCACCTTGTAATCGGTAACTGGTAATTGGTGATTGGTAATTAGCAACTATTTAGCAATTGCCATTTAACTATTTAACCAATCACCATTTAACCAATATGTGCGGGGCGGCGGCCATTTATCTTGACCAACTGTTACCAGTTGGCTCTCCCCCGTTGCTTTCTTGCAAAAGCAAGAAATGGGGGAAGCGACCTACCCGCTGGATTGATACCCGGGCCGGGTTAACCAGCTTTCTTGGTCTTGCAGGCGGTGGGGTTTGCCCTGCCAGTGCCGTCACCGGCACTGCGGTGCGCTCTTACCGCACCATTTCACCATTGCCCCGTGAGATAACGAGTCGAAGGTCTTTATTACCTACCCCGGCGCATTATCTCACGGGGCTGTGTATTTTCTGTGGCGCTTTCCCTGCCCCCGTTTCTGTCTTCGACAGAAGACACAGGGACGGTGGCTGTTAGCCATCACCGTGCCCTATCCTGTCCGGACTTTCCTCCCCACACCTTGTAATTGGTAACTGGTAATTAGTGAGTGGTAATTAACAACCATTTAGCCAATTACCATTTAACTATTTAACCAATCACCATTTAATCAAAGTAAGTGCGGGGCGACCGCCCGACCCACTCTTTTCAATTGACTATTTATTATTTGCTATTGACTATTTTCCCATGAAAACGCGCACGAACCGCAAAAAGGTCAAGTAGTTCTCTATAGCCTTTTGTGCCTTTTTGTGGCTATTTTCAGCTTTTTTTGATATGAACCATTATAGCAAAAGTTCACTTTATTTTCCACTTTTTACCGTAAGATTTCGATATGTTTTTTAAAGTTCTTATCGTCGGTTTCCGGGAAATCGCTTCTGAAGTGGACGCCTCGGCTTTCCTGTCTCATTTGGGCGGATTTCGCCATAAGAAGGCAAACGGTGAGCATATTCTGGCATTCCCAGCTCTGGGGTGAATCAAAGATTTTATCCATCACATACCGCTGCCAGAATCTGATGATTTCCTGGGTCTCAATGAGCGGCTGAGCCCTTCGCGTGATGCCGACATTTCGCCACATTAAAGCTCGAAGTGAGTTTCTAACGTCGGCGGTATCCAAACCGGTGCGGTTTGAGTGCGGGATGTGATATTTTATTAGAGGGTGCTTGAGTAGAGAAACAGCCGTTTTTTTGTGTTGGGAAACAGATTGTCCGGCTGTTTTTCCGAATACCAGCCCTTCGAGCAGGGAGTTACTGCCGAGCCGGTTTGCGCCGTGCAGGCCGGTGGATGCGATTTCACCGCAGGCATAGAGATTTTCGATGCTTGTTTTGGCTGAGCTGTCGGTCTTAAGCCCCCCAATCATATAGTGTGCGCTCGGGCGGACGGGAATCAGGTCCCGGCTGACATCTATGTCGAAACTCTCGCACAGTTCGCTTATCCGTGGAAATCTTTTTGCAAAATGTGCTTTATCGAAGTGTCGAATATCCAGATAGACATGCGTTGATTCTGTTTTCCGCATCTGCTCTAAGATGGCTCGGCTAACAATATCGCGTGGGGCAAGCTCGGCGGCTTCGTGATAGTCCATCATAAAACGTCGGCCCTTGTTATCCAGCAGAATCGCACCTTCCCCGCGGAGTGTCTCGGTAATCAAGGCCCGCGTGGCACCTGCAATGTAGAGCGTAGTCGGATGGAACTGGACAAACTCCAGGTCCCGCAAAACGGCACCGGCCCGGTAAGCAATAGCAATGCCGTCGCCAGTTGCAACTTCTGGGTTTGTGGTTTCACGATAGAGTTGGCCTGCCCCTCCGGTTGCCAGGATTGTATTTGCAGCCCAGATTATCTGGTCAACTTTGCGCGGATTCTGATTATCGTGGCCGATTATTCCCACGCACTCGTTGTCGTCGTTTGTGAGCAAATCGATAGTGTAGAAATTTTCCAGTATCTTTATATTCGAGTTCTGCCTGACTTTTTTTATGAGTATCTCTGCGATTATCCGTCCGGTTTCATCGCCGTGAGCATGAGCGACACGCGGGTGGCTGTGGCCGCCTTCGAGAGTAGTGGCGATATGGCCATCGATTAGGTCAAACTTGGCGCCCCACCGGAGCAGTTGCTCTATCAGTTCCGGCCCCTGGCGAACGACCAGGTCGACTATGGCTTCGTCGCATATCCCGCAGCCGGTGTTAAGTGTGTCGGCAATGTGTGATTCGAATGTATCTGCTTTATCGAGTACGGAAGCGATGCCGCCCTGGGCTTTCCAGGTGTTGCTGTTTTCTAAAGTATCCTTGCAGATGATGATAACGTTGCGGTGCTTGGCGGCCTCGATAGCAGCACGAAGACCTGCGATGCCGGCTCCAATCACCAGGCAATCGGTAAAAAGCTGATGTGTGGAAATAGAGTCAATATTTACAAGATAGCGTCTAAATTCCGGCGTACCGGTCATAAAATTGTTACCTTTTCAGGGTTTAGGGTTCGAGGTTCAGAGATCGGATTTCTGACCGCTGCTCCTTGACCTCTGCTCTATTTGTTTTTTTTGCGGTTCAGGACGATTTCATCGGTGAATGCTCTGTTGTCATCGGCGTATTTGAGGACAAATGCCTGGAGTTCTTTTGTCGTGGCAGTAAATATGGGCCTGTCATCAAGAAATTCGTGCTTGATAGCGTTAGGGTCTGCCTTGAGAAATTCTCTCATCTTTTCGTCATCTGTTATCTGCATCTTTAACTGCGGTTCGATGGAGTTGACCTTTATAAAGGTATGACCGGGTATCTGAAATAAGGTGTTATACCACCACTGGACCTTGTTCGGGTCCTGCTGTTCCCACGGTGCTGGACAGGCATCTAAAAAGAGTTTATCTTTAAGCTTGACCAGATGAGCGATGAACAAACCTTTTTTACCCTCCTTGTCGGAGAAAATCAGGCGATAGGCGTTTTCGTTTGCGTCAGCTCTCTTAAAGTCCCAGACTGTATCGCCCTTGTTCGGCTCATCTACCCAGGTACCGATGAGTTTTTCATTGAAAACGACATCTTTTTCGCCGAAAAGGGGGTGGAGCGAGACAACAGGTACACAGCCGCCTAAAAGGCCGGCTAACAAATAGAAAAGAATCTTTTTCGTTTTCATTTTGTCTCCCTTTACCATTGACTGGTTACTATTGATTATTTTCAATTGTCAATTATCACTTTCGATGGTTAATTGTCAATTGCAAAGAGGGTTCAAAACCGATAGATTGCAAAAGTTATGATGTTCTGTTGGTGATGAGGAAACTTTAACGAAGGATGAAGTATGTTGGATTTGGACTTTGTCGGCTGGGTTTTAGTTTCATTGTATGCGATTATGGTTGGGATTTCAAAGACCGGAATTCCGGGTTTTGGGATTTTGGTAGTGCCTTTGATGGCCAGCGTTTTGCCCGCGCGCAGTTCAGTTGGTGTGCTGCTCGGTATCTTGATATTGGCCGATTTGTTTGCCGTGAGCTACCATCGGCATAACGCCAAGTGGCATCATGTGCTCGGATTATTGCCGCCTGCTTTTGCCGGTATTGTGGCTGGATACTTTGGATTGAAGGTGGTCAGCGATGAGCAGCTCCGCGCCATTATTGGGACAATAGTATTGGTGATGTTGGGTGTCAATTATTGGTGGACGAGGGCTAAAGGGCAAGATGCACCGGTTCCAACACAATGGTGGTTTGCGGTAGGGCTTGGTTTTTTGGCCGGGGTTACGACGATGATGGCCAACGCGGCTGGACCCATTATGATTGTTTATCTGCTGGCTATGCGGCTGCCCAAAGTTGAATTTGTGGGAACCAGTGCATGGTTTTTTTTCGTTGTTAACTGGCTTAAGGTGCCGTTCAGCGCGAATCTGGAATTGATGACGGCAGAGTCTGTAAAGCTTGATTTGATAATGCTGCCGTTTATTGCGGTTGGGGCGTCGGTGGGGATACTGGTTCTGAAACGAATCCCGCAAAAAACATTTAATGCTGTTGTGCAGATTTTAGCCGCGGCAGCGGCCATCAGGCTTCTATTCTGACTGGCAGCCGTGTTGATGAGTGAGGTAAAATTGGTTTGCAAAACCTCGGTTGAAGAGCGATACTTTCTGCTATGGATAGCGGAGAATTCGAAAATTCGACGCCTGCCGGAAACGATCAGGAGCATCATTTGCGCGAAAATGGGAGCGAACTTCGAAGTCCGGATAGATTTGCTAAAGCTCGCCAACGGATGCTCAAACGCGACCTGCAGGGGCGGGACATTAATGACCCTTGTGTGCTGAAAGTAATGGCTGAGATTCCACGTGAAGAATTTATACCGGAGTCATATTTCTCGCAGGCCTACGCCGACGGCCCGCTGCCTATCGGGATGGGCCAGACTATTTCACAGCCGTATATTGTAGCTCTAATGACCCAGGAGCTGCGGGTCAATCGCGACTGTGAGGTTTTGGAGATTGGAACCGGTAGCGGATACCAGACCGCGGTCCTCAGTAAGCTGGTAAAAAAAGTCTATACTATAGAGAGGTTCGCCCAGCTATCTGAGTCGGCCCAGGCGGTTCTTGGCAGATTAGGTATCAGTAATGTTGAATTCTATGTCGGTGACGGCAGTTGCGGCTGGCCGGAGCGGCGATTGCCCACATCGAGATGTTTTGACAGAATTATGGTTACCGCTGCAGTGCCGAAGATACCGGAGCCTTTGGCTAAGCAACTTGCCGATGGAGGTCTTATAGTTGCCCCTGTCGGTTATGGCGGAGTGCAGGAACTGGTGGTCTGCGAAAAGAAAGCAAATAAAATTATCGAAAGATTAATCTGTGACGTTCGGTTCGTTAGGCTGCTCGGCGAACATGGTTTCGAGCAGTAGTATCCGTGTCGCTCCTGTAGAAACAGAAATCCGGAAGAGTCAAAATTGAGTCGGGTCCAGCTTTCGAGGGAATGATATTAAGAAGCGGCGATGACAAAGGTAAGCGAAAAATCACAGAACAGCCTCGATTTGTCGATGCCGGTGCAGTATCTCAAAGGTGTTGGGCTGGCCAGGGCTAAAACCTTTGCGCAGTTGGGCGTACAGACAGTCGGGGATTTATTAGAATATTTTCCGCGCGATTGGGTCTTCGCACCGCAGGCTATAAAGATAAACCAAATGCGGGCCGGTCAAATGGTAACAATTATTGGCCTGGTCGAGTCGACGGACTATCAGAGTTATCGCAGGCAGCCGATATTTGAAGCAATAGTCAGTGACGATACGGCGATGTGCAGAATTGTATGGTTTCACGGGGGGTTTCTTCGCAATCAATTAAGACCCGGTCAGATAATAATGGCATCGGGCAAGGCAGCTCTATACGGGCATCAGTTGCAACTGACAAATCCGAAGTTCTTAATACTCGATGAAGAACGCGGCCAACCGGCTGAGTATTTTAGCGGCGGGGTATATCCGGCCTGTAAGGGACTGACCAGCCAACAAATCAAAAAGATAATCGGACGCGTGCGTGAGGCAGCCGATAAGCTTGTGACGGAGTTTTATGACACAAACTTTTTGAAAAAATCGAATCTAATCGGCAGAAAGGAGGCATTTGCTTGGATACATATGCCGCCGGACGAGAAAAAACTGGCACAGGCAAAACGCAGATTAAAGTATGACGAATTATTTCTAATGCAGTTAGGATTGGCGCTTCGCCGATATAGAATGCAGCATTTTTCAACGGCGGCTCCGTGCGTTTGCACGGACGAAATCGATAGTCGAATCAGGAAACGTTTTCCGTTTTTGCTTACCGAGGACCAAAACAATTGCATCGCTGAGATAGTTGCGGATATGAGCAGGTCAAAACCGATGAATCGTCTGTTGCAGGGCGATGTTGGTTCGGGCAAGACGGTGGTGGCACTTTATGCAGCTTTGCTGGCGGTTGCCAGCAAAAGGCAAGCGGCAATTATGGCACCTACGGAGATTTTGGCTGGCCAGCATTTTCTAAGTATCGAAAGATACTTAAAAAACAGTAGAGTAAAGAGAATTTTGTTGACGGGGGGATTGACCGGTAAGAAAAGGACAGAGCTTTTGGACCGGATAAGAAACGGAATGATTGATATTGTCGTCGGGACGGTCGCATTGTTGCAGGCCGATATAGAATTTCAGAAGCTCGGCCTGGTAGTGATTGATGAGCAGCACAAATTTGGAGTTCATCAGCGAGCAGAGCTACGACAAAAATCGTCGTGCGTCCCCTCGACTTTGCTCGGGGCAGGCGTGCGTGATGCGTCGTGTGAGAATCTTAACACAATACGCAATACGCAAAACGCAATACGAGATTCGCCGCACTGTCTTGTTATGACCGCTACGCCTATCCCTCGAACGCTGGCGATGACTGCTTTTGGTGATTTGGACGTCTCTTTTATCAGGCACTCGCCGCCGGGCAGAGGTGCTGTTATTACGCGCTGGGTCGATAGGCAGAATCGGCAGAAAGCGTACGAGTTTATCCGCGAGCGTCTAAGGGTAAAAAAGCAAACGTATTTTGTTTACCCACGAATTAGCGCAGTTGAGCAGGACAGCGACGTCAAAGTCGCAACTGATGAATGGATGTATCTTTCCACGGATGTTTTTCCGGAATTTACTGTTGGGCTTCTGCACGGCCGAATGCCTTCTGCGAAGAAGCAGCAGATTATGTCGGAATTTCGCAGAGGCAAAATAGACGTGCTGGTTGCCACTGTTGTAGTAGAGGTTGGGATGGATGTACCGAACGCGACAATAATGGTCATAGAAGGAGCGGATAGATTTGGGCTGGCACAGCTACATCAGTTGAGAGGGCGTATTGGAAGAGCAGAAGCCAAATCATATTGCTTTTTGTTCGCCGAGACCGACAACGAAACAGCTAAGGGCAGGCTTGAAGTAATGACAAGAAGCAATGACGGTTTTGAGATAGCTGAGCATGATTTGCGGCTGCGTGGACCGGGTGAATTGTTTAGCACGCGACAGCATGGATTGCCGGATTTGAAAATCGCAAGCATCGTAGATGACTTCGACCTGCTCGTTATGGCAAGGAAAAACGCGTTCGAGCTGGTCTCACAAGACCCTATGTTAACAAGGCCGGAGTACAAGAATATTCGCCAGGCGTTGTTGGTTAAGTTCGGCGATTCGCTCGGCTTGGCAGATGTAGCTTGAGTGATTTTCGATTTTCAATTTACGATTTATAATTTTAAGGTTACAATAGTTTTCTAAATCGGTTTTATTTCGATGGCAAAAGATTTAGGATTTATGGAGGGGCCAGAATGTATGTGATAATAGTTGGGTGTGGTAGGGTTGGTTCGGAGTTAGCCAAACTATTGGCTGGCGAAGGCCACAATGTCGTGATTATCGATAAGAACCCTGTCTCTTTCGAACGTCTGGGGGGCACATTTAACGGGCTGACGGTGGAGGGTAATGGTTATGACCTGAGTCTATTAAAACAGGCCGGTATTGAAAAAGCAGATGCTTTCTGTGCGGTAACTAATGGAGATAATACTAATCTGGTTTCGGCGCAGGTAGCAAAAAGAATCTTTAATGTGCCTAAGGTTATTGCCCGTGTTTATGACCCACAGCGTGCGCATATCTACTCTGCTCTGGGTTTAGATATTATTAGCGGTACTATACTTTTTGCCGCCATGCTCAGAGACAAGATTATTGAAAGCCGTTTTTCAAGCTATCTGATTGAGACAAAAGAGCTGGGGGTCATAGAGATAGAGGTGAAGAACAATTTAGTGGGCAAAACCGTTAAGCAGATAAATGTCGCCGGCGAATTCCTGGTAACAGCAATAAGAAGATTGGAAGGCGTGTTTATCCCAGAGCCCGAAACTGTTTTAAAAGGCAAGGATACATTGATGGCTGTGGTAAAGGTAGCGAGCTTAAAGAAGATGAAGGATAAATTCGGTTTATAAGATGCAGGTGCAATATGTATATTGTAATTGTGGGAGCTGGTAAGGTGGGTTATTTTTTAGCCAAACGTCTCTATCAGGGCAAACACGGTGTCTGTGTTGTTGAGAAAGATAAAACTACCTGCGATGAGATAGCCAGAGAATTAGACGTATTGGTAATTAGAGGTGACGGTTGTGACCCCCGAATTTTAGAAGAAGCTGGCACAGCCAGAGCTGATGTGGTATCTGCAGTTACAGGAGACGACGAAGACAACATCATTATTTGTCAATTGGCTAAGGAACGCTTTGGTGTACAGCGCACAGTAGGTCGGGTGAATAATCCGTATAATGAACATACCTTCTCCGAGCTGGGCGTGGATGTCCCTATGAATTCTACCGAAATTATTGCTAAGATTATTGAGGAGGAGGTTTCCTTTTCGGATTTTGTTTCTCTTTTGAATTTTAAACGGGGAAAACTGGCGATTGTGCGCGTGGATTTACCGGAAGAGTCGCCTGTGATAGATAAGCAGGTAAAGGAAATCCAATGGCCGGAGGATTCTGTATTGCTTTCCATAGTAAGAAAGGAAGACGTAATCGTCCCCAAAGGAAATACTGTCCTGAAGGCCGGCGATGATGTAATCGCTCTTACTACAGTTGGTAATGAGTCGAGACTGTCAAATTTATTAGCCGGTAAATTATGAAGATAAAACCCTTCTATAATTCTGTCTTTGGTATTGCTACGGAAGTTCTTTATGCAATAGCAATAATACTGGCGGCATTTTTGATTTGCATTGCAGCGTATTTTTTAAACTATGATTCTTAAACCCAGACTCCAAGACCTCAAAAATATTGGGTATTATTCAGGTAAGATTATTATCGGCATAGGCCTGACTATGTTGGTGCCTATGATTGTTGGTCTGCTATTCGGGGAGATAAATCCTGCTCTGGACTTTTTAGTAACTGCAGAGATTGCCTTGCTTATCGGTCTGATTTTGACCAAATTATGCTTTACAGAAAAGGACCTGAACTGGATGCAAGGAATGATTGTGGTTTCGCTTTCTTGGCTGGTAGCGATGCTGATGGGAGCAATACCCTTATACCTGAGCGGACACTGGGGTTCTTATTTGGATGCCTGCTTTGATGTAATGTCAGGCCTTACAACGACAGGCCTGACACTTGTGCAGGACCTCGACCACCTCTCTCATGCACACAATCTGTGGCGGCATTTCGCCCCGTTCATTGGTGGGCAGGGAATCGTAGTTATCGCGCTTTGTTTTTTTGTGAAAGGAGTATCCGGTGCGTTTAAGATGTACGTGGGTGAGGCCCGCGATGAAAGATTGTTACCTAACGTGATTGATACCTCCCGCTTCATCTGGCTGGTAAGCATTGTCTATCTAATTTTAAGCACGCTGGTGTTGGGAATAGTCGGCATTGCTAACGGAATGAAAACCGCCAACGCATTCTTTCACGGCGCATGCATCTTTATGGCAGCTTTCGATACGGCAGGCTTTGCACCTCAATCACAAAACATACTCTATTATCACAGTTTGCTTTTTGAAGTTATCACCATTGTCATTATGCTCTTGGGAGCGATGAACTTTAACTTACATTACCGTATTTGGACAGGCGACCGTCGAGAAATATGGAAGAATATCGAGACCCGCACGTTGTGTATCACTATAGTCGTTATATTCCTGATTACGCTCATCGGGTTAAATCAGGTTGGCAGTTACCCTCGCGCGCTTATTATGTTTCGTAAAGGATTTTATCAGTTGATTTCCGCTCATACAACAACAGGGTATATGACTATTTATGCACGGCAATTTATCAACGATTGGGGGGCTTTAGCAATTGCGGGATTAATCTGCGCGATGGCCTTTGGCGGCGGCAGTTGCTCTACTGCGGGCGGGATTAAGATGTTGCGTCTGGGTATCATTGCAAAAGCACTCCAGCAGGATTTAAAGAGGATAATCTTGCCGGAGCGGGCCATCGTAGAGCAGAGACTACACCACCTTAAAGAATTATTTTTAGAAGACAAACAGGTAAGAGCAGCGCTATTAATTACGTTAGCCTATTTAGCTCTATATGGTATAGGCGCATTGGTGGGGATGCTCTACGGATACTCCTTTTTAGACTCGTTGTTTGAGTCAACTTCAGCAGCGGCGAATGTGGGATTGTCGTGCGGAATTACCACGCCAAGCATGCCGACGGGATTAAAACTTACCTATATTGTGCAGATGTGGGTTGGCAGATTGGAGTTTATGTCAGTGTTCACCTTAATCGGTTTTTTCGTTGCAGCAATTAAAGGAAAATAATGAAAAAAGTTCATAGTTCAGGGTTCATGGTTAATAGTGGGTTATTTTTTCTGGTGCTATATGCTACCTGTTACGCACAGTCTATTTCCAGCACAGAATTAATTAATAATGCTAAGGAGTATGACGGAAAAACTGTTGTATATGCCGGTGAGGTAATTGGTGATGTAATGGTGCGTGGAGACTTTGCCTGGATAAATTTGAATGACGGCCAGAACGCCATCGGCATTTGGCTGGATAAGGAGTTAGCCAAAGAAATTCAATATACTGGCCGTTACCAGACGAAGGGAGATCGGGTGGAGATTACCGGAGTTTTTCAGCGTAACTGCATTCAACACGGCGGAGATATGGATATACATGCGCAAGGCCTGCGCAAGATAAGTCCAGGAAAACTGGTTCAAGAGAAGATAGATACTGTAAAAAGAAATTTTGCCATTATATTATTAGGGATATTATTTATTGTATTGATATTTGTACGTCGTCAAGGCAGCAGACCGAACAAATCGCAGACCAATCCAGCTTCAATAGCATGGTAAAACTGCCGCAGGAGTAATACTGACGAAATTAAATGATGCGCAGCTTGAGTGGAATCAGAAATTGTGATAGAATCTAACAAAAGGCTTGTATTTATGAAAGAGCTTTCTGCAGAACTAATTGATGAAATTACTAAGCGATTAGCTGAATCAATACACCCGGAGAGGATTTATCTTTTTGGCTCACACGCTGTGGGCAAAGCTGACCAAGATAGCGATGTCGACTTGCTTGCTGTCGTACCCGACACAGACCGGTCAACAAGAGAAATCGCTATTGAGGGTAGGTCAAGCCTTAGTGACTTTCATATCTGTTTTGATTTAATTGTTTGTACTAAATCGCAATTCGACAGATACGCTAACGTAAAAAACACAATTATGAACGAAGTTCTTTGTGATGGCAGGCTGGTCTATGGATCCTAAATTTGAAATGACCAGGCAATGGATTATGCGAGCAGACGACGATTTGCGTCTGGCCGAGCTTATCCAAAAAGATAATGATCCGGCATATTGGGCGATAGCTTTTCACGCACAACAATGCGCAGAAAAGGCCCTAAAAGGCGCGTTGACTTTCCATGATATACGAGCGGGAAAAACACACAACATCGAGAATCTAATCAAGCTAAGCTCACCTGTAGTTGACGGACTCGAAAAGCTTGCCGAGCAAGCCAAAGCTTTGTCAGTTTATGCGGTAGATTCACGATATCCTGTTCCACACGGAGATATAAGTAACAACGAAGCGATTGAAGCTGTAGAAATAGCGAGAAAGATTTTTGAATGTGTTTTAAACGCATTGCCAGACCTTTCGAAACTGCTGCAGGAATGAAAGCGGTTAACTCTATAGGTGAAGTTGCCTCAACCTCATCAGTGGGCTAAGCTACCTGGAATAAGTTTTTAGACAATGATTTGATTGAGGCTTAGCCCGCCATCCGCGTGGCGGGTAAGCCTCAGACCGTTTTATTCCTGGATTCCCGCCTTCGCGGGAATGACAGGAGGGACGATTGTCTAAGAACTTTTTAACAATAGCTTAGCTTCCAAACATAATACTATCTGGGGCTTAACAAGCTTATCAAATGAATTAAGATAGGCAATTGTTAAAATGGTCTGGTGAGAGAAAGACTTTCTAAAACGGGCTGGGCTTCTAGCAAAGGAAGACCGATGAATTTAGAAAAGGAGGAGAAGACAAAAAGGGAATGCGAGTTTCTAAAAGGCTTAGCACAAAATCCCCCGTTGCCAAGTAGGCCAGAGAGGAAGAGTTTGCTCCCGAGAATTCTTGAGAAACTAAAAAGATTCATATTGTGGTTAACATTTGTGGCAGTTATTTGGATTATCACTTGGATGGTGTTTAAGTTTCTCGGTAAACTTCCAGATTGGTTGCAAATCATCTTGTGTTATACCGTCTCTCTTTTAGCAAGTGCTCTTAATGGCTTATTCGTTGTTGTTATGCTTGACAGAATAGTGTCAGACTTAGCGGATGTTGACCATTCAAGAATTACAAAAGAACCAATATTAGGATGGACAATCGGTCTTATTGTAACTGCTCTGACCTTTTATATTGTATTCATACGCTATATGAGTAAGGTTCTTCCCTTGCCTTGTCAGACTTTTCGATATTTTCGCAGCATATCGAGCAGGTTCTGCATATCTTCGGGGAGAGGGGCTTCGAATCTTACGATTTCGCCGGTGGTTGGGTGTTTGAATTCGATGGTTGAGGCGTGAAGGGCAACCCGGCTTATGACCGGCTGCTGCACGGCAGGTTCGGCGTCGGCCAACTGCCAGGGATAAACAACGCTGCCGCCGTACATATCATCGGCGACGATTGGGTGCTTTATGTATGAAAGGTGGACCCGTATCTGATGAGTTCGGCCGGTTTTCGGCGTCATCTTCAACAGGGAAAAACCACGAAAACTTTCGAGAACCTCGTAGAAAGTGATTGCTTCTTTGCCGATTTCTGGCCTGATTGCGTATTTTTCCCTTACCTTTGGATGCATGCCTAATGCTGCGTTTATGCGGTCGGCTGTTAGCTCAGGCGTGCCGTGAACAATGGCCAGATAGGTTTTTTTGACCTGGCGTCGTTCAAATTGTTTGGCAATTTTCCACTGGGCGATGTCGTTTTTTGTAACGACCATAACGCCGGTAGTATCTCTGTCGAGCCGATGTACGATGCCGGGACGAAATTCGCCAAGGCCGCTTGATAGCTTGTCCGAATAAAACGCAAGGGCGTTTACCAGAGTGCCGTGTGTGTTGCCTCGTGCCGGGTGAACAAGCATATCGGCCTGTTTATTGAGAACGATTATATCGTCGTCTTGGTAAATGATATTCAGCGGAATATCCTCGGGCAGAATCTCTTTGCTGGGCAGTTCGGGGACTGTCAAATCAATTTTATCACCCGGGCTCAGCTTAAAGCTCGGCTTGACGATTTTGCCGTTAACCTTAACGCCGCCTTCCTTGATTATGCTTTGGATGAAACTGCGGCTGAATTCTGATAATTCGGGCCGGCTGTGAAGGTGTTTATCGAGCCTGCGCTCTTTGATTGAATTTCCTACTTGAAGCATCAATAGTTCGTATCTGCTATCTTGCATCTGATGCATCTTGCCTCGTGGACTATTTGCCGGGCGCGTTGATGTCAGGTACTTCAGAGGTATTATTTTTAACTTGGGCATCAGGATTGACGTCTGCGGGCCGATTAGTATCAACGGGTAAATTAGCATCAGCGGGTTTTATCTGGATAGCACCCTGTGGAAATTCCGCAGGTGTAGGTTTTGGCGGTGATGGTTTGAAGACCACCTTTTGCTTGTAGTCGCTCATTGTGTCAAGGCGGAACTTTGCCTGGACAGCCGCTATAGTGCCTTCGAAATTGGGGTCTGCCACAATATCGCGGTATATTTGCTCTGCCTCGGCGAAGTTACCGAGTTCTTCCTCGCAGAGTCCCAGGCCAAATTTGGCTTTGGCCGTTAAAGGCGTATAGAACGATGCTCTCTCGATAGCGTCGGCATAGGCAGCTTTTGCCTGATTTATTTGCGCTGTTAAATCCTGCTCGCTCACCGTCCCAGGGCGGTAATGCAGCTCTGTCCGTAGAGCTTCTGCTTGTTTAATAAGTGCCAGAGCTGCCATCCGGTCGTTATTTATGGTCTGCGCAAAGGTTCTCAGGTTGCTGGCGGGCTGGAGGAGTATATATGAAAGGTCACTTCCTTGAGTCTGCGCCCTGAGGATTTGCGTTTTGCTGCCTGATAGCTGGTTAAGCAGATTAGTAAATTCGAGCTGTTCATAGGCCACTGCGTTTTTGCTGGAACTACGCTGGATGTAAAAAATAGCAACTGCAGCAATTATTACTAAAACGACGATAATAATTATGAGATTTTCTTTCGTCCATTGTGGCAGATTTCCCAGCCATTCGGCCAATTCATTGGTTTTTAGTTCGTGCCGATGCTCCGGTCTCATCTTCTTTTCCCCATTATTTAATATTGTGTATTCATGGACAGAGGTCCGCCTCGGGGGCCGGCACAGCGCCAGCCTCGATTAAACCTACTTTCAGCGGGTATCGTAATGCGTATATATCCAATACGCGCGACGCGATACATTGTAGCAAAATTTCTTTTATCTTGCAATGGGCCTGTTTTTCTGTTAAAATATTGATTACTCAAACTGACCGTTTGATGTCTTGAGATTGCCACGGCCTGCTAAACCCGCGAAGGCAGGGATGGGAACTGTAGCGATCTAAGAACACCAGCAGACAAATTGTATTACGTTGTTGTCAAAGCTGTGCTTACAGCAATGCTTGTTCAGTTGGTTTGAGTTAATTTAGAAATCGATTGAAAGGGCACAGATGTCAAAATTTTTGCCTTTAAAATGGCCGAAAACAGGATTTTTTTTGTTTTGCTTGCTGGTTTTGGCGGGTTTGCTCTGTGTGGAGTCCCCGCTCTGGGGGAACCCAGCCGGTGTGTCCGCCACTTTAGGCGCCAATAAGGCCACAGGCTCAAATGTGGCAGAATCGACACAGCTTCAGAAGAACTCCATTTGGGACCCGGCGAAATATATCAGCCTTGATGAAATTAAGCCAGGGATGGAGGGGTATTGCCTGACGGAGTACGACCTTGCCGGCGTCGAGAAGTTTGGTCTGAAAGTTGTGGATGTGATACGCAATATAGAGCCGGGCAGGGATGCGATTTTGGTTAGGGGCACCGAAGGGCGCTTTATCGATGCAGGTCCGGTGGCCGGTTGCAGCGGTTCACCGGTTTATATCGACGGCCGATTGGCGGGGGCGCTGGCTCTGTCGTGGGCTTTCAGCAAAGAACCGATTTACGCAGCGACGCCAATAGCAGAGATGCTCAAAGTAGGCGAAGAAAAATGCGAAGGACTGGATACCGGATACCAGATGCGAGATGCCGGATATGTGTTTGATTTTTCCAAACCTATTGACTTTGCTGAAATTGACAAGCAAATCACAACTCAGCAACATTCAGGAAATAGTAAGTTAGCTGGTGTTACCAATTTGCCCTGTCCGTTGCTTATCTCTGGTCTGCCGGCAAAGGTTTTTGAGCAGGCCAGTGCCTTATTTGAGCCTTTAGGACTTATGGCTGTTCCCGGTCTGGGTGGTGAAATGAATCGTCCGGCGAGCGGCCATAGCCCCCAATCCAAAAGTGACGAGCAAGATATGCAATTAATTCCGGGAGCTTGTCTTGCGGTGCCGCTGATAAGTGGTGACATAACGATGAGCATATATGGGACGGTAACCGAGGTTATGGGTGACAAGGTCTATGGCTTCGGGCACAGCCTTGGTTACGGTCCGGTGGATTTGCCAATGGCCACAGGGAAAGTGCACACAGTGGCGTCAAACATGGTTATTTCCTTTAAGGTAGCCAGCGTAGTGGAAACAGTCGGTGCCTTGACTACGGATGAAGGCGCGGGGGTTCTTGGACAGATTGGTGCAAAAGCCAAAATGATACCGCTGACGATACGGGTAGACCGCTACAATGACACACAGAAACGGGTGTACAACTGCCAGCTCGCTAACAATCGGCGGCTGACTCCAACGGTACTTCGTTTGGCTGTGGCTGGAGCAGCTCTTTACCTCGGCGATTTTCCACTGGACCATACGATTGAGTACAAGGTCAATATCGGCTTAGGTGGCGCCAAATCAATAAGTTTTGAAAATGTCTCAACCGGCCTCGGTCTGGGTGAGGTGATAATGGAAAGTATGGGCTCGATTGTGCTTCTTATGAATAATCCATTCAAAAAAGTCGATATCGAGTCCATCGATTTCAACATTCGTATACTGCCGAGAAATATTGCTTCACATATATGGTCGGTGGATTTGTCCGATTCGCAAGTCAAGGCCGGTGATGATGTCGAGATTGGAGTGGTCGTGGAATCTGTCCGAGCGGAAAAGAAAGAATACCACTGTAGTCTGAAAATACCTGAAGATTTGGCGGCTGGGAAATATGAGCTGACTGTGTGCGGCTGGGAGGATTACATATCGTTTCTTCTGAAGGCTATGCCCTACAAATTTATTGCGCAGAGTATGCCCGGTTTGGTTGAGGCGCTCAATTATGCTTTAAGGTTCGACAGGGATAAGATGTATTGTCTTTTAGTTCTGCCGCCTCAGGGTGTTGCCGTTGAGCAGGCTGAGCTGCCCTATTTGCCAGCGACAAAGGCGCTGGTTCTGCAGGATGAAAAGAGGGCGTTGACAATCCAGCCGTATCAACATTGGATCGAGAGAAGTCTGAAAACCGGCACAGTCATTCTTGACAAGAAGGTTATGAGTATAACGGTAGAAAAATAGAAGCGCAGAAAGAGTGCCCGGTCTAATCCGATTGCAAATTACCCATATTGAAAATCGAGAATCGTTTAATTCTTTGAATTATGATTTTTAATCTACGCTTTTTTATTTAGGGAGTTGCTATGGGAGACAGATTTTACATTAATTGCAGATTAACCTTTGCAGTCTTAGTTTGTCTGGTTTTTAGCTCAGCGAGTTCAGCGGTTAGCAGTAAGGTTACGCGTCACACCAGCAGTTCAGATTTATTGAAGGGCAAGGTCGAAGGCGTTGTGGTTGGTTCGCAGGGGACTATTCAGCTCGGGCGGGCGGCCGAGGTGCTGATTAAAGGATTTGAGGGCTTTGAAGGTGTTTGGTCGATAAACAATATAGTTGTAAGCGGAGGGACTGTCTACTTCGGCACGAGCCCTAACGGCGGCATTTACAAATACAGCCTTAGCAAGCTGACGAAGATTTATCCAGCTGAACCGGAGAAAAAACCCAAACGCAGTCAGAGTAAAGAGCCGAATGATGTTAATAAGCCTGACAGCGAGACGGTCGAAGCTGAGAAGTATCTGGCGAACAAGCATATTTTCGCTATGGCAACCGATGTGGCGGGCAGACTTTTAGCCGGTATAAGCGGCGAAGAATGCAAACTATGCCGATTCGAAGGCGACAAGATGGAAGTTATTTTTGAGCCGAACGATGCGAAATATATCTTCGCGATAGCTCTTGATGAGAGCGGTAATATTTATTTAGGGACCGGGCCAGAAGGTAAGGTCTACAGACTCGATTCTCTCGGCAAAAAAGCAAAGGTTGTTTACGACAGTCGCGACAAGAACGTACTTTCATTGGTGACCGGACAGGACGGCTATGTTTGTGCGGGAAGTGACAGCCGAGGGCTGGTATATAAGATAGACCCGCGTACCCAAGAAGTATCGGTTCTATTTGACAGTGACCAGCCGGAGATTACGGCACTGTTATTTCAAGCCGATGGGGTTTTGTATGCGGCGGCAACATTGGCTAAGATTGGCCAGCCACAAACGCAATTTGCTGCGCGATTGCGCTCGACCGGTCGGCCTGAGGCTGAAGCGGAAAAGAGCAAAAGTGCCGGCCAGAGTGAGGGCGAACGTAAACTTGAAATTGCAAATACAAAAAGAGTAGCCGACCGTGAACCACCTCAAGAGCCGCCGCCGGCCCGTAAAGGGGCAAAACCGGGTGAAGCCAGTCACATATATAAGATAACCAAAGACGGTTTCGTGACCGATGTGTTCAGCGAGAGTGCGGTTTTCTTTTGCCTGGCACAACAGCATGGAAAGCTGCTTGTCGGAACCGGAAATAGTGCCCAGGTTTTTACTGTTGATCCCGCTGCGGAGCAGGAAGCAGTTATATACGAGGATGAACAGGCGTCACAAATAACGGCGATAGCTGTAACAGGTGACGAGGTGTATCTCGGGACGGCAAACCCTGCGAAGTTGATAAAGTTGGGCTCCGGCTTCGCTTCCGAAGGAACTTACACTTCTGACCTTGTCGATGCCGGGCAGCCGGCGCAGTGGGGCAAACTGCAACTCGAAGCGGATATTCCGCAAGGGTGCAAGGTTAAGGTAGCTTCCCGCAGTGGAAATGTCAAGGATGCAAACGATCCAGCCTTTTCCAACTGGACCGAGCTGGCGGAAGTTACTGAGCCGATACAACTGCGATGCCCTTTGGCCAGGTTCTGTCAGTATAAACTTGTGTTGCAAAGCAAAGAAGGTAACAAAAGTCCGATTATAAGAGAGATTGCCGTTGCCAGTACTGTGCCGAATTTGGCACCGAAAGTTGAATCGGTGACTGTTGATCGAATCGAGGCGACCGGCAAAGAAGGCTTTTTCAAAATCAGCTATAAGGCCCAAGACGACAACGATGACAAGCTGATTTACAAAATAGACTTCAGGAAGCTCGGAAGGCCAAACTGGATCGAACTGAAAGACGAGCTCGAAGCTGCAACCTTCGAATGGGATGGAAAGACAATTGAAGATGGTCGGTATGAAGTCAAGATAACCGCAAGCGACGAGAGAAGTAACACTACTTCAACTAAATTGACCGGCAATAGAATAAGTGAGCCGGTAGTAGTTGATAATACCGGGCCTGTTGTTAAAAATATGAAGACGACATCGGCCCTTGAAAACAGCGGACAGGCACCCGCCCTTGCGGCAATCCAATACAGGATTTTCGAGTTCGAGGTCTACGATGAACTCAGTGCCATTGGGAAGCTGGAATATACAATCGACAGTAACGCTGACTGGATAGGTACTGTGCCGGACGATTTGGTTTATGATACTACGCAGGAGAATTTCACCATCAAAATAGATGCGAAAGAACATTTGCCGAAAGGCGATCATGTTCTGACAATCAAAGTCAGCGATGCGGTCGGCAATACGACATTTAAGACTTTCGAGGTCAATGTGAATGGTGGTTCGTGATTCGTGGCTCGTTCGATGTCACGTGTGGGAGAGTCTACGGGGCGCGAATTGTGCGATATATCGAATTTGAAAAAATCGCTGAGACGGTTGAATCGCTTTGTATATCAGCCGGCTATGAGCTTCCATGTGATGTTTTAGCTGCACTTGAAGAAGCGGCGCAAAAAGAATCCAACCCAGCGGCTGCGAAAATACTCAATCAGCTTATCGAAAATGCACGCATAGCAAAGCAGGAGAGGGTGCCGTTGTGTCAGGATACAGGGCTTGCGGTAGTCTTTGTGCAGCAGGGTGCTGAGGTTGCGGTCAAACCCCGCGTAGAGCGCCGTGCTCCGGCAGGCTCCGCCCTGACAAGCGGAGCTAAATCTGCTGGCCCCTTAGGAGATAAATATTTAGCCTGCTCCGCTCCGGCTTCGGCCTTAGCTGAGACGAGCGGTTTTACCACAGGTTTGTTCGATGCTATCAATGCAGGTGTTACGGCCGGCTTTAAAAAAGGCTTTCTGCGTAATAGCGTTGTCACTTACCCTCTAAGAAGAAACTTGTCTGACGATAGTCAAGATTCGAAATTCGAAATTCGAAATTCGAAATTCCTGCCTTCTGTGAACTATACCCCTGCTATAATTCACCACATAATTGTCCCTGGCGATGCCTTAAAGTTGACCGTTATGACCAAAGGCGGTGGGTGCGAGAATAAGAGCCAGTTCACGTGCTTGCGGCCAACGGCTGATACAGACCAGATAATTGATTGGATTGTTGATGTTGTAAGAGCAGCCGGCGCCGATGCCTGTCCGCCTTTTGTTGTTGGTGTGGGGATTGGTGGCAATTTCGAAATGAGCTGTCTGCTGAGCAAAATGGCACTGTGCCGAAGATTAGACCAGAGAAACAGCGATAAATTTTACGCTGAGCTTGAGATGGAATTGCTTTCGAGAATCAATGCACTTGGCCTGGGCCCGCAGGGTCTTGGCGGTGATACGACCGCGTTGGCTGTTCTGGTCGAGACTGCTCCCTGTCATATTGCGTCACTTCCTGTAGCGGTGAACATCGAATGCCACAGCCACAGGCACAAAACGGTAATTATTTAATAGGGTATAGGGGATAGGGTTTAGGGTATAGGGTTTAGTTTAGTAATGTGCCCCCTTTACAATACGCTATACCCTAACCCCTATTCCCTAATGAATTATTGAAATGGCTCTTTATTTGGCCAGCCGAATTTCTCGAATCTGCCAAACTCCTTTTCTAAGTTGTCGTTAGGATTCTCTTTTAAAGCCGACCGCACTTCTTCGACATGGGCATCTACAAAGACTGCATTGACTGTGCCGCTATTTAGATCTGCCCTCGATGCACTATGAAAGGTGCCAAACCAATCGCGGCCGTCGGGACACAGGGCGTTGTCGTTGAGCACATTGGAGTTGCCTGGCCTTATCCACATGTTCTCCTCAGCGAAGAAAAATACCTCCGCTTTGCTCCTTGTTATCTCGGAGCGTTTATGAACTCCACCCCGTCCTTTGGAGTCTGTTGCAGAAGAGCCGCCTGGGTCGCCTCTCTTCGAGCCTAACCAGGAGTTCATGCTATAGCTGTAGTAGGGAACTACAGGATTGGAAGGCTGGTGTCTTGGATGCCGTTCACCCTCGGTTTTGGACAGGACCTTGAACGAAGGACACAGGTGTACCTTCTGTTCAGGCAGATAGGGCCAAAATGGGCCATCCGCTGGATATCTCGGGTCATGCCATCGGCAGTAACGCTCATAACCGCTTACAGGATGCTCATTTGCGACAAGCGAGGTCCATGAATATGGATACCTGTCGTCGTTATCGTCCAAGTATACAGTCTGAGCCAGGCCGTATTGACGCAGGTTGGCCCTACATGTCATTTCTCTTGCCTGTTCCTTGACCCGCTGTAGTGCCGGCATCATTATCGCCATTAATACGGCAATAATGGCGATTACCACTAAAAGTTCTATTAACGTGAATCCTTCTCTTCCACGCATAAGCATACCTTTCATTTATTCTTCCTCGCCTAACAACAAGTTTTCAAAAAACTTCTCGGCAGAAAAGGCCGGCAAAGAGGGACTGGCCTTTTCTGTACGCGGTTTTTTCAGTAGTCCTTGAAAGGTCTTATCCATTCCGGCCAATCGCCAGGCTGGACGCCACCGGCTTGGGTCCAGGAATTCGCTGTGTTAAATTTCTTGTGCCACTTTAGTGTCCACAATTCCTTTAGCCCGACCTTTCTCGTCGAGCCATCCGCGAACGCGCAGCCTACGAATCCATCATGTCGATTTATGCAGCATCGTGCCATATCGTTGTCGGTCCAGGCAGCGAACTCGTACTCGGCAGGCGTATTATTTTCGTATGGCCACAGGTCGAAACGCAGGGCGTCGATGAACAGCGGCACAGTGTTTGGTTGAGGGACATTAATTGTCGTCCAGGCGGTCTCGCGCCTTGTCTGTGAAGTCAGTGGTCTGGTAAGAAAATGGGCGTTAAGACCGTAGCTTCCGGTCATGCCGTTTGGACCTGCCTGGTATCCTTCATAGGAATTTTTATAGATGCCACAGGCGTGGAAGATATTAAGCGTGGCTGTAGTAACGCCATTTTCGTTAATTATAGGTTTCTTGGCAGTCGGGCAGAACCACGTTTTATTCTGTTTCCAATCCTTGAGCTGTTCTTCAAGTTGCCAAGGCCAGTACCAACCCTTTTCACCGATGCCAGACCAGAGTTTGCCGTTATTATCTTGTGCATACATTGTACAGACTAAAGCCCACTGCTTTAGGTTCGTCATGCATCCTATTGTTCTGGCTTGTTCTCTTACTCGCTTCAGGGACGGCATCAATATTCCCATCAATAACGCGATGATAGCAATCACTACCAAAAGTTCTATTAACGTAAACCCGCCGTTCTCCGCTTGAGGACCCCGCTTCGCCAGAGCGCTTCGCGGCGGCGAGCGCCTTATGGCGGTCTGGCGGGTAAAACCTCTTTGCCTCTTTACAATGATAGTCCTTGCGTATTTTTTCATTAGTTTATTTTTCATACTACCATTGACACAGGCTCACCTGTATCAGAATTTCTACGTCACCTCAGGGGCCATTATTTTCAATGACTCTTGAAGTTTGCCATCCAGGGTGCTTCAGTTGGCCAGTAGGGTTCGGGGGCATTTATATCGAAGTTCTTACCCCATTTCACGTGCCACAATTCCTTCAACCAAACCTTCCTGGCCGAATAGTCCAAAAAGATGCCGTTTATGCCCTGTTGATGTCGGTTGATGCAGAAGCGGTTCATGGATTCTATATGAGGTGCGAACCGTTCGCCGTCGTAGCTTGGAGGCGTATCGTCGTTCTCTGGTCCACCGCAAAAGAACCAGCAGTCCAGGAACAGCGGGATGATATCGCCGCCCTTCACATTGACTGTCCTCCAATAGTATTTGGCTGCCTGGCCATAAAGCGGATCTTGCCCTGGCACATAGACCCAGTGGTTGATTCCATAGCTGCCGTACGTACCGACTGGACCCCACTCTTGGTTTGGAGTCATACCAATCTTGCCCCACGACGTAAATGTGTCGCCACCTGCTGAAAGTGTGTCGGTGGCTCCAGGGGGGTAAGTCGGGACCTTAATTTTTGTCGCCATCGGGCAGCAGCGTATCTTCTCATTCCGGTAATAATAGTCGTACAGAACATTTATCCAACGGCCGGATGACTGCGTGCGTCTGGGAAAAAAGCCGTTGTTATCCTCGGTATACATAGCAAAGATAGCACCCCATTGCTTGAGGTTCGACAGGCAAATAACCGTTTTTGCCTGTTTCTTTACCCGCTGCAGCGCCGGCATCAATATTGCCATCAATAAAGCAATGATAGCAATCACTACTAAAAGTTCTATTAACGTAAACCCGCCGTTCTCCGCTTGAGTACCCAGCTTCGCCAGAGCGCTTCGCGGCGGCGAGCGCCTTACGACGGTCTGGCGGGTAAAACCTCTTTGCGTGGATACAATGATAGTCCTTGCATATTTTCCCATTAATTTAGTTTTTCACCTTACCGTAACACGGGTTCAGTCGAATCAGGACTTCTATAGTTTGCCTTTGAGCAGCCGTTATTTTCAATGGCTTTTGAAGTTTGCCATCCAAGGTGCTTCGGTCGGCCAGTAGGGTTCGGGGTAATTTATATCAAAGTTCCTGCCCCATTTGACGTGCCACAATTCCTTCAGCCAAACCTTCCTGGCCGAGTAGTCCAAAAAGATACCGTTTATGCCCTGTTCATGTCGGTTGATGCAGTACCGGTTCATGCTATTTATATGAGGGTCGAACCGTTCACCATCATAGCTCGGGGGCGTATCGTCATTCTCCGGCCCGCCGCACCAGAACCAGCAGTCCAGGAACAGCGGAATGATACCACCGCCCTTGACATTGACGGTTCTCCAGTAATATTTCGCCGGTTGACCATAGAGTGGGTCTTCCCCGGGCACATAGATCCAGTTGTTGTCTCCATAGCTGCCCCACGTACCGGCTGGCTCGTACTCACCGGCTGGCCGTGAGCTGGTCACACCAATCTTGCCCCAGGAGGTAAACTTGTCGCCACCTACTCCAAGTGTGCCAGTGGCCCCAGGCGGGTAAACCGGTTCCTTAATTTTTGTCGCCATCGGGCAGACGCGTATCTTGGGATCCCGGTAGTAGTAGTCGTACAGGACATTTATCCAACGCCCTGAAACGCTTGTGCGTCTGGGAAAGAAACCATTGTTGTCTTCTGTGTACATGGCCCAAATGGTGCTCCATTGCTTCAGGTTTGACTGGCACGCCACCGCTCTTGCCTGTTTCTTTACGCGATTTAGGGCGGGCATCAATATTGCCATCAACAACGCAATGATAGCTATTACCACCAGAAGTTCTATTAACGTAAAACCTCTGCGCTTGTCCAAAATAATCCCTCCCTATCTAATTATTTACTGGGTTTTCACAATCACAGCACGCGAGTCAACTCAAAAGATAACCTTGTTTTTGCTCTCGTACAATGGTTTCTTAATCTCCCTTAAAATCTTTCATCCACGGTGCATCGGTCGCCCAGTTGGGTCCTGGAGCGTTTATGTTAAACCCTTTGCTCCACCTGATTCGCCAAAGTTGTTTAAGCCAGACTTTTCTGACCGTGAAATCAAGAAAAGCGCCATTTATGGCCTGATCGTGTCGATTTATGCAAAAGCGGTGCATGGCATTTTCATCGCCGTCCCATTTCTCACCATCATAACGTGGGGGTGTATCGTCATCGTCTGGCCAGCCGCACCAGAACCAGCAATCCAGAAACATCGGTATATTGGAGTTGCCCTTGACGTTAGGAGTTCTCCAGAAGAACTTAGCTTGTTTTCCGTATAGTGGGTCCTGGCCTGGCACATTGACCCAGCCATTAATACCGTAGCTGCCGTACGTATTGAATATCCCGTACTCACCGCCTGGCCGCGAGCTGGTCACAGCTACTCTGCCCCAGGACGTAAACTTGTCCCCTCCCAGCCCCGACGTACCTGTAACTGGCGATGGATTTGCAATCTTTGTCGCCACCGGACAAACGCGTATCTTGTCATCCCGATAGTAGTAGTCATACAGGACATTTATCCAACGCCCTGCACCGCTTGTGCGTGTGGGAAAAAAGCCGTTGTTGTCTTCTGTGTACATGGCCCAAATGGTGCTCCATTGTTTGAGGTTTGACTGGCAAGCCACCGACCTTGCCTGTTTCTTTACGCGATTTAGGGCGGGCATCAATATTGCCATCAACAACGCAATGATAGCAATAACTACCAGAAGCTCTATTAAGGTGAACGCCCTTTGTTTTTTTATCATATTGTTCCTCTTTTATCTTCCGACGATTTTTTTCGCAATTCGGTATTGGTTATAAGTTTGGAAAAACAGTTTTTCTTCGCTCCCTGTAGGGACGGTTTTTCTCAATAGTCCTTAAATTTTGCCATCCATCCGTTCCCGTAATTTTTCCAGTCTGCTGGCGTGGCGCCGCCGGCTTTGGTCCACGGACCGGCCCTATTGAAGCCGCGATGCCAATTGACTGTGAACAACTCCTTTAGCCCCACTTTCCTGACAGAGCAGTCCAGAAAAGTGGCGTTTGTGAATCCGTCGTGGCGATTGAGGCAGTAACGGTTCATCGCGTTATCATCACCGCGATATTGCCAGCCATCGTATTCCGGAGGTGTGTCGTCATCATCCGGCCATCCACACCAGAAATAGCAATCCAGGAACATAGGTATATCATGGCCGCCCTTGACGTTAATAGTTCTCCAGAATCTTTTGGGCGATTTTCCATAAACATCACTGCCCACCGGCACATGCACATAGCCATTTATCCCATAACTTCCATAAGAGCCTACTGTGCGGTTTCCTCCAGCATCCCAGGTGGGAACCTTTCCCCAGGCTTTAAATGTGCTGCCCCACCAATCGATTCCTTGTGTCATATCTGGGTTGGCGATTTTTGAGGCTACCGGGCAGAGACGTATATCTTCGGCGGTTTTATAGTACTCCTTTAGCGAATCTATCCAGCGCCCGTAAGCGTTACTGCCGCTCGAGCGCTCGGGGAAATAGCCGTTGTTATCGCCCGTGTACATGGCAAAGATAGAGCCCCATTCTTTGAGGTGAGCGTAACACATAACCGTTTTTGCTTGTTTTTTTACCCGCTGTAGTGCCGGCATCAAGATGGCCATCAGTATAGCAACTATAGCGATAACTACTAACAGCTCTATTAACGTAAACCCGCCGCTCTCCGCTTGGGGATCCCGCTTCGCCAGAGCGCTTCGCGGCGGCGAGCGCCTTATGGCGGTCTGGCTGGTAAACCCCGTTAGAAATCTTTTATCTCCCCGATTAGAAGTCTTTATCCGCCAGGAGTGCAGCGGATTTATTTCTAACGAGGTAAAGTCTTTTTGTTTGCACATGATAGGTTTTTCTCCTTTTTTTCTTAAACAGGTTTTCTAAAAAAGTAGCAGGCACCCAGAAATACGCTTATAGCTGCGACTGTGCCGTCTACACTTTATTTCAACACCGCCTGGCCCCACGCAGCATATTGGCACCTTCGGATATCCTCATTGCCCGGCTGTAAATCCCTTATAGCTCTCTTTATTTGTATCGCTCGCAAGCCAACATCCAGCGTACGTGGGTCTTTCCATTTCCAGTATTCGCTGTGTCCGTCTGCGAAAGAAAAGTTTGTTCCAACGCCGTGGCGGATTGGCGGCGGATCCCACCAGCACTCGTCCCTAACATAACAGGTCCAACCACCCATGTGAGCGTCACCAACGCCGCCATCATCGAGAAAAACGAATCTCTGAATTGGATTGTGAATATCGGTTCTTTTTTTGAGCATTACTGAGCCTTCCATTCCTGCACGGTCGGTCCAGCCTTTACAATTCATGGCGTCAACCACAGCGTACGTACGCAACTCTCCTCGCGTACCGGTAGGGCATTTGTAAAGTTTCAGGTCCTTGCAATATGGAAATAGGGCTCCGTCCAGTATCGCTTTTCTTTTCACCTCTATATCTTCGGTGCGCCAGTCTTTAAGTACCCAGGAAGTCTCATTATAGTGGCCGCCGCCAAGGCTGTACATAGCGGTGTACTCACCCGTATCGCCGTTAACCATCTTTTCATCGTTATCGTCTGCATATACATTCCACGCAACGCTTAGCTGCCTGAGGTTGCTAAGACACGCGGCCCGCCTGCCCTGCTCTCTGACCCGATTTAGTGCCGGCATCAATATCGCCATCAATACCGCAATGATAGCGATTACGACTAAAAGTTCAATTAGCGTGAACCCTCTTCTGCCACGCATAATTATACCTTTTTTCTTCTACACCCCAAAAATCTTTTTTAAAAACCTGCTTAACAAGAAAAGTCGGTCCGAAAGACCAGCCTTTTCTGTGCATGGTCTATTTCAGTAGTCTTTAAAGCGTCTAATCCATTCCGGCCAATCGCTGGATTGGACGCCGCCAGTTAAGGTATAAGGGCCCGATGTATTGAATCGCTTATGCCATTTCAACACCCACAGTTCTTTTAGTCCCACCTTTCGAGCAGAGTAATCCAGGAAAGAGCAGCTCACAAAGCCCACGTGTCGGTTAATACAGCAGCGACCAAAATTGTTGTCAGACCAGGCCGCGTACTCATATTCGGAAGGGCCAGCAGTTTCTAACGGCCAGAGGTCGAAGCGGAGAGCATCTACGAACAGTGGCACCTGGCCTGCGGCGGCCACGTTGGGTGTTCTCCAGCCATCCTTGGCAGGAACGCCGCCTTCAAATTCAGCGCTGGTAGGTATAGTAAGAACATAGCCATTGATGCTATAACTTCCAGCCTGACCGTTTGAAACAACCGGGTATCCTGACTCCTCGTGGTGGAAGATGCCCCACGCGTTAAAGATATTGAACGTGGGTGCCGCTTTGCCATTTTCATCAAATATTGGTTTTTTTGCTGTTGGGCAGAACCAGGTTTTATTCATCTTCCAATCTAACAACCGTGGTTCTAATTGACATATCCACCAATAACCCCTACTGCCAAAGCCGGACCAGAATTTACCATCGTTGTCTTCAGTGTACATTGCACAAACAAAGTTCCACTGTTTCAGATTTGCCAGACAGCCTGTTGTCCTTGCTTGTTCCTTTATCCGCTGCAATGCCGGCATCAATATCGCCATCAATACCGCGATGATAGCGATTACGACCAGGAGTTCTATTAACGTGAACCCTCTTCTGCCGCGCATAATTATACCTTTTTTCTTCTACACCCCAAAAATCTTTTTTAAAAACCTGCTCAGCAAGAAAAGCAGCCCTAAAGACCAGCCTTTTCCGTGCATAGTCATTTTCAATATTCTTTAAAACGTCTAAGCCATTCTGGCCAATCGCTGGGTTGGACACTGCCGGCCTTCGTCCAGGGACCGTTGACGTTGAAACTTCTATGCCACTTCAGCTTCCAGAGTTCCTTCAGCCCCACTCTGCGGACCGACCAGTCCAGGAAGGAACTGTTGGTAAATCCGCGGTGCCGGTTGATGCAGACGCGCGCCATGTTGTACTGCGCGCCTGAGACCCAGAACTCATACTCATTCATTGCGGGCCCTTGGTTTGCCTGCGGCCAGAAGTCGAAGCGAAGGGCGTCCAAGAAGACCGGCACATCGCCCGCATAAGGAACATTGTATATGTCCCGATAGCCTTCCGAGGAAGGCAGGCCTCCCTCGAAGGAGCCCTTTATCGGAATGCTCAGCATATAACCGTTGAGACCGTAGCTCCCTGCGAAGCCGTTGGGGTTCATTGTATAGGTCGTGCTGTTGTAGGTCCTGGAATCAGGCGTCATATAGATGCCCCAGGAGTCAAAGATATGCAGCGACTGCTTTCTGACACCCTTCTCGTCCCATATCGGGCTTTGGGCCGTTGGGCAGAACCATGTCTTGTTGCTCTTCCAATCTTGTTGCTTATGCTCGAGTTGGTGGAGCCACCAGTACCCTAAATCGTTTGTGCCGGAGTAGAACTTCCCTTCATTATCGTTAATGTAGTGGTTAAAAACAAGATTCCACTGGCGGAGGTTGGCGGCGCAGCCGATCTGTCTGGCCTGCTCCTTTACCCGTTGTAGTGCCGGCATCAAAATCGCCATCAATAATGCGATGATAGCGATTACGACCAAAAGTTCAATTAGAGTAAATCCACTTCGCTTGCTCATCAGTAAAACCCCGGAATTTTATCCTATCGTACCGCTACCGTTTCGTAAGATGCGCAAGGGCGACCTTCTGTTCCATTTTTCGTTTAGCACGAGAAACCGAATTATACCGCAAATCTGGTTTTTTTGCAACATTAAAGTCCGAATATTATCGGCATTGCTGGCTGATTATCAAGCATTTTATGACAAAGGGGGTTTTCTGTCAAGATGCGAATGTGGCTGTGGCAGGATGGAGCGTCCGCTGCCTGAAGCTTGCAATAAATCCTCATTTTTTGCAAATATCAGCGATTTTTATCCTTATTAAGCCGAAGATGACTGATCTGATAGAAGATATTACCTCCGTTGTCTGTAATTCGGCGACGCAGCCGGGATTATCCTTAAGCAAATTACAATCTTCTGCCAACCACAGACTAATCCGGCGCATAGGATTTGGTTCATGAAGTAATCTATTTTTTTTACAGTTCACAGTTATGAGTTCATAGTTCATAGACAACTAACAATGAAAAATGAACTATGAACGCAGGATATCGTAGCACAAGTTCGCAATGGCGATATAGTCTTCCGGCGCCAGTTGTTCGGGCCGTTGTGTTGAGTCGATGCGACATCGCGCAAAGATTTCAGGCCAGTTGTTGATTTTTGCAAGTTTTCCGCGGGCCAGTTTTGTGCAGGCCTTTAGCATCTTGCGTCGATGACCCATAAAAAGATTTATGGTCTCGCTGAAGAGTTCCATATTCTTAATCCGGCTCAACTTTTCCTCTTTACGGACAAAGCTGACCATTGCTGAATCAACCGCCGGCCGGGGCCAAAAAACCGTCGGTTTCAAAACCCGTATCGTTTTTACATCACCTGTAGCACCTAAAAAGATGCTCAAAGTACCATAATCACTACTGCCGGGGGCGGCTGTTATTCGGTCGGCAACCTCCTTCTGGACGGTGACATACATACTGTCTGCTATGGTCGGACCTGTAACCAGGTTCAACATTACGGGCGAAGCGACATTGTAAGGCAGGTTTGCCACTAACAGGATTTGGCCGGTGTACTTTTTACGGGCGAGGGCCAAGGCATTTGCGACGACGTGGCTGAGGGTGTTTTTATTTTCGAGGATGTCGATGTTGATAATCTCGACGTTTTTGGATTTCGCCAGTTGCCTTCTTGCTATGTTAGCGAGGTCCTCGCTAAGCTCGACCGCGAGACAATAGCCAGCGTTCTGGGCTAAAGCTTCGGTCAGCGAGCCTGTGCCGCAGCCGACCTCGAGCACGATATCGTTGTCGTGAATATCCGCCGATTTGACGAGCAGGCGCATCAAATTCAGGTCGATGAGGAAATGCTGACCGAGCCGTTTATTCGGCTCTACTCCCGCCCCCGCCAGCAACCTTTGTATTTCGCTCTTAGTTTGCAATAATAAAAAACGCCTTTATCCTGTAAGTTTTTTATAAGCTGTTTTAATACTACTACTCTGCTTGATAAGGTCTTTAGATGTTTTAGAAATTCGAAGCACCCCTGCACCAGTTGCACTTTCGATTGAGTCTTTTTCTGTAAATTTAAGTTTAATCGACTTTGTACTGATAATTGGTGCGGGGCGAAATCCTAAATTCATCCTTCATAGTACTACGGAGAATGGACAAATTCAAAATTAAAAGGCCAAATGACCAAAACTAAAAAAAGAGCTTGTTTTGAACATTTAAATTTTGGTCATTAGGATTTGTTTAGGATTTAGACATTAGGATTTCGGATTTAACTCCAGTTATGCCAAAAAGTTATAACTTTAGATAGAAATAAAAAATAGCGTTGTAGTGATAAAGTCTCCTGAAAAACACCATAATCCGCTTTTTTCAACTGGCTTTTTCAACTTTTTTCCATTCCTCTGTCAGGTCGTATTCTAAAACTTTCTGCTTCAATTCCGAAAGATTTATATTATTGCGTGAAATATTAAAAAAGAGATTAGCTTCCTGCATTGGTAAAAATCCTCTTGACTTCCTGTCGAATCTGCTCATCCGACCAGTCCTTATGAAGATGGCGAAGCCAGGCCGACTTAAGCTCCCATGCAGAGTAATACAGCCTCATCGCAAGATGCAGTTTCTGTGAAGGCATCATTTTTTTCAAAATCTCTCGTTGTACATCCTGCCCTGTCATAACAAAATCTTATATCTTTTATTGCTCTGTTGAAAGGTTGTCATTTCGACCGCAGGCAGCGCTGTGAACGGAGTGGAGAAATCTGGACTAACAGCGATTTTGGCAGATTTCCCTTCGGGGCTCTCCGCTTCGCTGCGTGTCTCGACCTTGTTCCAGTAAATTGGGACTCCACTTGAAATGAAAATATGAATTCTTTTCAACACAGCAATCTTTTATCTTTATCTGCCTACTTCTGTTTTCTGTATTTTGTATTCCGGCTTATTTTTTTTTGTCTTCACTATTTGTATTGCGGTCGTGATGGCCGATTTCATACTCGCTGGATTGGCGAGGTTTTGGCCTGCGATGTCAAAAGCCGTTCCATGGGCAGGCGATGTTCTTACAATTGGTATGCCGATAGTTACATTAACCGCTTTCTCGAAATCGAGTAGTTTTACGGGAATCATACCCTGGTCGTGATACATTGCGACGACGCCGTCGAATTCGCCGTGGACGGCCCGTAAAAAGAGCGTGTCGGCTGGAAATGGGCCGAAGCAGTTTATGCCCTGGTTCTGTGCCAATAAAATGGCTGGCGATATTATACGCTGCTCTTCGTCACCGAATTGGCCATCTTCGCTGGCATGCGGGTTCAGGGCGGCAACGCCAATCTTAGGATTGTCAAGGAGGAAATATTCTTTCAATGCGGTATTTAACAAATCGATAGGCTCGAAGACACAGCCGATTGTAAACTTGTGCCTGACTTCAAACAAGGCTTCGTGAATTGTCGCAAGCGCCACTTTTAAGGGACCTGCGATGAACATCATCACCTTTCGTTTGGATTTGCAGCGAGCGGCGAGCATCTCGGTGTGGCCTGGCCATTCTGCGCCGGCTAACTTCCAACTGGTTTTACTGACCGGCGCTGTTACCACCGCGTCTATTATGCCGGCTCGAGCCGCATCGATGGCATCAAGGCAAAACCTTATGGATGCCTCACCGGCTAATTTGCTGGGACCTCTAACCCAGGCAGGAACGGAGTACTCATCATAGTCGGCCAC
>Ga0315312_1000526_pt1 | contig 42859 bp, 40 predicted proteins | sample TDP7_MG_FD_203629 | JGI IMG/M metagenome (GOLD analysis project Ga0315312, IMG submission 203629) | Freshwater sediment microbial communities from Lake Towuti, South Sulawesi, Indonesia - TDP7 | ecosystem: Environmental > Aquatic > Freshwater > Lake > Sediment | place: Indonesia: South Sulawesi... | reverse complement strand
GCAACAGTACGTTGTAGCCACGCATGCGCATGTAACGTGCGTGAACGTCTGCCAGCGTGTAGGTTCTGCCGTGACCTATGTGCTGCGGAGAGTTAGGGTACGGATAAGCAACGGTTATGAAACACTTCGGCTTAGACGGGTCAGGATTCGCCTCGAAAATCTTGGCTTCTTCCCACTTTTTCTGCCATTTTTGTTCGATGCTTTTCAAAAATTCCATAAAGGCTGATGGATTATGCGGCACACTATTAAAGGTTTTGTCAACTACTGAGGTAGCGATCCCCCATTTTTGGGCACCGACAGAACAAGGTGTAAGAACTTGCTTTAATCTTTTCCGTTTCACTGTTTCATTTTGACTTGCTTCTTTATGACTTCCTCTGCCTTGAGCATAGCTTCAGACACTTTTTCGATTTGGGTTCCGCCTCCCTGGGCGAATTCGGGTCTGCCGCTGCCTCCTCCGCCTAGAAGAGCTGCTGTTTCGTCTGCGATTTGACGAGCGTTGATCCCTCGTTTCAGTGCGTCTTTTCCAGCCATGACAACGAGTCTTGCGGTCTTGTTTGTGCCGCATAGAACGACGACTGCTTTAGATTCTTCTTTGATTAGTCCGCTGGCAGTTTGGATGAGGCGGTCGATGTTTTCCTCTTTCAAGGTTTGAATCACAACTTTTAATCCTTGTATCTTCTTCGCTTTTGCTAAATATTCGCGAGTTGACAAGTCAGCGATTTCTTTTATGAGTCGCTCTCTTTCTCGTCTAATCTCTTTCCATTCTGTGACAAGGCGTTCGGTTATGGGTTCAAGTTTTTCTAGAGGCGCGTTGAGTTTTTCAGAAACCCTTCTAAGCAGTTGCTCATTTTTTTGGATCACTTTTAGAGCTTGTGTGCCAGCGCTGAATATTATGCGCTCTACACCGTCTTGTATTCTTTCTGTGTGTAAGATTTTTATGAGTCCAATTTCGCCTGTGTTTTTGACATGGGTTCCGCCGCAGGCTTGAACCTCCCAGTCGCCTGTCTGCACTACTCGGATTTCTTTGCCTGGCACCGCTCCGCCTTGATACAGTCGGAAACCGTATTGTCTCTCCGCTTCCATTCGCGGCTTTACTGAGGTCTCGACGGGTATGGTTTGCATGACCGCGTCGTTTGCCAACTCTTCAATTTTTTCTATCTCTTCAGTTGTCAATCTTTGAAAGTGTGAAATGTCTAGTCGGGAAGATTCCACGTCTTTTTGGGCTCCGCTCTGCCAAACGTGTTGTCCCAGTATTCGTCTTGCAGCGCCCATTATGGCGTGGGTTGCTGTGTGATGCCTCATCAGACTAATGCGTCGGTTCCATTCGATGCATCCAGTTACCTTGCTACCTTCTTTTGGCGTTTGCCCTTTGACAACATGGACGATCACGTTTCCAACTTTTTGAACATCTATCACTTCTGTTTGAGCCCCGTTAAACTTCAGTGAGCCGTGGTCTGCTGGTTGCCCGCCGCCTTCAGGATAAAACGCAGTTTGGTCAAGGACAACGAACTGGTTTTCAATCACTTTCAGAACCTTTGCTTCAAACTCTTTAATGTATGAGTCTTCGTAGTAGAGTGTGCGGGTTAGAGGAAGGTCTGAAAGCGCAGTTTCTAATCCTTTTACTGGTTCCTCCTCAACCGTGGGTGGCGCTTGAATGTGCTGTGCTACGACCATGGTGTAGAAATTTTCTGGGATGTTGACACGCATTCCTTCTTTCTCAACCGTTTCTGCCACAACTTCAGGCGGAAGACCATGCGAGTCGTAGAGTTGAATCAACGTCTCCTGCGGCATCTGTTTGATTCCTTTTTCTTTGAGTTCATTTGCCACTCGTTTGGCAAGTTGGCTCCCTCTCTTGAGTGTCTCCGTGTATTTTTCTCGTTCAACCGAGAGCATTGTAAAGATTTCGTCTCGCATGTTTTTTAAGTGAGGAAAGTCTGGAGACCATAAGTTGATTTGTTTGTCAACGATGTCGAAGAGTTTTTCTTCGATTCCGAGGTTTCGGAGTAAACGGTAGGTCCGTCTAATCATGAGACGGGTTAAGTATCCTTCTCTCACGTTTGATGGGACAACACCTTCAGCCAGCATAAACACTATGCATTTGGTGTGGTCAATGACCGCAAAAGCGTTTTCTATGGGAACCATTAGACGATTGAGTTCTTCTAGGCTAATGCTAATGTTTTTTGCGATTGTTTCTCTAGCTTTGCTGCGGTTTGCTGTTTTTTCAAGAATCATTAAGCCAGACTGCTGCACTATTTTGGTTAATAATTGGTTGTCGATGTTTGTGATGCCAGCCAAAGTAAAGACGTGGTCTAATATTGGGCTGTAGACAGCGTGGAAGCAGCTCAGGTTTCCTTGAGACAGCCAAGTGTAACGTTTGATTCCGTAACCTGTGTCCACTGTTCTTATTGGCAGTTCCACGTATTTGTCGTTGACTACTTTAAACTTCATGAAGACCAGCGTGTCAAGTTCAAGCCCTCGAACAATAGTTTCTAGGTCTGGTCCAGCGTTTCCGCCGCCTTCCCACACGTCTTCTTTGAAGATTATTTCTTCTGACTTGACGCCTAAATCCTGTGTCAGGAATTCGTGGTGGTAACGAACTGTGCCGTCTTTCCAGTAGACCTCTTTGTCGGGATAGTTGAAGGCGTGGTGTCCGCCCATTTCAAAAATGGTGCCGTGGCGACCAAACGTGGGTCCAACGTTGTCAACGTCCACAAATCGTATGCAGGGTTGACTGATGACTAAAGGATTGGCTGGAGGAGGGATTATTCCATTTGTGACGTAGGGTTGAAAGTCGGCTATGCTTGCCATGGTGAAGTAGACGTCTTCTCTCCAACGAGCCACAATCGGATAGGGTCTGATTCGTTCATGACCATGCCTCTCAAAGAAGGACAAGAAGGCTTCACGCATTTCGGCTAGACTGTAGGATTTGCGCGTGGGCGGATTGTTAATAAACGTGAGTTTAGCACATCCTTCGGGAGTTGATTCTCCACAGGTAGGCTGGTCTGGATTCTGTGTCCAATAATGTTCGCCGCAGATGGGACACTGCTTTCTAACGTAGCCTGTCTTGTCGAAGAAGGTAACGTGATACTCGCTCTCAGGAAAACGAGGCTTCAAAGCGTGGGGTCCTCCAATGTGTCACGGAAACATGTGTGACTTTGCAAGTTAAAGTTTGAGGAGAGATTTAAACCATTAACTACCTTGCAAGATGCTTAGTTTGTGTGTGTACAGGCGTTAGACCTCCCTCTATTTGGAGCCTAATAGGCTGCTTCCTAACTACCGATGTTTGTTGTTTGTGTAAAAACTTATATGTGATGCGTTAACCAAGAAGTTAACTTTGTTGAAGGGTTGTTCCTATGCCTCCTCCTTTTCCTGTTCCAAGCTTTGGATTTCTCTTTGAAGTTATTGCACTGCTGCTTCTTTTGGTTATAGGCTTAATCATAATCATTGTTATCGCCAAGGTTCTGCTCTTCTTTTTGCCCGCAGCCATAATTGCCATCGTTGTGTGGTTTCTCACTGGAAGCTGGTTCTGGGCTGGAATAGCCTTCTTAATCATAGCCTTCATATCAGTAACAAGACGCAAATAAACGGTGCATAGAACTCCGACCATGAACGATTGAACTTCGGTTGAGAGGAAAAACCAGATGGAAAGCCAACCAAGATGGAAGGCTAAACTCGCACTTATCTTCTACATAGCTGTATTTGGAGGCACCCTAATCGGTAGTTTGATTGTTGGATTGATCCTTCTAATCATGAATCTAGATATTCAAAACATGCCTTTCCCATTTGCCCTCTTGGCTCTTCCAATTAATGAAAGTATCATCTTGGCTTTGACACTTTTGTTTGCAAGGTATAAAGGTGCAGGTTTAGGAGAACTTGGCTTGAAGAAAACGAGTCATAAGGTTTTGACGATTGTCTCAGTGGCTGCGTTACCCCTCATCTTTTTAAATGGAGTCATAGCATACCTCGAAACGCTAGTTCTTGGTCCAGACCCAACGGCAGAACTTTATTTTGAGTTGGTGATGCCCAGAAACTTTTTCCAGCTGACCGCTCTAATTATTATCAATTTAGTTCTGGTTGGACCCAGCGAAGAGTTGGCTTACAGAGGTTTTGTTCAAAGGGGTTTTGAAAACTCCTTCGGGAAAACCAGAAGTCTGTTGATTACATCTGTTCTCTTTGGGCTTTGGCATATCCTTAACACTCCTTATGGTGTGGCTACGGCAATCGCTGGCGGTTTGATTCTGGGTTACACATGGCAACGAACGGGCGGAAACACAACTGCCTCTGCTTTAATGCACGGAGTTTACAACTCAATAATCCTTGCAGCAGTGTACTTTTTTGCCTGAACCACTATACACACGAGTGCTTGCGCTTTGTTTGATGCAGTTTAAGTTTGAGAAGAGATTTAAACCATCACATGCGCGCTACTCAGAAACTTGTGGAGATGTATGTTTACGAAGTAGTCATCAAGGAAAACCTAGAAGACTTAGTAATCCAGGTAATAGAGTTACAAATGCCAATCAGCGTGTGCGTGCGCGATAGATTTTTGATTCCCTCGTAGCAAGTCTGAGTTCTAGTGCCTTTCTGGCTTCTTCCGACTCTTGCAACTCTCGTACAGCCCGCTCTTTTTCTATAGGGATCAATTCATTCATTTTATCTACGAGGCGTCTAGACTCGTTTGGCTCGAGTGGAATAACAACATCTCTTCGATGCGGAATAGCTACCTTAACCTGTCCCTTTTTGTCTACCTGCACAGATTCTATGTCTCTTAAGCGAACATCTAGAGGAATGATTGTTTGAAAGATAAAGCCTAGATTTTCCCGCAGAGTCGGCTTGGCCTCTAGAACGTCCTCCAACTCTTTTTTAACTCCTTTTTTCAAGTCCACTTCCAAGAGGGTCTTGTAAAGTTTAACTTGGAAGTGAGGTTTGTCGATTACCATAACCGTATCTTCAGTTATCATTCTATGTCACCATTTGTTCTTCTGTATTGCAGTCAATTAAAACTTGCGAGTACCTACAACAATGATGTTTATCCAGTGTTGTAGCACAATGGAATTTTTTTGTAGCGCACTACAGAATGTATAGTGACATGAAATAACGTAACAGGACATCAATAAAAGGGGAAAAAGGTTAGGTTCGAGCGGCTGCCTTTTCCAATGCCACAACTCCTGGAAGCTGTTCTCCCATGAGGAATCCTATGAGGGCGCCTCCAGCCGTGCTGACATATCCCATCTTTTTTGCTAGTCCGAGTTCTTCAACCGCTGCTATGGTGTGTCCTCCACCGACTAAAGAGAAAGCCTTTGACATGGCTATAGCCTCAAACGTTTTCTTTGTGCCCAAAAGGAACTCTTTGTTCTCGTAGACGCCCATGGGTCCACTGATAACAATAGACTTGGCACTGCGTATGATGTCACCATACTTTTTAATCGTGTTTTCCCCAATATCATAAATCAGATAGTCCGTCGGAAGACTAGTAACAGCGATTTCTTTACGTTTGCCACCAATATCTACAGCCAAATCCACTGGAACCTCAACCAAACCTGGATAGGCAGTCATCAAATCTTTTATGCCAGAAATCAGGCCCATCAGTTCTTTCTTCTCCAAGAACTCCATGTTGGGTTTGCCCAGATTGACTCCTTTAGCCGCTAGGAACAGATGCCCTACAACACCACCTGTCAAAACGTGGTCTGCAATCTTGTTCTTCAGCACGTACTGACTGATTTTCAACGAGTCGTCGGCTTTGGCTCCGCCCAAGATATAAACGCAAGGCTTCTCAGGCGCTTGCAGAACCCGTCCCAACGCCTTGAGTTCCCGCTCCATTATTCGCCCTGCCACACTGGGCAAAACTGCAGTAAAACCCACTATAGAAACGTGGGCTCGATGAGCCGCAGCGAAAGCGTCGTTGACAAACACGTTGGCTAAGGGCGCAAGCTTCCTCACAAACTCAGTCTTCGCATGGTCTTCAGGCGCACCTTTCTTCTGCTCATCTGGGAAAGTGCGAACATTTTCCAAAACCAGGATTTCGCCGTTTTTCAACTCTTTAATGGCATTCCGCGCCTTTTCACCAAACACATCGTCCACGTACTTGACTGGTTTTCCAAGAATCTTACCCAAAATTTCAGCGTGTTGCTTCAGTGGAGTGAAATCGGGGTCGCCAGGTCTGCCCTGATGCGCCAAAACAACAACTTTTGCGCCCTTCTGCGCCAGTTCCTTGATGGTTGTTTCACCATGCGCCTTGATTCGTGTGTCGTCTAAAACCTTCTTTGTGTTTGGGTCGATTGGACTGTTGAAGTCCACTCTGACCAAGGCTGTTTTGCCCTTGAAATCCAAATCGTCCATCGTCAATATTTTCGGCATTAATATCGCCTCTTCAATCCTTACAAAGAACACGTAGTTTTTGATTTAGAGTATTTATGACTTGCCTATCTGAAATAGAAAAAAAGGAAAGAAGGGGGTTTAGAAGCCTGCTTTCTTACCTATCAATTCGATGAGTTCGGTCATTCTGCAGGAGAAGCCCCACTCGTTGTCGTACCAGGCTAGCACTTTGACGAAGTTGCCTCCGAGCACCATTGTTGACTGAGCGTCGAAAGCAGCCGAATAGGTGCTGTGGTTGAAATCTGACGAGACAACTGGGTCTTCAGTGTATTCCAGGACTCCGCTAAGCGGACCATCGGCAGCCTTCTTGAAAGCCGCATTGATCTCTTCCTTAGTCGTGCTCTTTTCCAAGACACACGTGAGGTCGACGACTGAAACGTTTGGAACAGGAACCCGTAAAGCGATGCCGTTCATTCTTCCAGTCAGTTCAGGCAACACCAACGTAGCAGCCACAGCAGCTCCCGTGGTTGTTGGGATTATGTTGACTGCTCCCGCTCTGGCTCGACGTAGGTCAGAGTGAACCAAGTCTTGGATTCTCTGGTCGTTGGTGTAAGCGTGCGCCGTCATCATGAGCCCAGTTTTAAGCCCAAAGTTATCATTCAAGACTTTTGCTACAGGCGCCACACAGTTGGTTGTGCACGAAGCGTTCGATAATATGATGTGTTTTTCCTGGTCATACTTGTCCTCGTTTACACCCATCACTATGGTTATGTCAGGTCCTTTAGCAGGCGCAGAAATCAACACTTTCTTTGCTCCTGCAGTTAAGTGCATCGCAGCCTTTTCTCGATCTGTGAACAATCCCGTGGATTCCACAGCCAAGTATACGTCTAAGTCTTTCCATGGCAACTTAGATGGGTCGCGTTCCATCAGAGTGCGTATTTTTTTGCCTTTGACAACGATGCCGTCCTTCTCTGCTTCGACTGGGAATGGTGCGCGTCCATGCACAGAGTCATACTTAAGCAGATGTGCCAGCGTCTTCGGGTCTGTTATGTCGTTGACAGCCACAAAGTCAATCTTAGCGTTTTTTTCAACCGCCGCTCTGAACAACAGTCGTCCAATTCTACCGAACCCGTTTATAGCAACTTTTATTGGCATTTTTCATTTCACCCTCGATTTTCTCATGTTTTAAGGTCTTACCCTAAATGAGTTTTCTCACATTTATAACTTTCACACAAAATAAAAAGAAAGTTCTAGGAAGCGGCTTTCCTAGATTGCGTGTGTTTGCAGACTATTGTATGCACTATCGAAGTTTGATTATAGTTGCTTCAGCGGCTAATGCCATGAGTTCCCAAGTTTCGCACAAAGGCGGCGCATAACAAGTGTCGGACTTGGCTAATTCTCTCACTGTCATGTGTTTCTGTATGCCTATCGACAAGGCGTTTATGCGCTGGGTCACTTCTTCACCGCCAACAATTTGAGCGCCTATGACGCGTTCCATCTCTTTCTCAACCACAACCTTAACCTTAATCGGTTGCGCCCCTGGGAAATACTGCGCTCTCGTTTTACCACTTATTGTTCCAGCCACTGTTTCGATTCCCGCTCTCTTGGCAAAGAATTCTGTTAGCCCCGTGACACCTATCTCAGTGTCGAAGAATTTGGTCACAGCCGAGCCTAAAACCCCTGGAAAGATTGCGTATCCGCCTGCAGCGTTTGTTCCCGCTACCTTGCCTTGCCGAACCGCAACCGTGCCTAGCTGAGGTAAAGCTGGTCGTTGAGTGATTAGGTTTGTGCATTCGGCGCAGTCGCCGATGGCATAGACACCGGGCAAGTTTGTTTCCATACGAGTATTGACTTTTATCGCCTTAGTTTCACCCAGAAGCACTCCAGCCTTTTGAGCTAGGTCGGTGTTGGCTCTCACACCGAATGCGCTGACAAATATGTCGGCGTTGATTTGTTCGCCGGCGGCAACTATTCCTGTGACCTTGTCTGTTCCGATGAATTCTTCGACTCCTTTTCCAACCATTATTTTTATTTCTTTTTGTTCAAGCATCTCTTGAACGCCCTTAGCCATATCTACATCGAGCATTACTGGAAGAATTTGGGGCAGCATCTCAACAACAGTAGTCTTTAAGCCTCTTTCATGTAAGCCTATTGCCACTTCGAGTCCGATGAGTCCAGCGCCCATGACAACGGCTGTTTTGGCGCCGTCTTTGATGGCGTGGTCGATTCTTTCTCCGTCTTCTATTGTGCGCACTGTCATTAGTCCATGTTTTTCTCGTCCCTTGATTGGCGGTATGAAAGCGTTGGCGCCTGTGGCAAATATCAGACTATCGTAGGAGAGCGTCTCAGTCTTTCCAGCTTTGTCCTGTATTTCAACAGTCTTTGCCTTAGTGTCGACGTTGGTGGCGGTTGTTTCTCGTCTCAGGTCGAGTTTCATCATTTGATAGTATGAAGACGGATAGACAATGAGGTCTGTAAAATTGCGGATATGCCCTCCAATAACGAAGGGTATGCCGCATCTAGAGTAGCCAGCATGCTTCTCAGTTGTCAACAAAGTGATTTCGGCTGTTCTGTCTGTTTTTCGTGCTGCAGACGCGGCGTCAACAGCTGCAGCGTGGGCGCCGATGATGACGATTCGTCGCGGCATAAGTGTTAGCCTTCTTTTTTTAGCCCTTGGCAATGAGTCCCTTGTGCCACTCAACAGCTTTGTTGAAGTCCATGAGAGCAGCCAATTCGGCGTTTAAATTGCTGGGAGCAACTACTAGGAGCCAGCCCTTGCCGAAGGGGTCCTCGTTTAAAAGCTCAGGCTTGCTCGTCACTTCTTGGTTCGCTTGCTCGATTGTGCCGCTCAAAGGCGCCACTAGGTCTGAAACAGCCTTCACAGACTCAACGCTTCCGAAGGGTTCATTGGCTTTCACTGTTCCGCCAGCACCAGGCAACTCCACGAAGACTATTTCACGGAGTTGTTTTTGAGCGTAGTCTGTTAAGCCCATCTTTGCCTTTCCGTCTTCGATTTTTACCCAGAACCATTCTTTGGAGTAGTAGAGTCCTTCAGGCACTTCGTAGCTGTCTACTTTAACCATTTCTTTTTTCACCTCTAAGACTTAGCATTATTAATGCCCAACATGTTTTAAAATTAACTATTCACCAAACAGAAGTATGCAATCATGGACTTGCGTTTTGGAAAAATTTTTCTAGCATAAAGAGGTAGTGGTCAGGATTTTTTGCCACCTTATCTTTGTAACTCGGCCAGTTGTCTAGTATGCGAAGCAGTTTGATTCCGAGCGAGAACCCTTTTCTGTTTTCGAGATAGGCTATGGTTTGTTTTCGTGTTGCTGGCAATTTACCAGTCTCTATGAACGCAAGATATGAGAGGTAAACATAAACAAACTTTAGCCAATAATATGCGGTTTTTGCTTTCTTTTCAGACGGATGAGGAAGAGTTAGGTAGTGGCGAATTGAAAATAACTCATCTCGTCTGCTGTGGCTCAAGTACTGCGTCACTTCCTCTGAGGTTGGCGTTTTCACCTTCAGTTCTCCATAGAGCGGTTTTGCATACACGAATTCCAACAAGTGCCCTTTTGGTAGACTTTTGATGTCGTGGAGGCTCAGCAAGTAACTGGTAAACCCAGGGTTGCTCTGAAGCAGGTTTTGAACAGTCTTAATTGTTTTTGCATTGAGTTTTTTAACAATGATTATGGAGTCGTAGTCGCTTTCAGCGTGGGCTTCACATTTCGCTCTGCTACCGTGATGCACCAAACAAATTAGATTGTTGCCCAGTGCAGCTTTGGCATCATCTCTGAATTTACTCAGAATTTTATCCATGGACACCACAATTTAACCAATCAAGAAAAGGTTATTTACCTTTCCATTGGGGTTTCCTCTTTTCAAGAAAAGCCTTCAAACCTTCCACAGCGTCTTCAGTGCGTATAAGCAAGTTTAGGTAGATGCCTGTCACACTGTCTAATGCACTCTTAAAGTCGAGGTCGATTGTTTGATAGAGCGCCATGCGCGTCAACTTGACAACAACTGGACTCTTGTCCTTCAACTTTTTTATCAATTCTTTAGACGCTTCCTCAAGTTTTTCAGGCGGCACTACATGATTCACTAACCCTATTCTTTTCGCTTCAGCCGCATCGATCACGTCGCCTGTTAATATCAATTCGAAGGCTTTCTTCCTCCCCACAAGCCTGGGCAACAATACGGTTGCAACAGAAGGCATGGCGCCCACTGAAATCTCAGGCTGCCCAAACTGCGCCTTATCAGAAGCGATTATCATGTCGCAGCCAGACGCCAGCTCGCAGCCACCACCCAAGGCGAAACCTTGCACTACAGCCAACGTCGGCTTGTCAACACTAGCCAACAGGTGAAAGACCTTGTTAAACGTGTTTAAGGCGGTTTCAATTCTTTCTGGAAAATGGTCTTTTATATCTAGACCAGCTGAAAAAGCACGGTCGCCCACACCTGTGATAACTATCACCTTAACATCAGCGTCGTCTCGGGCTTTCTCCAAAGCCATGTTCAATTCCATCAAGGCTTCAATGTTGAGGACGTTCAATGGAGGACGGTTTATGGTAATTTTTGCCACGCCTTCAGCACTTTCATAGATAATGTTCTTGAATGTTTGACTCAATTCTGCACCCCTGACGATTGTGAAATCCCAATATCCGCATGAGTGCTATATGGAATTTACTCTTCCGCCACCTTGCCCCGTCACAGAAACTCCTTTAATAAGGAAAATGGTTTCTATCTATACGCCTAAAGCAGGGTCTGCAACAGTGTTCCTTCAAGAGGTAATCCTCGAAAACTTCATGAGCTACGAATACGCTCGCGTACCGTTCAAATCAGGCGTAAACATAGTCTGTGGACCCAACGGCGCAGGCAAATCATCCATACTTTTAGGCATTTCAGTGGCGTTAGGTCAATCATACACAGAAAGGTCAAAGAAACTAAGCGACCTAATCCGATGGGGAAAAGATCAGGCGCGCGTCACGATAATCTTAGACAATTCTCGCAAGGATGGACGTCGACCAATCCCAAAAATCGACAAGGATCAAATCTTCTTGACTCGAGTAATGAGACGAGACGGAAAATACTGGTTCGAACTCGACAACAAGGCAGCGACGAGAGAAGACGTGAAAAGACTACTGTCAAAACTTGGTGTGGAACCAGACAACATGCTCATAGTTATGCACCAAAACATGGTGGAACAGTTCACGGTTTTGTCGCCACAAGAAAAACTGCGCATGATAGAAGCCGCAGTTGGCTTCGAATCTTACAGGCGCAATGTGTTAGAAGCACAGCGCAAACTCAGCCGAGTCTTAAGCGAAGAAGAATCAGTGGGCAAACTGCTCGAATCGGCGGAACAGACGCTCACATATTGGCGTGAACAATACGACAGATACCAGCAAAAGAAACAGTTAATTATGAAACGTCGGTTTCTCGAACGCGAACTCACCTGGGCAGAGGTCGCAAAGAGAGAAAAAACAGCCGCCGACCTACGAGAACAGATTCAAAATGAACAAAACGAAATCGAAAAAATCGAAAACGAAACCAAAAAGATAGAGGCTGAAACCAGCCAATTTCAGGCAATGCAAGAACGAGCCAAGGAAACATGGCGAAAACTGCTTGAAGAACGACTTGAACTAGAACGCGAAAGAGCACGGTATGAGTCAAGGCTCTCACTGTCTGACCAAGCTCTAAAAGAGACGCAATCCTGGCTGGAAACTCACCAAGACCTTGTTAAAGAATACATGAATAAACTAGAACAGCTCGAAACCGCTCTTCAAGGAAGCAACAACCCAACCGACCTCAAGACGGGGCTGGCAGATGTCAAAAGATCCTACGAACAACTTGAGAGAGCTCGAATGCAACAACTCAACCTGAAGAGCGAGAACCTAAAACAACAGATAGAAAACTTCAACCAACAACTCACAACGTCAAGCACCCAAATCTTAGAAGCAGAAGCCAGAATGAACAAACTAAACCTCGAAATAGAAAACACCAACAACACAATACTTGACCACAAGATTCGTTCTGCTCTACTCCAATTTCAAAAACAAATCCTCGCAAACACTGTATCCAAGTTGAACAAGGAACTAGAATTCGTGCTCTCAGAGATTAACAGAGAAGTGAAACTTGCAGAAGAGATGGGACCCCAAATAGTGCCCATGAAAAGCACAGAAGAAATACTCGACGAGATTCGCCTAACCGACGGACACATAGCCGCATTAGCCGATGTTTCAGAAGACATCGAACGCATGTACGAATCATACTCCAAACTCTTCCTAGAACTAAAACAAAAGGCTCAGTTGGTAGCCGAAAACCGAGAAAAAGCCTTAGCTGAGGTCAAAACCCGAATGGAAGCTTGGCATGCCGTACTTCAAAACCTTCTAAATCACGTAAACGTTCAATATCAAACAATTTTAACAAATGCACAAGCTCAAGGCGAGGTCTGCCTACTCAACGAACACGACATTGAAGCAGCTGGGCTGCAGATATTCGTAGGCTTTAAAGGCGCTAAGCCAGTTCCACTTGACGCGTATACTCAGAGCGGTGGAGAACGTAGCACGGCAACCATGACGTTTCTTCTAGCCCTTCAACAGTATGTTCGCTCACCCTTCAGGGCAGTCGACGAATATGACATACACATGGACCCGAAAAACCGAGAAACAATCGCCAGACTACTAGTATCATCTGTTAGTGGACTAGACACTCAGTACTTAGCCATTACACCCAGCCAGATCACTTTTAGAGAAAAGGACGCCAACATAATCACGGTCCAAAACATCGAAGGTACATCCATAATCAAAGAAGTGGTTTGAATCTAAACGTGTTTCAACATTCACCCATCACAGAATAGCTCTCATTCAATAAAGCGTTGGTTGATTCTCCACAAACCGCTAATTATAAATCTTTTCTAAGCAAAAAGGAAAAGAAGATGACTTGTTGATGATTAAAAAAGTCGTGGTTCCAGCAGCGGGTTTGGGAACACGTTTGTTTCCTGCAACGAAAGAACAGCCAAAAGAGATGCTGCCCATTTTTTTCAGTCCAGCAAACGACGAAAGTATTGCAAGCGTGAAACCTCTCCTTCAACTTGTTTTTGAACAACTTTACGACGGCGGTTTTAGAGAATTCTGCTTCATAGTAGGTCGAGGAAAACGCGCAATCGAAGATCATTTTACGCCAGATGGCAGTTGCGTAGTCGCGTTGAAAAACAAGGGAAAAAATGGCCAAGCTTCGGATTTAGAAAGTTTTTACCAGAAGCTTAAGACTTCAACGCTTATTTGGATGAATCAACCCGAACCCAAGGGTTTTGGAGATGCCGTGTTAACGGCTCTACCCTTTGTTCAAAGTGAACCTTTTCTAGTCCATGCTGGAGACACATTCGTCTTTTCGAGAAATGGCACTCATCTGGAGATATTGATGAAAATTCACGAACGGCTTAAAGCAGACGCAGTTTTCATCGTGCAAGAAGTCGAGGATCCACGTCGATACGGTGTCATTGAGGCTGAAGAGTCAGAGAAAGGAATTTTCAAAGTAAAGATAGCTGTTGAAAAGCCTGAGAAACCACCCACAAATCTAGCGATAATGCCGATTTATCTTTTCAATCCAATCATTTTCGAAGCGTTAAAGAAAACTTCACCTGGAAAGGCTGGAGAGATTCAGCTCACAGATGCCATTCAAAAGCTTGTCGAGTGGGACCTCACTGTCTGCGCTATCAAACTTGACCCGAAAGCTTTAAGATTTGACATTGGGAGCCCTGAAACATACTGGGAAGCCTTATCTACTTCATACCATCACTTTTGCCGCAGGAAGACCAATGATGATAGACGAAATAATTGCTGAAGAAATCGCAACGATTAAAATGAATATTGAAAAAAACGGTCTGAAAGAAAAACGTGTTCTCGTAACAGGAGGCTCTGGCTTCATAGGAAGTTGGCTTTGCGATGTGCTTATTAGCCTTAATTCAGAAGTCACATGCCTCGACAATTTGTCAACTGCAAAAAGGGACAATGTCAACCATTTGCTCAAAGAGAAACTGTTCAAGTTCATCAATGAAGATGCTTGCACTTTCAAAAGCGATACAAAATACGATTTTATTCTTCACCTTGCAAGTCATGCCTCGCCTGAAGAGTACATCAAGCGCCCCATAGAAACATTGCGGACCAGCTCTCTGGGTAGCCACAATATACTTGAGTTAGCCAGAAAATCTGATGCCACGACACTGTTTACTTCAACCTCAGAGGTTTATGGAGACGCCGATATAATCCCAACGCCCGAAAGCTACTTTGGTAAAGTTGACCCTGTTGGATCTAGAAGTTGTTACTATGAGGGAAAAAGATTCGCCGAAGCCTTGTTTTTGGCTTACCACAGAGAATATAAATTGGATGTTAGAATTGCCAGAGTTTTCAATTCTTATGGACCTCGAATTAGGTCCGACGGATCTTATGCAAGGGTTGTGCCACGCTTTATAACTCAAGCTTTAGCCAACCAACCAATAACAGTTTATGGAGATGGCATGCAGACGCGGTCTTTTTGCTATATCAGTGACACCATCATAGGTCTTTTGTTGCTTTTAACTAATGGGAAAGCTAGAGGAGAAGTGGTGAACATCGGAAATCCCGAAGAAATAACTATTTTAGAATTGGCTCAGAAGATAAAGCAATTCACTCAAAGTGTTTCTTCTATCACTTTTCGCTCGTTGCCAAAAGATGATCCTCGTAGACGATGCCCCGACATAAGAAAGATTGAGAAACTCTTGAAGTGGAAACCAAAAATCAGTCTGGATCGAGGCCTCAAAAAGACAATAGGATGGTTTTTCACAAATCATCTATAGTTAAAGAACTTGTTTAATTCTTTGGTCTTCCCTTACTTTCCTTTCGATCCATTTGTAGGTTCTTTCCAATCCCTCTTCAAGGCTTACTTTTGGTTCCCAGCCTATTTCATTTCTCACAAGAGTGAGATCAGCATTTCTTCCCCTTACGCCCTGTGGGGCTGTAAGATCGTACTTCTTTGAAATAGTTTTTCCTGAAATTTTTATTATCACATCAGCGAGTTCATCGATTGTGACGAGTTTGTCTGATCCAATGTTCAACGGTTTCTCATAGTCGGATTCCATGACCATTACTGTACCTTTTATGGCATCGTCTATGTAACAGTAAGATCTTGTTTGTTTTCTGTCTCCCCATATTATTATAGTTCCAGGATTAGACGTTTCAGCTACTTTTCTGCATAACGCCGCGGGGGATTTTTCTCTTCCGCCTTTAAATGTTCCTTCAGGTCCGTACACATTATGGTACCGAACTATTCTTATGTCTAAGCCGTGGTCTCGCTGATATGCTTCGCACATTTTTTCTGAGGCCAGTTTTTCCCATCCATAGAAACTGTCTGGGTCAGCGGGATACGCATCTTCTTCTTTTAGTCCTTTTACGTTTGGATCTGTCTGTTTGTATCTGGGGTAGACGCAAGCCGATGAGCTAAATAGATATCGTTTTACTTTGTTCTGTCTGGACGCTTCCAACATGTATGCGTTTATCAGAGTGTTATCATACATGACTTCGGCGCCGACTTCAGTGATGAACCCGATGCCACCCATATTGGGGCTAAATTATAGACTTTGTCTATCCCTTTTGTAGCAGCAACGCAATTTTCCCAAAGTCGGAGATCCATTCTCAGTTTTTCGTTGCAATACTTCTCTTGAATGTATTCGTCAAATTTTACATCGACCACTCTAACGAAGTTTCCCTGCAAATATAGATGCCTAGCTAAGTGACTGCCAATAAACCCACCTCCTCCAGCAACCAAAATTCGTTCCATGATGACTTCTCCTCTCAATACTCTTATCCCATGCATTTTGCCTAATTCGTACGCGAATCAAATATAAATGTTGTTTGCAATTCTGTCAATACATAATAATGTGCATCGGAACAAAATGTTTTAAGTAGACCACTCTATCATCTTTATCAATTTATGGGAGAGCTTTGCGCAATTTTTAATTGCCATCTTGGCTGTCTCTATAGTTACTATAAGAGATGCCATTTGAGGTAATAGTTAATTGAAAAGCACGCGCGAGAAAAATGGGATGCCCGAAATAAAGATAAGCGTAGGAGTTTGTGCTTACAACGAAGAGAAAAATATAGGTTTCATTCTAAAGAATCTGCTCACCCAGCAAGACCTCCCATCAAATTGCGAAATCATAGTAGCTTGTTCTGGTTGCACCGATTCCACCCCACAAATCGTTAGAGATTTTCACAGCTACGATAGACGGGTTACACTACTTATCGAAAATGAAAGAAGAGGAAAGGCGCGAGCGCTAAACACTATTTTTGAACGTGCCTCGGCGGCAGAAGTATTGATTTTGACAAATGCAGATGCATTTCCTGAATCCGGCAGTTTGATAAAGCTTGTTAAAGCATTAAACAACGAGAATCTAGGAGCTGCGACTGGGCACCCCATACCCTTCAATAAACCAAGTAAACTTTCAAACATGATTGTTCAGCTTATATGGAACCTGCACCATAAAGTCTCGATTCACGAGTCTGTTAAAATGTCTGGCGAACTTTGTGCCTTACGTCCATCATTGGTGAAAAAGATACCTACACATCTTGCTACCGATGAACCATACATAGAGATGCTAATTCGGCGCCAAGGACTCAAAATCGCTTATGTTCCAGACGCACTTGTTTATATAAAGGGTCCAGAGAGCCTTCGTGAAATAATCAAGCATCGTCGAAGAATTTGGACTGGTCATTTACAGATTAAGCAAATGGAAGGTTTTGCAGTGTCAACCTCTGATTTACGAAAGATTCTGTCGACATTGATTAAGAGTTTTAGGTTCAATCTTAAAGAAATGTGTGCATTGTCGTTGTTTATCGCTTTAGAAGCATACTCCTACCTTCTCGCTCGATACGATCTTAGTAAAGGCAGAATCCCTTTCGTGTGGGAACCACTCCAAAGCACAAAAATCTAAGTTTGGGGAAACGTGAAAAACCTTGAGGTCAAAGCTGAATCTAGTTTCAAAAGTTATGGGTTATCGCTTGTCCCGTATATGCCACAGACCTCGAATTCTGCCAGTCAACATAACGATTAGTGTAACTAATCTTTGTAACAGTCGCTGCAAAACGTGCTTTATCTGGAATTTCTATAATGATCAGCCAGGGCTTAAGGAAAAGGAACTGAAAACTTGGGAGTTTGATAAAATCTTTGATTCTCTCGGAAACTCTGTCTTCTGGGCTACATTGAGCGGAGGGGAACCTTACTTAAGACAAGATCTTCCTCAAATATGTGAGGCGCTCTGCGAACATTGCAACCCCAGCATAATAAATATTCCAACAAATTCCCTGCTGCCAGGAACAATTGAAGACAAGACTAAGAGAATACTCGAGAGATGCGATGGTCCTTCTCTGATTGTTAACTTGTCTCTAGATGGAGTAAAGGAAGAACACGACAAGATTCGTGGTGTGCACGGAAACTTTGAGCGATTCCTTGACACCTGCCGTCGTCTAAGGCAATTGAAGTCGGAGTTTCCGAACTTCCACGTTGGGATTCACAGCGTGGTATCAAAGTATAGCATAGGCAGACTTCTCGAGGTATATGATTATGCCAAGAACCTTCACACTGACTCTTACATAACTGAGGTTGCCGAGCATAGAACGGAGTTGTTCAACAAGGATAGGGACATTACGCCAAGCTCAGAGGAGTACGCTACATTTGTTGAAGGACTTATTAAGAGAATAAAACATGACGGCTATCTCTTTGGAAATCCTGTTTCGCGAACAACCCAAGCTTTCCGCTTAACTTATTACCAAATCGCGGCAGATGTACTACGGAAACATCAGCAAGTTGTTTCTTGTTACGCTGGTTCTGCTTCGTGCCAAGTCTCCGCTTATGGTGACTTATGGCCGTGTTGTGTCTTAGGGTATGACCATTCTATGGGAAACCTTCGTGAAAATGACTACGACTTCAGGAAAATATGGTTTTCTCAACAAGCACAAGATATCAGGAACTACATTAAACATAAAAATTGTGCGTGTCCTTTAGCAAACGCTCACTACACAAACATATTGTGCAACTTCAAAGCTTTGACTAAAGTTTTAATAAACACCTTAACGTTGTAAGTATAAAAAAACTAATGCATAAAAACTCCACGTAATTATTTTCAGATTTGATATTGAGTTATTAAAAATGAAAAGGTGAAGGTTGAATGAGCAAGGTTGTAATCAAACCAGTGACAGAGAATCTCCAAGAAAACATACGAGAATGTTTGAGAACTCTCAACTATTCTCCTTGCAGTGAAGAGATCGTCATAAAGCCCAATGTTTTGAAGGGTTTACCCTCCGGAAGCGGCCATGTGACGAATGTGAAAATTGTCCGCGAATTGATTAATGTTCTGCGAAATGATTATAATACCAAAAAAGTCTTTGTAGCCGAAAACTCTTACATAAATGCCGACACAGTTAAAGCCTTTGAAGTAGCGGGCTATTCTGACCTTGAAAAGGAATTTGACAATGTTCAACTCGTCGATTTGAAAAAAGCCGAGTATAAGCCTTCAGAGTGGGGGTTTAAACTTCCAACCTTACTTGAAGGCAGATGTCTCATTGATGTTCCGGTGCTGAAGGGGCATCCGCAAGTTGGTCTGACATGTGCTATAAAGAATTTGAAAGGATTGATGCAAGATGACGATAAACGTAATTTTCATCTCAAGGGATTGAGTGAACATCTAGCCTTATTGGCAAAGATCAAGCCGTGCCTTATAGTTGTTGATGCAACAAAATGTTTGGAGACACATGGAGTTCCTCGTCCAAGAAAGTACGATTTCAACCTTCTAATCTGCGGTGACGATGCGGTAAGTGTAGACCATGCATGTTGCAAACTGGTCGGCATACCTGTAGATGAAGTGAGATACCTTCAATTAGCCATAGGAAAATCGAACAAAATAGATTACAAAGTTTCAGGTGAACTCAAACCCTTGGCGGAATTTCATCCATTCCGCGAATGCATAAAGATAGGGAGGATTTACCAACACATTGGTTTTTCTTGCAGTCGCTGTTGGGATGCGGCAATCGAAGCAGTAGATCCCGGTCACGTTGCTCGAGCAAAATCAGGCAAAGCCCGTAATGTCCTTGACATCGCACGAGTGGCCATGAAGTGTTACTTAAGAAGCAAACCAACACACCTGGTTTTTGGACACCAAGATACAGACAAAGTCAAAAAAATCAAAGGCAAGGTTCTGCTTGTTGGAAATTGCGCAATAAGCGAATTTGGCCGAGAAAATCAGTATCCGTGTATCCGAGGTTGTCCTCCAAATCCTGAAGACATTGGGAAAGCCTTGTAGACCCTTAGTGGTTGATATGATTAAGGGGCCATTCAGAGGAATAGGCAATGAGTTTAGGCAGCTTAGTCAGTATCAGCTCTTTCGCAAATGGGAAACACAATACGAATTCAGTTCAGCTCTTGAGGCCCCATTTGACCACGCCACAGATGGAATAGACGGCGAAGTATTCTCCTGTCCCCATAAGGCTTCAAGAACACTGGACGAATTTCAAGCAAGAAGTTTTGATTTTATCTGGAACTTCGGTTTCCTTCAACGCGAACCCTCTCTAATTCGGAAAATGAAGAAGATAAGCAAAAGATACGTAGCTGCTTTTGTACCGAATTACTTGAATCCGGGTTTTGTAGTTCACAAGTTGTATCATAAAGTTTATGGTGGCCCTTGTCTTCATCCAGAGCGTGGAGATAAGAGTTTAATGAGCATTGGAGGTCTTATAAAAATTTTTCAACAAGCTCATTTGCGGATTATAGAGACAGGTTATATAGACTCACCTCCATGGCCAGATACAGTCGTCACCATTAAGCAATTGTTTGGTAGTAAGGAGTGGTCTGTTTTAAAGATTCCAATTGACGTCAAACTAATCCTTTCACTTGAGCGTATAGTGCGCCCTAAACGAATTTTTTCTCACCACTGCTATGTACTCGGCACTAAAAAGTGATGAGGAGTAGCAATTTGTCAAAAGTATCAACAGTAAAATGTAATGAGCCGCGGAAGGCTGTTACAGAAATAGCAAAAATGATAGGTGGTATTAACACATTTGTTGAGCTGAATGGCAGGATCTTGAATAAACCTAACCCCTATACATTAAAGATACTTGGAACTGGAATTCTGAGTTGCCCAGCATACGTAAAGCCTTTAAATTACGGAGCAGGAAAATGAAGAAACCGTGTGAAAACCAAGGGGCGCTAATGGCTTGGATGTGATCTTAGTTAACCCGCCTCACTCATTTATCGAAACTCATCGCGGGAGAGAGAAACAAGGAAAAACTAAAGAAATCCTCTCATACCCTCCACTTGGTGTACTTTACCTAGCTTCAGCGTTAGAAACAGACGGCATCAAAGTTAAGGTTATCGACGCGCCAGCCCATGGATTTCGACTACAAGAGACAGTTCATGAGATTGAGAAAGGAAAACCAGTTTTCGTAGGTATCTCGGCGACGACACCCCAGACTTATGCGGCAGTTCAACTAGCGAAAACATTGAGGGAGAGATATAGAGATGATTTAGTAATCGGATTAGGAGGAGCACACGTAAGTGCTGATCCCGATTTCATAAATCGCTTTCCTTATTTTGATTTCGCTATAAAAGGAGAAGGAGAAATAACGCTCGCCAAAATTGTAAGGATGATATTAAACGGAGAAAGGCTAAGAGGAGTATACCACGGACAAGCTCCATCGAATCTAGATGAAGTCCCTCCTCCAGCAAGACATTTAGTTAACAATAATCTTTATTTTATACCAATTCATGAGAAAAGATTCACCTCTATCATTGCAAGTCGTGGATGTCCGTATGATTGTCTTTATTGTAGCCGTCCTGTAATAGGCCGAAATGTTCGATTTAGGTCTCCAAGAAATGTGGTCGCCGAGATGATAGAGTGCATAGATAAGTTCAGAATTCAATGGTTTCAGTTTGTCGATGACACTATGACCCTAAACAGAAGTCATATTATTCGACTTTGTGATGAAATACTTAACCGAAAGTTAGATATTGAATGGGGGTGTCAGACAAGGGTTGATTTAGTAGATGCACAGATATTAAGTGCAATGCGAAAAGCAGGGTGCCGAGAAATATCTTTTGGAATCGAATCCGGAAGCGAAAGAGTTAGGAGAGTATTACGTAAGAATTTTAAAGACGAATCTGTTTTCAAGGCTTTCAAATTTTGTCGAAAAATTGGAATAGAAACTACAGCTTTCTTTATGTTAGGTCTTCCAACAGAGACCAGAGATGATCTATATCGGACAATCGAGTTTACCAGAATGATTCAGGCTGATTACATTGAAGTTCACATAACTACGCCTTTCCCAGGCTCAGATCTATTCACGAACGCCATAAAAGAGGGAAGGGTTCCAATTAATGTCTGGGATAAGTATGCTGAGGGGAAGACAGAAAACCTCCCTCTCTATGTGCCACCCACGCTAATCGGGGAGGATTTAAGTAAGGAACAGAAACGCGTTTATAGAATGTTTTATTTCAGGCCACATTATATTCTGCGGCGGTTTTTCTTGGACATGAGTTCAGTGAAAAAGCTAAAACAAGATGTGAAAACCGCAATCGTTTTAATGCGGTGGTGATGTGCATCTATGAGAATTGCAGATTTATTGAAGTTACTTAACGAAAAATCTTCCGTTTTGCTAAGGTATCTCGAGAAAAACGAAAAAATCGATTTCATGATATTCGTTTTTGTCATACTTTTAGCGGCTTTTTTTAGGATATATAATCTGGATGGTTTTCCAGCATGGTACATTGATGAAGGTACGTGGGCAACGCTCGGCAAAAATATTCTGCAAGGCAATTTTAGAGAAGCTCCTCAGGCAACTTTGTCAAAATACCCCTTTTTCGCCTTCCTCGTTGGGTTATCGTTACTTTTTAAGAGTGATATGTTTCATGCGAGACTTATACCCGCCATTTTTGGGATTGGGAGCACAATAATAATTTATGTGCTCGGGAGAAAATTATATGGTAGATTGGCTGGAGTGTTAGCAGCGCTCTCTCACTCCATTAATCGATTTGCGATTTATTATGAGCGAAGTGTTTTTCTAGATGTAGGAGTAGAGTTCTTCATCCTTTTGTCTTTACTATTGTTGTCCGAGAATATTAAGAAACCAAGCAACAGCAAAATGTTGGTTTTATTAGCTCTCAGCGTTGCTCTCGGAATTATGAGTAAATTTGTTGGTATCTCTATGGTAATTGCAGTCGCTCTCATTCTTCTAGTTTTTAAACAACCCAAGAAAAAAATACTAGTATTTACACTCTGCGCAATCCTCGCTCCTCTTGCTTGGTATACAGGTGTCTTCCTTTCAGATCCAACCGATTTTACTAAAGAATATTTGACTCGCATAGAGTCTAGAGAATACTTTGGTACTAATGCAGCCAGATTCGCTGGAGCTCTCAGTTTTGGTTTTTTAAATCTTTCACACTTTGGCGCATTTTTTTTGGTCTTTGGGTTAATTTCTGTTTTTTATCTCTTACTAAGGTTTAAGAAAAAGCATGTATTTATCTTGATACCAGTTTCACTTGTTGTCCTATTCTACGCAATTATGTTGAGCTTCGCTGACTTTTATCTAGCTAGCATAATCGGCCTTTTCTCATTAGCATCAGGTAAATTTTTAGCGGACGTAATTCAAGATACGGAAGGGGTTCGCTTGTTCGGACTAATGACCTTTACGATCTTAACCTTCCTTTTTAGTCGGTTATTGCCACCGGAGGTCGTAAAAATTTCATTCCTTCCAATCCTACCGTTAATGTTCATTGCATTACTTTTAACTTTGAAAATGTTAAAGCGCTTGAATAATTCACTAAACATTACTTTAACGTCATTGACTAAAACGCTTACATTAGTTCTCATATTATGCGGAGGTATTCTTATTTCGTATGATGTTTATGGAGTTCTTTCGACAGATGGTCGTCAGTTTTCTACGTTTGGTGAGAGTAGCAACGATCAAAAAATGGTTATTGATTATGTCAATTCACATGCAAAGGCTATTGACATCATCTACGCCGAGACCGTTATTATATTTCAATTAAGAGCTGACGCTAGAAACAACGGTTTCATTGACAATGTAACGGTGCACGAGGCTAAATACGTGGTAGTTGATCCATTTTGGAGAATATATGATAAAAACCCGTTCTATGGTATAGATATAGGGACCCCCAGAGAATGGGTGGTCTTTCATTGGATTCTCGTAAAAACGTTTGGGCAGTACGCTATATACTTGAACCCTAAGATACCCACTTAGCAAGCCGTTGAAGGAAGGTAGTTAGAGAAGTGAAGTTAAGTGTCACCATAAAGAATGTAACAAAATTTTGGCGGCTTCTCAGTATCCGTGCTCACAGGATAGGTAAGCGTACACGTGTAATATTGCTGATTACTTCGCTGGTTTTCGGCTTCTCTGTTGGACCCTTTCTCTACGTCCACTTATCTGTACATGTACTTGTGATGAGTGAGGAGGTGTGGTGGTGGGAGAGAGGAGGTGTGGTGTTTCCCATGATGGAGGAAGCATGTATTGACGCCGCATATCTCAACTCTTTCTTCCAATTTCCCGATGCAAATACGCTGGGTTGCCATGACGTATTGATGTTGCTTGATGTACCTAATAAATTCACTAATTGTCAAGTCGAAGCCATTAGAAGTTTTGTTAGCCACGGTGGAACATTACTTCTCGTCGGGGGAGATCACAGTTTCCACAGCGATTATAATCAGTCTGTGTGGGCGGAGATACTACCAGCAGTGCCTACAGGCATTTCCGAATATGGCCTCGTATCTGTTAACGCTGTCAATAAGACCCAAACGCATCCTGTACTTTCAGGCATAGACCTAGATGATCTTACTTTTCAAGGTGTCAATGTCATTCACGCCAAGCCTGAAGCTACTGTACTTTTGAAGAGTCAAAACGACCAAGTCATCCTCACCCTGAAAGAGTTTGGTGAAGGTGTAGTCTTCGTTCTTCCCATCCATAATATTCATTACAACCGTACATTTGTGAATAGTGCTGAGTGGCGTGCACTCAAGCCGTTACTTCTAAACATTGTTACATACCGTATTTCTGTATGGCGTAATCTCTTTCGAAGCATCGTAGGTTACGCCTCTTTGTTTTCAGCATTGGTTTTCTTTTTTTCATGTTTCATTTTTGCGTCTAACCGGTTTAAAGTTGTCGTCAATGGTGACGATAAACGTGGTAAGAAGAAGCATGTTATGGCCTTATCGACTTTCACTGTTGCTATGGCTGTGCTTATGTGGCGATGGTGGAATCCTGGTGTTCCCGCTCAACTAGAATCCTCCATGTGGATTAGTACGACAGAGTACATCAATTTTAATCTTCTTCATTATGGCTATGGGTTTCCGTCGTGGACGTGGAGTAGCTTAGCGTTTATGGGCTTACCAATTATGGGTAATTCAAGTGCTCTTTGGTTTGCGCAATTTTGGTTGGCTCCGTTGGCAATGCTCATTGGCAGTACGTTCGCGTTTAAGCTCGTGTCACTGGCTATTTATGCGCTTAGCGGTTTTTTCATGTATATTTTCGCTTACAGGTTTTCCAAGAATTTTTATGGCGCGCTTTTCGCTGGTTTACTTTACGAGTTTAACTATTTTGTTTCCTGCGAATTTTGGATTTGGGGGCACCTAGATAACGCTGTAGCCTATATGGCATTTCCACTCGTCTTTCTCGTTGTTGAATGGTTTTTGGAGTCAAAGAAAATAAGAGACGTGACGTTAGCTGGGCTTTTTACCGCTTTTTTGCTTCTTGCCAGTCAAGAAATGCGGATGTTGCTTACCTTCCTACTCTTCGTTATTTTACCCTACTTTCTACTTAAGGGGATCAACAGAGAAAACTTAAAATGTATGTTTGTTTATGGGGCTACAATTAGTTTAGGCATTGCGTGTTATTGGCTGCCTTTTCTAGCGTTATTCTCTGAGTATGGTCTACCAAGTTTTGGCATTGATTGGACGCTTATTTCCTCTAATGCTTTCACTCATGCCTTAGCTCTTTATCAGTCGGTTCCAGGCGGCTCCGTTGAGCATCCCCAGGCCCTTGGCTCCATGTTTTCTCTTACATTGTTTATAACACTTGCACTAGCTTTTTCTGCACTATTGTTTAGGCGAGACCGAAAAACCTGTTTCTTGGTGGCTCTCGCAATTTTTGCTGTGTTTTTTTCCTGTGGTGTTTATGCTCCAATCTTTAAGCCGTTTATGTGGCTGCAGGAATATACGCCTGTTTTAGCGTTTAATAAGACGCCTTTCAGAAGCGGGGCTGGATTAGCTATGTTTGCGTTTTCAGCTTTATCCTCTGTTAGCATAAGTGGCTTAATGAAGCTTACAAGGGGAAAGTACATTTCGTATGTGAAACTTAAACAACTGCTTTTATTCTCTGTTTTGATTACTACTGTAATAGGCCCAGTTATCCTGAACACTGGACTCTATTACACGTTCTCTAACGCTAATTATGCCCCTGAAATGAATCACGCTTATCAGTGGATAAAAATGCAAGGTGGTGACTACGCTATTTTACGTATTCCCGTCTATGCTGACCCTATGCCGGGGAAAGACTATCATCATTACTGGCCTACATCTACTATTCATTGGGGGCCAGGACTAATCGATAATTATCTAAGTGCCTCATATGGATTGCGCAGTACTACGGCAGCACTAAATTTTCTTCAAGCGCCCGAGACCATTCGTGATTATCAGGTTTATTTTGTTTCTGATGCTCTCGTTCGTGGCGATACTGCTGGATTTCAAGCCGCATTATCTTATTTCTACAGCGTAAAGTACATCATAATCTATAAGGACATGGTTCAGCCTATGGTTTTGGAAACAATCGAGAAGGTCTGTAAAAAAGGCTTTGAAGAAGGTGAAATAACTGTTTACATTAATCCAAATGCAACCGGTCGCATCCTTGTCACGCGATTCGCCTTAGTTACAACGGACAACTACAATTACACTACACTCAAAGAATTATGGAATAAGGGCTTAAACCCTACCAAGTGCCCAGTTATCTTTACAGATTCCTTAACACATTTTCCATCTAACATAGTGCAATCACCAGAGCAACTCAAAGAAACGGATATCCCAGAATATTCATGGGAAATGGTCGGACCTGCTGAATATCGAGTCCACGTTAACGGCACGGCATGGGTTACAGTCGCGGAGAACATCTTTCCAGGGTGGAAAGGATTACTTGATGGAAAAGAGGTACAACCTTTAACCGCGAATGGCATCTTTCCAATATTCTCAGTCCCCATCGGTGAACATACCCTTATAGTTAAATATGACCCGCCTCTGTATCCCATCAAACTAGGCATCATTATTTCAGGCCTAACAGTTATAGTCATCGTTTTCTATGCCGTAATTGATATATCACGAGAGAAACATTTGATACACCGCCTTCACCCTTAGATTTGGCTTCTAATCGATAATCTCAACCACAAAAACAGTAAAGATTTACGATGAATAGACTATGAGAACGACTTAATGTTAACATTTGGGCCATAAAAATAAGCGTACTTCAATCCGTCGTACCTTTGAAATTGACTCAGCGTAGTAGATAGTATTCTTAAGTCTTGCCTAACTTTATGAACGAAATCAGCCTCTCAAATGAGGTTTTCATAACATAAGTCAAAAAACCTTGAACTTCGCTGGTCGTTAACTTAGATTTTCCCTTTTTGCGATCCACAAACGTTATTGGGATTTCCTTAACCCGGAATGTTTTCATTCTAGCTTGTTTGAGAGTTTCAATTTGAATTTCATAGGTTTGACTATGCAGATCTTGCAAGACATCTTTAACATAGTTTCTTGAATAGCATCTAAAACCGCTCGTGCAATCATGCGTCTTTGTGCCAATAGTCACCGCTGCAACTAGGTTGGCCAGTCGGCTGATGAATCTTCGTCTCAAACTTGATCCGACCACTTTTCCTCCTCGACAATAACGGCTTCCAATGACAAGATCATAGCCTCTTCTGGCGACATCCGTCAACCTCGGGATGTCTCTTGGATTATGTGAATAATCAGCATCCATTGTAACGATGTAATCAGGTATCTTTCTTAAATTTAACATATATCTAAAGCCTGTGGTGATAGCTGTTCCCAACCCGAGTTTCTCAGGTCTTGAAATCAAAAGAATATTGCCATACTCTTCATTAAGCTTCTTGGCTCTATCCGCTGTTCCATCAGGGCTAGAATCGTCGATAACCGCTATTGTCAAGTCAAGTTTCAATTCCTGAATCTCGCGAATCAAGTTCTCGATATTCTCAGCTTCACAGTATGTTGGAAGAAGGACGGCTACTGACACTTATTTCGTAACCTCCTCCTTAAGTTTGAGTAAAGCTCTGTGTATGGCGTGACTTCGATTGGCAAAGACGCCTTTCTCTATCATTTGATCTATCCAGCGAAGGAAATCCTTGTCAATAGCTATTGAAATCCTAGCCTTTTTCTTGGAGTCAACAGCCTTCCCCAAGCTATTTACATACTCCTTGTAGGAACTGTTAATACAAATTCCTAACGAATTTAGGTTTTATTAACGAGTGAGTTTATAACCCTTGCGCAAAAAGAACCAGACAGATACTTAAATTTCACAATCAAAAGATCTGAAAGTGCAGAAATAACCACAAACTAAATCCATTAGATTTTTATTTAAGGGTTTAAACGTCTCTCAAAGGGAAAATCTCGTTGTCTTCAAAAAGGCAGAAGAAAAAGCTTGGAAGTGAGCATCTTCAGCGAATAATTGACCTGTGTAGGTCGGTTGAGGAGAGAGGATTAGACCCTTTTCAGGTTGACATTAACGATTTGATTGCTGTTGTTCGCGAGTACTTTCCAGAGTGGGAGTCAATAGACGAAGTTAGCCTTGACGCCGAAGCCATTAATCGCTTGGCTTCAGTTATCAAACTTCAGAGCGATTGGGTGAGGCATAGGTCAACTTCCCTTTACACTGACCCTTTTCTGCTTGAGGAAAAATTGCGCAAGTTAAGTCGAGAGAGTTTGGCAAGTCTGTTTCTAAAGGCTTGGCATCCTATTGTTGAGATGGAGCAGATTTCACCTCATAGCCTCTCTGAAGCCATCAAATATTGGCGAAGTCTTCTTCCGCTTAATGAAAGGTGGGCGAAAATAGAGTTTTTAAAGACGGAGTTGGGTGCCACTACGAGGGAGGAATTGATTAGGCAACAGATAATGACGGAAAAAGTTTTCACGGAGGAGTTAGAAACGCTCTGGCTAGAGTTGAAGCAGAAGGTCAGCGAAAATGAGAAGATTCCATACTGGGATTTTGTGGGTGCTGATACATATGAAGAGACTGTTAGGCAAGCTTACATGACGAGTTTTCTTGTCACCTACGGATACGCAACGTTTGAGGTGCATCGTTTGGAGGAGGAAATATTCATCATACCTTTCAGCAAACCACGTTCTCTGCTTGGAAAGAAGCAGGTGGTTTCTATTCCTATTTCGGTTAGTGTTGAGGAGTGGAGACGTTGGAGAGAGAGCAAGCGCGATTGAAGAGAAAAGCGCTCTATTTGAGGAAATTGAAGAGGGCTACTCATCTCCTTTTCTATCGGCGACACCGAAAGCCGGGAGTGAAAGGCTGGGAGCTGAGGAAAAGATTGGGCTCCGACTATCCTAAAGTGTTGGGATTATTAGACACTTACTTGGAGAAATTGGACTTGCAGGTTAAGACCGTGTTTGAGGGAGAGAAAACCTCTGAAAAACCTACGCTTGAGCAGTTAGATAGAGCCAGATTTTTCATAACTCTACGAGGTGGGTTGACGCCTAAGGAGACTAAGATGAGCGGGTGGCGCATAGACGACATCGCTGGTTTAGCCATAGCTATCTCTTACATAATATCAAAGAGGGGTAAGGCTCCTCGAGAAGAGGTGGAAGAACTGCTGCGCGACAAGTTGCCCGGTTGGAGAGTTGACCTCAACATGGACCGTTACATTCGAGCGGGCTACTTAGCCCAAGACGAGAATAAGCAGTTGTATCTAGACTGGAGAACACGGGCTGAAGTGGATGAAAAAGCCCTAGTAGACTTGCTTTTAACAGCTGAAAAAACCGAGGAAGAAAAAGCAACGTAACTTTTTCTTTTTTTATCTGACTCTTCTGTAAATTAGAACCACAATGATTACTACCATGAGGACTACTAAGATAAGGAATGGACTGTTGAGAAATACATCCTCAAAGTATGGTGGAACCTCATATGTTATGGTGTCTCCTTGGGCTTGGATGTTTGTGGCGGTTGGGGATAGGATGAGGGTAAAAGAAAGCGTGTCCAAGAAGCCAGTATTTGTGGTTTCGAAATAGTAGGCTGGATGCGTGCTTCCTTCCGAGGTTGTGTAGTTTGTTGGTTTCCAGTTTGCAACGGGTTCAGCAAAATACTGGGCAAAGTCTATGGAAAAACTGCTTGTTAGGTTGACTTGAAACTTTCTCCACTCTGTTCTCACCTGGTAAATTCTTCTCATTGTGGTTCTATTAAGTGTGTAGCTTATGATGTCTGAGCCGCCCAGATAAAATGAGACACGTATTGTGTTAGTCGCATTATCATACGAATTGGGTTGGAAGTCATAACTGACGCGCGCGAGGTTCTGCATCTCTAAGTTTTTCACCAAAATCTGCGGGATGGTTGAGCTGTTAAATTGGTCGTTTGCCATTGTCTCGTTGTAGATAGTTTCGTCGAGGTTCTCAAGGTTGTAGACTATGTAGATGTTGCCTCCGATTGTGCTCTCCACAGAGACTGAGGCATGCACTGGAGCAACTAAGACGAGCATGAGAAGAAAATGAGAGGCAAGGGCGAGAAGGGGTTTTTTCATCAGGTTTTTTCTCCAGTTTGTTGGTCATACTCGTTGTGGGTTTAGGTTTTAAATGTTGTTGTGACACGCTTTTTGAAGTTGTAAGCCTGTTTTGGCTTTAATGGGCTGTGGGTGTCAAGACTCGGTTCATGGCGTCGTCGGCTATGGCAACTGCATAGCCTGCAATTCTTCTGAGGTCTCGGGCAATCATTCCGAGAGTTACAGCCGTGTCCACATCTCGTGTTTTTTCCATAACCTTCTTGAGTAGCGCTTTCTCCCTCTGTCTGGTCTCCTCCATTTGAGCCATGACGTTTATAGCGAGTTTGACATCTTTTTTCAAGAAGGCTTCAACTGCGTTTTTCTGCATTTGGTGGGCAACCTGCGACATATTTGCAATCAGACTCGCAACCCCGCGGTCGACTCCTCTTACACCCTCTAAACTCAAAACATGGCTGGCAATTAACGAAGAATGATAGACCAGTCGGCTGAGGTCTCGGGCAATTAGCGCAAAGGTTATGCACTCTTGACAGTTTTTCACGCCGACTTTTCCAGCAATTGTTCGGTTTAGGCTGGCTAACGCCACCTGTCGTATGGTGACGCGGTAGTGTCTCTGAGCCTCTCGACTTCTTTCTAACACTTCTCTGGCTAGGGGAAGGTTCCAATCAACCAAGGACTTTACGGCGTCTTCCTGCAACCTGAGCGAGAAGGCTGATGTCTTTTCAATCAAAGATTCCAGAGAGAAAGTGGCTGGGTCAATCAAAACTTGGAAGCTCAATGTATTCGCTTCTTCTTCAGCCACCTCGACACCTGGTAGCTCTGTTCGGAATTGTTTAAGTTTCCTTTTTTGTTCTGCTGAGATAATCTTCTTTGAGATTATGTTAATTCGGCTGCTTCCCTGAATGTAATAAGTGTCGGCACAGTATTCGAGCGCTCGCAAACTGGGATAGTCTTCAAGCGAAAGCGTCACTTCAAGGGGCTGTTCAAAGGTCATTGTTATTGGAAAAATCCTTAAAGAGCCGTCTTCCTCCTCGGACACCGTGATTTGTTCGCCGCTTTTCAGCTTCTTTTTTTCAACCCATTGTTTGGGCACTGATAGTGTGAAGCTTCCGCCCTTGATTTTTTGTAGTTTTCTTATTTCCAAGCATGTTTTCCTTCTGGCACATCTGTTATGAACTACAATATCTTTTGTATATAAGTTATATAAACTGTCGCTTGAAAATATTTTTTCCGTAATGATTAAATTAAACTGTAACAACGCTTATACTTCAAGAACTCAAAAATCGTCAGACTCGTGAGGCTTATGACCGCTGGGGTGAGAGTTTTATTTCACGCCATGTTCAAAGAAATTGCAGGAACCAGAGAAATCACTCAAGAATTGAACACGGATTCCACTCTTGGAGAAGTCTTAGAGGAACTTGCAAGGAAGTATGGAAAAGACTTCAAAACCATCGTAGATTCTAAAACTGGACAAGTCAGCGCCGACACATTGGTGATGCTGAATGGTCAGAGTGTCAGAAAAGTCGACACACAACTGAAAGATAGAGACATCATCATGATATCCGTTCCAGTGGGAGGAGGCTGACACTTCAGTGAGCGAGGTCAGGTGCGTAAACTGCTTGAAAAGGTTTCAAGTTGCACAAAACGCTGAAACGGCGACATGCCCACACTGCAAAACAAAGTATCGCATATCTTGGCCTGCGCCGAACCAGCCTAAAGTGCGAGGATTAGCCTAAAAAAGGGCCAAAAAGAAGGGCGCTCAGTTGGTTTGGAACAGAAAAATAGCCTACATCGACCTGTCAACGGGTAAGGTTGTTCAAAAACTGATTCCAAAGGAGGTGCGCGCACTCAATCTTGGAGGCAGAGGCGTTGACATGTATCTGCTCTTCAATCATCTAAAGCCAAAGACCGACCCTCTTAGCCCTGAAAACGTGCTCTTAATAGGCGCTGGACTGTTGGTAGGCATTCCGTGCCTCGGGGCTGGACGATGCGACATCGCCGCAAAGTCACCCTTAACTAGCGCCATAGGAGATTCCAACATAGGCGGCTTCTTCGGACTCGAACTTAGGTTGGCTGGTTTTGACCACTTAGTCACCTCTGGAAAGGCTACAAAACCTGTCTACCTGTGGATAAACGACGGTGAAATCGGTGTTGAAGATGCTTCTCACCTGTGGGGAAAAGACACGTTTGAAACTCAAACCATCATAAGAGACGATCATGGCGACCAAGACATCAAAAGTCTTGTCATCGGGGTGGCTGGTGAAAACCTTGTAAAATTTGCCAACGCCCGCACTGGAATGAAGAACTCGGCTGGCAGGACTGGTATGGGTGCGGTTATGGGCTCTAAAAACCTCAAGGCTATAGCGGTGAGAGGAACAACAAGTTTAGAGTTTACTCATTCAGACGGACTTCTCGATTACTGCAAAGAAATGAATGACATGATAATGAGTACAAGGTGGTCTAAGGCTCAGTCAAGATGGGGCACAATGATAATCTACAGCAACACGAATACCACAGGGTTGATTAGAACCAAAAACTTTCAACTCAACAGGCTGGAAGAGGGCGAAGACTTAGAACCCGAAAACATCGACCGTTATTCAATTGGCACATCTGGCTGCTATGGTTGTGTTGTTCACTGTCGCCACCGATACGTCTTGAGAGAAGGACCACACGCGCCTCTTTACGGCGAAGGACCCGAATACACATCGCTTGGCGCCTTTGGAACAATGGTGAACTGCAAAAAGATGGAAACTATTCTCGTAGCCAATCATCTAGTGAACAAGTACGGCTTAGACACGTTAGAAACTGGCGGACTCATCGCTTGGGCTATGGAACTTTATGAAAAGGGAATACTCAACGACAAACAAACCGACGGATTGAAACTCGAGTGGGGCGACGAAAACGTTGTGTTCGAGTTGATACGTAAAATAGCCACAAGAGAGGGCTTTGGCAACATTCTCGCAGACGGTTTCAAAAACGCCATAGCCAAGATTGGAAAAGGCTCTGACTATTACGCCATACAGGTCAAGGGCATGAGCAACCTACACTCGGATGAACGCCCGACGCCAAGTTTTGCTTTGGGGATAGCAACCTCCACTCGTGGCGCAGACCACTTGCGCAGTCGTCCAGCCATCGACATGTACGGCTTGCCAGAAGAACTGCTCAAAGAAGTGTACGAAGGTTCAGTCTCCTCAGACTACACTTCGTACGAGGGAAAGAGCCGCATGATATGGTGGCAAGAACTCCTATACGCTGTCACAGACTCAATTGGCACGTGCAAGTTCCAAACCGTTTTCTGCGCCGTCCACGCACCTAAGTGGGATGAATTTTCAAAACTTATTCGTCTGGCAACTGGAATGGAGTTTTCGAAGGTTCAGTTGATGGAGATAGGCGAAAGAATCTACACACTCGAACGCTTGTTTAACCTGCGCGAAGGTTTCACGCGCAAAGACGATGCTCTTCCTGAACGCTACTTCAAGGAACCCACTCCAGTCGGTTTGCCCATCGCTAAAGGAAAGAAAATTGATAGGGAGCGATTCGAAGTAATGCTAGATGAATATTATGCGCTTCATGATTGGGACCGAGACGGAGTGCCTAAAAAAGAAGCCTTGGAGAGACTGAGACTGGACAAGGAACCGACACGCATGATTTGAGAAGGAAGGAGCAAAATTGGAGAAGATTTTGTTTATTGACCCAGAAAAATGCACAGGTTGCCGCATTTGCGAGACTGCTTGTTCCCTACATCACGAGAAGGTTTGCAACTCAGCGTTGGCTAGGATTCATGTGGCAAAGTGGGAAACAGCTGGCTTGTACATTCCCGTTGTGTGTGTTCAGTGCGAGTCGCCAATCTGCGAAGCCGTTTGCCCTGTGCGTGCCATAAAACACGATGAAAAAACTGGCGCCGTCGTTATAGACTATGAGGCCTGTGTAGGATGCCGACTCTGTGCCCTCTACTGCCCCTTCGCAGGCGTCCAAATTGACACTAAAAAGGGACGGGTTTTAAAATGCGACCTTTGTAGCGGTGAACCTCTCTGCGCCAAGTTCTGCGACCCCAAAGCCCTACAGTTTGTCAAAGCCACAACTGCTAATATGATAAAGCAGCGAACGGCGGCAGAAAAGTTTTCAGAACTCATGAAAAAACTGTTGGCTACGCCCTAAGAAGCGGCAGCACTGGCGGATTCCACGATTTCCATGAGGTCGTAGACCTTTATTCCCATTGATTTTTTGATGGATGCGTAACGAAAGTTGATGTTGCATGTTGGGCATGCTGTGACTAATGCTGAGACGCCCAATGGAGCCACGTCTTTGACCAGCCTTTCATGAGCAGAGTTCATGGCAACAGAGTTGTTGAATGACCAGAGTCCACCGCCAGCTCCGCAGCAGCGAGCAAGATTTCGATTGAGCCGCATCTCAACAAGGTCAAGGTTGGGCACTGCGTTCAAAACGTTGCGAGGCGAATTGTAGATGTTGCAGTGTCTTCCCAGCGAGCATGGGTCATGATACGTTGCTCTCCAATTTAGACTATGTGGGACAATTCTTCCCCCTTCAATAAGGCGTTCTACGTATTGAGCCGCGTGCAAAACTTGGCACGGCAATTCAACGCCTAATATTTCTGGATACATCTTGGTGAAAGTGTAATAGCAGCCTGCGCAGGGCGTGACAAGAGTTTCAGCCTTGGTCTCCTTAACTCTTTCAACAAGCTGCACAGCGTTTTCTCTTGCCTCCTTCCATAGTCCGGTGGCGAGCAGGACGTATCCGCAGCACCCCTCTTTCTCACCTAAAATTGTAAAGGCAACCTGCGCCTGATTCAGAACGTTGCTCAGCGCTCTAGCCGCGTTTGGAGTGCGAGTGGAAACGATGCAGCCAACCCAGTAGAGAACTTCAGCTTTCTTTGGAAGAACTTCTTTCTGTCGAAGCTGTTCTGTCCATGCGACACGTTTGCTTAGCGGCATTCCGCTAGGGTCTCCAACCTCGAAGATGTTTTTGGCTGTGGCTGTGAACAGTTCTGGTGTGCGCTTTTTCTCTGCAAGGCGGTGCCGCGCGTCCATTATGGCCTTTCTAACCTGCGTGCTTTCGAAGCACTGGGCGAAGCAGAGTCCGCAGAGGCTGCAAGTGTAGAGAACGTCAACAAGCTTGGGAGAGGGTTGCATCTCACCATTGGACAGCGCTCGTGTTAAGAGTGCTCTCCCCTTTGACGACCATGTTTCGACACCGTTGAAAGATGAAGCCACGGTGCAGTATCCGCTGCACACTCTGCAGTCGATGCATTTCTGAGCAGGCAAACAAGAAAAGAGGGACTTTAGAGCAAGAGCGAAGTTGCGAAAAGTGCCGTGTCCAGCTTCTTCCAGTTCTTTCTGAAGTTTGGTTGCGCGTTCTTTTCCTTCGTCTTTGCTGATAATTTTAAGCTCGGGTTGAAGTGTGTCATCGAGTAAAACCGTTGTTGCCTTACCATGTTCATTAGTCTTTTGTTTCCAAGTGCTTCTCCTAGCCACTGCGACACCTTTGTCTCGCGCGCGTTCCTCTACCTTTTTCAGTTCCTTCTCAGTTGCGACACGAACAATGGCGGCTAGATTGGTGTAGCGTCTTTCTCGGAAAAAATGCTCGAAAGAATAAACATACATGTCCTCGGGGTCTGTGAGAACATTCTCAGCACCCACAACTTGTTTAAAGTCATTGAGGAGGCTGTTTCTGCAAGTCATGCACAGAGTCCAACCGCATACCCAATAGAGTTTAGACTATAATCTCTCTCACAGATTAATGTACCGAGCTTACACCTTTAGAATTTTGTAGATGTAGAGAAGCAGAAAAATAACACCTAGGACGCTTAAAAAACTCGTAATTGAAATGACTGACTGAAACAATGGAGCAGTAGTTTCAGAAAGTTGCAGCATTATTAGAAGGTTGATGAGAAGCGGAGCTGCAATGAAAAAAAGTGCCAGGAAGAAGTATTTGCCACGGAGTGTACTCGCTTGTTGCATCTGAGGCAAAAGCTGGAGGATTCTATCTTCGTAAAGCCTCTTGCTGATTTTAGTGATTTCTTTGTCTAAATCACTTAACGTTTTGAGAGCCTGGCGATGGATTTCTGCTAGACTTTTGTCACTGTTTTCTTTCAGTTTCAAAACAGTCATGGAGCTTTTGAGATCAGCCTCAAGTCCTGGTTCAATGTTTGATTTGTCAATAAAAAAGGAGGATGGCGCTTCCCACGTGTCTATTATTTGTTTGATGAGGTCGAATATTTGCCATTCTTTCTTGATATTTTGTCTTCTTTTCTGGTAAACCTTGTAAAGGTTCGAATCCATTTCTGAGAGCACAAGACCCGTTTCTGGCAGTCCTTGTTGTCTAAGTTTCAAATTTAAGAGAACCGCAAAATTGACAAACATTAAAGATGCTTTTCTTGAGACTCTTTGGTACAGATTTCTCTCTTGGGCAACTGTCGTGGTCTCGGCAAGTTGAGTGAATGTTTTTTCCAATGCGTGCAAATGGGTTTCAATTGATTGCATTTTTTCTAATGATAATACTTCGGAGAGATAATGCGGTGATTTTTCGTTGAGTTCGCTTGCGAGTTCGCTGAATCTTCCTTGGGTGAACATCAGTCCTGCTGTGATGATTCCGAGCAGTGTTCCAAATGTTGCCGTGGTTGTTTCCAACGCTGTTTTCAAATCTCCATAACTTATAGATTTAGAAATGCTCAGCCACGCCAGAAAGAAAGCTGCTCCTACAGCAACTAACAGAATAAAAATGAGAAACAAGGAGTTCTTCAAATAATTCATCTATCGCTCACTAATTCAAATGCAAGGGTGCATCTGCCAGTGCCTTTTATCAACGCCTTGTTCCAAGTGCAGACGCCTCTCTTTTGACCCAGAACAGTGTCAATAATTACCTTGGCTCCACTCGCGCAGATTAAATCGCAAAACTTGCTCTTAACATTCAGACCCACGTCCTTACCGACATGAAGCATAGGGCAATCTGATATAGCAATAGCGAATTTTGATTCTGTCAACTCGACTGGCTGAAACTCTGCTCCACTAAAAGCAAGATAGATTTCCAAGACTTTTGCCAAAGTCTTCATGTTGTTGTCCTTCAGCCCGAGGATTTCTTTTATCCCTTTGATTACAGTCATGTCGGTTTCGCTGATCTGAGTTGCCAGTTCTTGTTCTCCATGCCCAGCCTTTTCAAGAATTGGTATAATCACTTGAAGAGGTGGGTATTGATGCTTTTTCAACAGATCTCTGATTTGCTTTTCAGCAGTTTTCTTCAATTCTCTACCCACATACAGTTACTGGAGTTTCATTGATAAACATTTTTTGCCCTCTAAAGAAGAAATTCATATAAAAGCACCAAACGCTATAAGCCTAAATTCTAAACAACAACAATGCGAAAGAAGGGAGAAATGGAATTATGGGATTAGAATGGTTACCGAGAGACCATGAACTCAAGAACCATGCTTTGCACAGTGACATACACTGGAGCAAACAGGCACCAGGCATAATCTACGAGAAACGACCCTTAACAGACCCTCAGGGAAAGCCCATCGACGACCTGTTCGTTTCTTGGATTGTCTTAAACAACCCTCAACAGTACAATTCGTACACTACTGAAATGGTGAAAGGTGTCATAGCAGGTTTTGAGAACGCCTCGTTAGACCGAAGCGTCGTAGCGGTTGTCTTCACTGGGGAAGGAAACAACGCTTTCTGCACTGGAGGAAACACTAAGGAATACGCTGAATATTACAGCAAAAGACCCAGCGAATACGGCGAATACATGGAACTGTTCAACCACATGGTAGACTCCATACTCATGTGCAAAAAACCCGTGATCAACCGAGTAAACGGCATGCGTGTGGCTGGTGGACAAGAAATCGGAATGGCATGCGACGTTTCCATTGCATCCGACCTGGCCATTTTCGGACAGGCGGGTCCAAGACACGGGTCCTCACCAGACGGTGGCTCCTCAGACTTCCTGCCATGGTACTTGAGCATGGAAGACGCCTTGTGGAACTGCGTCTCATGCGAGATGTGGAGCGCCTACAAGATGAAACGACTCGGCTTGATAAACAAGGCAGTTCCAGTCATCAACGATGGAGGCAAGTGGGTTCGCAATCCATCTGTTATAACAGACCGATATGTGGACGACGGCGAGATAGTCTATGGTGAGTTTAAGACGGGCGAAGAATATGAGAAAGCCAACGCTTTCATTAGACAAGCGAGAGAACAAAACAAGATCAGCCTCGAACTCTTAGACAGAGAAGTAAACAAAGTGACCTGGTTGTTCGCCAACCTCTTCCCTGGCTGTCTCATAAAGGCAATAGACAGTGTTCGAGCAAAAAAGAAGTTCTTCTGGGACCAAGCCAAAAACTACAACCGCCACTGGCTAGCAGCCAACATGAATTACGAAGCTTTCATTGGATTCCAAGCATTCAGCACGAGGAAAATCACGGGTCGAGACACAATCGACTTCATAAAGCTTAGACAGTTGATCGCTCAGGGCAAGCTTGCCGAGGACGAAATGTACGAGGCTGTTTTGCCCAAACCTAAGGGTCAACAGAGCAAGTAATAGGCTTGAGTTAAAAAGGCGAGAAGCATGAGCAGAATACCCGACAAGATAGTAACGTGGCAGATGACACGCCCATGGAGTAAAGATCCAAAAACAGGCGAGGTTGTTGAAGGACGACTTGAAAAGGTTGAGATTCCAGTTCCACCACTACAGGATAATGAGGCTCTCGTGGAAATTGCGGGTTGCGGTGTTTGCCACACCGACCTAGGATACCTCTATGACGGAGTTCCCACGGTTACTAAGCCTCCGCTCACGTTGGGACATGAAATAAGTGGCACTGTAATAGCTGGGGACAGTCGCCTTTTAGGCAAAGAAGTCATTGTGCCAGCTGTTATGCCCTGCAACAAGTGCGACATCTGCGCCTCTGGCAGAGGAAATCGATGTTTGGCTCAAAAGATGCCTGGAAACAGCCTTGGCATATACGGTGGTTTCTCAAGTCATATTCCTGTTCCATCCGAAGACCTGTGTATTGTGGGTGACCGTGGCGACTTTCAGCTTGCCGAGTTGGCTGTGATAGCTGACGCCGTGACTACACCGTATCAGGCTTGTGTAAGGGCAGGGCTCAAGAAAGGTGACAATGCAATAGTGGTTGGTGTCACTGGCGGTGTTGGCAGTTACGTGGCTCAGATGGCGAAAGCTTTTGGGGCTAAAACGGTCGTAGGCATTGCTCGAGACCCAGAGAAGCTTGAGAGAGCACTAAGGTATGGTGCCGACTTTGTTATCAACTCTGCTGGCAAGAATGAAAATGATGTTCGCAACGAGTTTCGAGAACTGTGCAAAGGTCATGGTCTTCCCAGCAATTACGGTTGGATGGTCTTTGAAGTCACGGGAACTGCGGCTGGACAGGCGATAGCGCTCAATTTGTTATCCTTTGTTGGAAAGTTGATTGTTATCGGCTTTGGCATGCAGAAGAACGAGTACAGCATCTCGAGACTGATGGCTTTCGATGCTGACATTATTGGCACATGGGGTTGTCTGCCCAGGTACTATCCGAAAGTGCTCGAAATGGTGCTGAATCAAACAATTAAAATTAGACCGTTCACCGAGACCAGACCCATGAGCAAGATTAGAGAGGTGTTTGAAGAGGCTCACACAACGAAAATGATGAAGAGGGTTGTTCTAACACTCGACTTCTAAAAGCCACTCTCTTTTTTTACTGTATCATTGAATGTTAAGGGTTAAAGACGGATTGCGTGTGAAATGGGGACTCTCCAGTTTAAATTAGTTGGAAGATTACTAGACTGCAATGGCATACCTTATGAAGTTTTAGAACATGCGCCAGTCTACACTTCGGAAGAAGCCGCAAAAGTCAGGAATGTCGAATTGAGAACTGGCGTAAAAGCTCTTATTCTCAAAACTGAAGAAGGGAAATTTATTATGGGGTTGATTGCTGCAGACAGAAAAATAGACCTTAAAAAGCTAGCAAAGATTGTTGGAACTAAAAAATTGCAATTAGCTTCGCCGCAAGAGGTGATTAAGATAACTGGGTGTGAAGTTGGCTCCGTGCATCCTTTTGGAAACCTGCATGGTCTTCCTACATACTTGGATAGCTCTGTGTTGGAAAACGACATGGTAAACTTTAACGCTGGATTACACACAGTTTCAATTCAAATGAAGGCAAAAGACCTAGTCAAAGCCATTAGACCATCAGTCAGAGATTTTTCTTAATAGTGTGATGGAAACAACAAACTTTTCATACATGCTCTCGACTGTATGATTCGGAGAGCTGTGCTAATGGAAGAGGAACAGCGAAAAAAGAAGAAACGCAAACGACAACTGACTCTGCTCAAAGAGGAAGAGATTCTCAGCGAAACCTTGCCAGAGATGGTGGCAGTTCTAGAAGAACTCAGAAAAGAAGGAAAATACGTTGACGTGCAAGTTTGTCCAAGGTGCAAAAGTGCCAAGGTTAGGAGAGTTGGCGCCATGAGCGGCGACATGTCGGGTCACATGGCTATAACTCCCGTTAAATACGAGTGCCTCGACTGCGGATGGAGAGAACGCCTCGTCATAAAAGCAACCAACAGACCATTGGGCTGGAAGGAAATGGCTATAATCGCTGAGGCTTTGGACTTGGACAAGAAAAATGAAGAAAAGTGATGTCAAAATGATAGAAAAGAAAATTGAAACCGTGAAAGTTACGGGCACAAACAAAAGGCATAGGGTTCTCTTGTACGCACTAAGCACCTGTGCATGGTGCAAATTAACAAAGTAGTTTCTGAGAGATAACAACAGTGAATATGAATACGTTGATGTTGACATCTCCAGCCAAAAGACAGAGAAGGCATCAGAAAAGACATTCAAAAAAGGGGCGGAGAACCTAACTATCCCAAAATAATCATTGATGACAAGATTTTGATCACTGGTTTTCGTAAGGACAAGATAAGAGAGGCGTTAAAGATTTGATAACTTTGGAAAAGGTGCAGCAGAGAGCAGAAAGCGACGCAAAAACCAATGGGTGCTACTTAAACCCTGACAGAGATTTTCTTAAGGACCTTTTTGAGGGACTCAAACGGAATTAAGAGCGTTATGGTTATCCCCCCTAAAGGAGAAATCATCTATTAGGCGGAGAAACAAAGAGAATTAAAATAAGCTGTAATGATAAAGAACCATGAGGGCTGGTAGTTCAGTTTGGTATGAACGCCTGACTTGCACTCAGGAGGTCGGGGGTTCAAATCCCCCCCAGTCCACTGTTACCGGGGTGTTTTTCGGAGTACTGGGGTGGTCGGCTGATGCCATTTCTTCAGGGTTAAGGAACACTCGTCTTTCCAGGCTGTAGTCTTTGGGTTTGATCATGAGTTGTTTGCCGTTCATTTCCATGGCAGGTTTGTAGCCTGCTGCCAGTAGTCTGGCGGCGTCTTCGATGGTTTCGGGTGTTTCCACGTCGTATTTGTCTCGGGCTTCTTTGAAAAGTGCCTGCTCAAGATTGATGTAGATTTCTGTGCTGCTGAGACTGTGATGCCCCAGCAACTTCATTATTTCGTACGGGTCCTTTTTTTCCTGCATGTGGTAATCCCAGGTGCCTCTCCAGTGCCTGAACGTCGTGAACTTGATTCTGAGCAGCCGTGGATTGTTGAATTTTTTCGCCACGTTCTTGCGTTGGTCTCGGTAGTCACGTCGCAGGTTCTCAATCCTGCCCTGGAATACTTTCTCGTTTTCTTTGCGAATCATGCCTAAGCGGTCGATGAAGTCTCTGTTGACGTTGACTATTCGGGCTTTATGGCCTTTCACTGGATGATTGATCGTAATAGTCGGTGGGTCCGTGTTGATGTCGGTCCATTTTAGAGCGAAGAGTTCGCCTGGGTCAGCTGCTGTCTCTTTTAAGCCGTGCAGGAAGATGCTCATTTTTCTGCCTGTTGACACGATGAGTTGGTTGAGTTCGGATTCGAGTGGTATGAAAGGCAATTTGTCGCGGACTTTGTAGTGTGGTGGGTTCCAGCTTAAGCCATGCATCGTTAGGAAAGTGGTGTAGGCGTAAACCATGTTGCGTTTGTATCCGTCGTCCCAGTTGTCCTGTTCACTGATGAAAGCCTTGACAACTTCGGAATGCAGCAATTTATCGCCCATGCCTTTGCTAGCCATGCTGTTGGCAAGGTTGCGTATGCCGTCAGCACGACCTTTAATCGTGTCTGGAGCGTAGGCTTCTTTTTTCATGAACCACATGAATTCTATCAGCCTGCCCTTGACGTCCTGAGGTGTCATTGTGGCTCCCGCAGCCTTTTCTTGAGTTCGGGTTTCTACTTCGACCAAGTTTTTCGCCCCGTTGTCCGAGGCGCCTACTCGGCAAAGAATAGTTTTGTCAGCCTTCGTTTTTAAAATCAATGTATGAAGTTTCTGAAGGCGTTCAGAATGTTCAGGGCAATCTGAAAAAGAGAGGGGGGTATCGCCGTTTGGCTGAAAATGAGCGTTAACGGCAGCGTTGTTAAAGGTCTCCGAGAACCTGTACCCGCAGTCTCTGCAGGTCCAACGCTGCACTGGTCCTCGAGCTGTTTCCCTCAGGCCGTCTTTCCAGACTCGTTGGCTGTGGCACTGAGGACACTCTGGCATTTGCTCGGTTCTCACCCGACACCGCCAAAAAAATGGGGTGTTTCGTCTTGGATGCTGCCAAGACTCGTCAGGGGTTTAGGCTGACAATGCCTTCAACAAAGCTTGCTTCTGCTCCAGCGTCAACTTGGCCACGTCT
>Ga0315312_1000525_pt1 | contig 42925 bp, 60 predicted proteins | sample TDP7_MG_FD_203629 | JGI IMG/M metagenome (GOLD analysis project Ga0315312, IMG submission 203629) | Freshwater sediment microbial communities from Lake Towuti, South Sulawesi, Indonesia - TDP7 | ecosystem: Environmental > Aquatic > Freshwater > Lake > Sediment | place: Indonesia: South Sulawesi... | reverse complement strand
ACCATCTTCGAAGAGGATAACGTGGTTTACATAGGGAAGGAGTGCCCCGAACACGGAGGTTTTCAAGACGTTTATTGGTCTGACTATGGGCAGTACCTGCGGGCTGAAAAATTTAGATGCGAAGGAAGCGGGCTCAGAAACCCCCACACAGAGACAAGGCAGGGCTGCCCCTTGGACTGCGGAATATGCCCTCAACATAGGTCCCACACAGCCCTCGCCATCATAGACGTAACCAACCGATGCAACCTCCGCTGCCCCGTCTGCTTCGCCACATCTGGAACCACAGGATATGTTTACGAACCTACCAAGGATGAAGTTCGGGGAATGCTAGAAAACCTTAGGCGTAACGACCCGGTGCCCGCCACGGCGCTACAGTTTTCAGGCGGCGAACCCACCATCCGCGCCGACCTCTTTGAACTCATACGCATGGCGAAGGATTTGGGCTTCCACCACGTGGAGGTTAACACCAACGGGCTTAGGCTGGCTCAGAGTGTGGACTACTGCCGAGGCTTGGAGGAGGCGGGCATGAGCACGGTCTATCTGCAGTTTGACGGCGTCACCCCAGATGTCTATAACCTCACGCGGGGAGCCGACCTATTGGAGACAAAGTTTAAGGCCATTGAAAACTGTCGAGAAGCCGGGGTGGACAGCATCGTTTTGGTCGTGACCCTGATTAAGGGGGTTAATGACCATCAGGTTGGAGACATAATTCGCTTCGCCATCCAAAACTTTGACGTGATCCGATGCGTAAACTTTCAGCCGGTTTCCATCTGCGGAAGAATTGATAAGGAGAAAAGGGAGAAGATGCGCATAACCATTCCTGACTTCATGGCCGCTGTTGAGAAGCAAACCGACGGAAAGATAAAGGCCGAGGACTTTTATCCCGTGCCCACGGTGGTTCCCATAGCCCGAGGAGTCGGCGCCTTAAAGGGTAAACACTACGTGGAGTTCACGGTTCATCCCCACTGCGGAATGGGCACCTACGCCTTCATCGAGGACGGAGAGATTGTTCCCATCACCCATTATGGCGATGTTGAAAAATTCGTCAAAACTCTGGAGAAGGTGGGCGAAGACGCGGAGAAGGGGCGCAAAACGAGGGCTAAGATGCGATTGGTGGGGGCTGTACGCCACGTAAAGTTCGGCCTGCTCAGGAAATACCTCTGGCCCGTCCTTAAGACCGGCAGCTACGAGGCCCTGGGCGACCTCCACCGAAAAATGCTCCTCATCTCGTCCATGCACTTCATGGACCCCTACAACTTCGACCTCGAACGGGCCAACCGATGCTGCATCCACTACGCCGTGCCCGACGGCAGGATAATCCCCTTCTGCACCATGAACTCCATCCACCGACCAAAAATTGAAGGCAGGCTTGGGATTCCCGTGAAGGAGTGGCGGAAAAAACACAAGGTGGAAATCAGCGCCATAGCATGAGATTAAACCAATCATCCTTAAGGGAAAATCTATAAGGGACCATTCTCCTTCTAAAATATTGGAGGAAAGGTTCGTGGGTGGGAAAAAGAAGCTAAGCCTTAAACAGATTGAAAAAGCTCAGGTGCGAAGCCAGAGCCGAAAGGAGGGAGGAGGAGCACCCAAATCCAGCGGCGGATCGGAAACAAAGGCAAAGGCTACAGGAATCTTTCTGCCAGACCCCAAAAACAAGAAGGTCATCGGCGAGCTGAAGAAGATGAAGGCTTTAACCCCCTACGCGGTGGCTTCCAGCCTCGACCTGCGCCTAAGCACGGCGAAACATTTCCTTGAGGAGCTGGAGAAGCAGGGCGCCGTGGAATACGTTTCAGGAAGCAGAAGCCTTAAGATATATAAGTTCATGGACTAACCTTGTTAAAGGCGAAGCTGAACAAAATTGACGGAGAAGAGTGTTTCCCGAACCCCCATCAGGTTCATGGTTAACGCAAGTGGAGAGGCTGCTGAAGGGGAGCTTATCCGTCACCTCGCTCCAAGAACGGTGGAGGCCATAATTAAGCGGCTCCCCCTTGAGGGTCGGGCGGCGCTTTGGAAGGAGGAGGTCTACTTTGAGATTCCAGTTAAGATGGGGGAGGAAAAGGCTAGGGCCAAGGTGGAGAGGGGAACAGTCGCCTATTGGCCCATGGGAAACGCCTTGTGCATCTTCTACGGCGAGTCCCAACCATATAGTCCAGTTAATGTGGTTGGTCAAGTGACAAAGAACTTAGAATTGTTTAAAGGGGTGAAGAGCGGAACAAGGATTAGGGTTGAAGAAATCAAATAATTGAAGGGAGGTTCGATTATGAGCGTAAATGAGATAAAGAGGCGGTCGAAGGAGCTCGAAAGGGAGCAAGACGCGCTGTTGGAAAAGCTGAAGGACCTTAAAGGAATGCTTGAAAGGGGCGAAATCAGCGAGAAGGAATACGAGGAGAAGAGGCACCCCATCGAAAGGGCCCTAGTGGAAATCCTGGATCGCCAAGCCCAAATGAGGTTCCTCTTAGGGGAAGGACCCAGTTAGCGACCAGCATATAAATAACTGACGACGTAAGGATGTTACCTACATATTAGGCTATATGAACTTTTGAAGGTGGAAACAATGGAAATTTCTAGGGGACAATTGGCTAGGATGATTGACCACACCTTGGTTAAGCCCAACGCCACCAGGGGCGACATCCTGAGGCTGTGCGAGGAGGCAAAAAGATACGGCTTTGGATGCGTTTGCGTCAACTCCTTTTACGTGCCCTTGACTGTAAAGCTTTTGGAGAACACTGAGGTGAAGGTTTGCTCCACGGTGGGCTTCCCCTTTGGAGCCGTTTTGCCTGAGATAAAGGCGTTGGAGGCGAAGGGGGCCGTGGAAGTGGGTGCCCAGGAGTTGGACATGGTGATTAACTTGGGCGCGTTGAAGTCCGGGGATTATGGTGCGGCGAAACGGGACATTAAAGCCGTGGTGGAGGCCGCCCACTCCAACGGCAATAAGGTGACAGTTAAGGTTATCATCGAGGCGGGATACCTGACGGATGAGGAAAAGGTGGTGGCCTGCAAAATCGCCAAGGAGGCGGGCGCGGACTTTGTGAAGACCTCCACCGGCTTCGCGGGGGGCGCCACTGTGGAAGACGTTAAGATCATGCGGAAGACCGTGGGCAGGAAAATGGGTGTCAAGGCGGCGGGAGGAATCCGCACCTTACAGGATGCCTTAGCCATGATCGAGGCTGGAGCCAACAGGATTGGGACCAGCAGCGGGGTCTCCATAATGGAGGAGGCCTTAAGACAGCAACCACAAGCTCAGTGATGGAATTGGACCCCAGGATCTCGGAGCATGCCAGAATCCTAGTGGAGTATTCCACCAGGGTTAGGGCGGGGGACAAAGTTGTCATCCAGATAAGCGATCATGGAAGGGAGTTGGCCACGGAGGTTTACAAGGAAGCCGCGAGGCGGGGGGCCAGCCCCCTGATTACCATGGTGCCCACAGAGGCCTTGAGGGGCTACTATGAGTTAACTCCGGAGGAGTATCTCAATACTTTTCCTGAGCATTATTACGAGTTGGTTAGGGCTTCAGATGTGGTTATCCACATCCTGTCCGAGGAGAACACCAGGTACCTTTCCAACATAGACCCTAAGAGGATAAGCGCAAGGAGCCTAGTGACTAAGAGGATTGCCGATGAGAGGCTGAGAAAACGCTGGTGTTTAACCCAGTTTCCGACCCCCGCCCAGGCTCAGGAGGCTGAGATGTCCCTGCGGGAATACGAGGACTTTGTTTACTCCGCGGTCCTCCGGGACTGGGAAAAGGAGGCGGAAGAGATGCATAGGCTAAGGCAGGTCATGGACAAAACGGACACGGTCCAGCTCATCGGAGATAAGACGGACCTAACCATGGCCATTAGGGGGCGAACCGCCGTCATAAGCGACGGCACCCACAACCTGCCAGGCGGAGAAGTCTTCACGGCTCCCTTGGAGGACTCGCTGAACGGCGAAATCCTCTTCGACCTCCCAGCCATAAGGTACGGCAAGGAGGTGCAGGGCATAAGGCTAAAATTTGCGAAGGGAGAAATCGTTGACTACTCCGCCACTAAAAACGAGGATCTTTTAAGGGCTATGATTAACACGGACGCGGGCTCCAAACGGTTAGGGGAGCTGGGGATCGGCACCAACCGGGGCATAACCCGATTCACCAAAAACATCCTCTTTGATGAGAAGATGGCTGGGACCATCCACCTGGCCCTTGGAAACGCCTACAAGGAGTGCGGGGGAACCAACCAAAGCGCCATCCACTGGGACATGATCAAAACCATGAAGCCGGGAAAAATCCTCCTAGACGGAGAAACGATTCAGGAGAATGGAAAATTTAAGTGGGAAGAATAACTCTCCCACCTGTACTTTTGTTACTCGAATTTGAAAATATCATAAAAGGGGCTTAATTTCAAGTTACATGAAAATGAATCCCACTTTAAAATGGTTGCATGATACATGTATTATACAATTTAATGCTATTTTTATTCTGTTTCACGGTGTAAATTTTCTGTTATGTTACAGTATCAGAGGAAATTAAGGCGCGCTACCGTTTTACGTGGAAGGTGGAGCCACGAAAACGTTGGGCCACCAACTTTTTAGGACTCAAGAGTGATTGTTAATCATCCGCTCTCCCTTATAAATTATTAACGTGATTTTATGTTAATGATATTTTCCTACTCAGGTCTTTCATACCTTTTTATCAATGCTTTTCTCCAATAGGTTTATTACGGAAATGTAGCATTTTAACAATAAAGGTGAAAGAAAGTGACAAGGACTTTCAAGGAGATTGAAATAGAAGGGAAGCAGGTCCATGTCCTCTTTGATACTGGTTCAGTAAGGTCGTATGTGAGAAGGGAATTCGCCTCTGAAGTTAAGCGGAAAACAATCCCCTTCAAGGTTGGCTTAGGTGGTCACACCTATCAGATTGAGGAAGTATGCCTGTTAAATTGTGCCATAGAAGGTTTAGGATTTGATATTGAAGCTCATCCTGTTAAAGAACTTGGCTCTGATGAGAGGGGTAGAAGGATGGATGCAATTATAGGGGCACTGGCAATGGAGAAATGGGTTCTGATACCAAATCCGAAAACAGGGGAAATAGATTTAACGGCACTTCGGAAGAGGGAGTTTACAGAGTTTTAAAAGGAAATTAGAAAGAGAAAAAGAAGCCAAATAGGCTGAGGTCTTTCCTCCTTGGCTTCTCGGTGCTTGAAATAGCTTTTGTTACAGAATTGCTGGTAGAGATAGTAGTGTCGGTTAATGGTTTCATTACAGTGGAGGATTTAATCCTTTGGGGCTTATGTAGAGAAGCTCCCCTCTTTTAGCATTGAGAAACCACAGTAACGTCACTACATTTGAGCCAAAGCCTCTATTCCTATTAGGTTTAGGGCGTTCTTTAAGGTGATTTTTGTGGCGTTGATTAGGGTTAATCTGAAGTTTCTCAGCTCTTCCGTCTCCGCCCTTAGGACTGGGCAGGCCTCATAGAACTGGTCCAGGGCGGTGGCCAGCCTGTGGGCATAGTCGCAAATGTAAAGGGGTCTCAGGTCCTTGGCAGCCTGCTCAACCACGTCCGGAAACTCCATCAGAACCTTTATCAACGTTTTCTCATGCTCAGTCAAATCCGGGACTTCAAAGGTTGGTCTCCATTTTCCTGCCTTTCGGAGGATTCCGCAGATCCTTGTGTGGGCATACTGCAAATAGGGTCCAGTTTCCCCCTCGAAGCTCAGGGCCTTGTCATAATCGAAGACCACGACTTTGTCCCAGCCCGTGTTCAGTATGGAATATCTGAAGGCGGCGACACCAATCTTCTCAGCAATTTCCATCTTGTATTTTTCAGTCAGGTCCGGGTGCCTTTTATCAACTTCCTCATAGGCCCGTCTGACTGCCTCATCCAAAACCTCGTCGGCGCTAAAGCCGATCCAGGTTCCCTCCCTTCCAGAGAATCTCTTCACTTTTTCCCCTTCTTTGAGCCAAACGTGCTCGTGGGCCAAGTGGAAGGATTTCTTGAACTGCTCCTCGTAGCCCATCAACTTTAAAATGTAAAATAAGACTTTTTGGGGATACGTTTGCTCGGAGCCGATTACGTTGACTACCATGTGGGCATGGGCAAACCTTTCGCTAGGTTTTCCTTCCTCCGCGGTGGTCCACAACTCCCGCCCATTGGGCTGAGCCATCCAAACCCTATACTTCATCGGGTCCTCTATTAGGCCGAATTTCCACATCTGAAAAACCACATCTTTGCCCGTGTAGGTGGCCGTGCCGTCAGACCTTACCAAAATTTTGTCTGGAGCCACCATTCCACTAAACTCGGGGAACTCCTCCAATTTGGCAACTAAACAACCGGCGTTTGGACCCGAAGTCTCCCTTGTTATCTTTTCACTTTTCGTTATTATCTCATAGGCTTTTTTGTACAGTCCGCTGCGTATAATGTCCGATTCGTGAACTTTAAGGTCATGGTATATGCCAAGCCTAAAGGCAGTCTGATACTGAGCCCTTAAACATTTATCAACAGTTTGCGTATGGATTTGCTCTATTGTAGGATCGCCAAACTCCATCTTCCTCACTAGCTCCCTAACTTGCGCCTCAACCTCCGCCCTTTCTTCAAACATGTTGGCAACTATGACGTAGACTCTGCCCTGCCACTGGTCCTCCTTTTTCAATAAACCTTCCCGTTTGGGCATTTCCCCTTTAGGAAGGTTTAGGACTCCCCAGAGGGCTTGGGCCACCTGTAATCCTAAATCGTCGATTTTATCTTGAGCTTCCACATCAAATCCAGTAAATCTCAGGATTCTTTGAACTGAATCGCCGAGTATGGCGTTCCTTGCGTGACCTATGTGCCAAGGCTTGCCGGGATTAACCGACGGAAACTCAACAATAACCTTCCTACCTTTACCCGACTCTGAACCTCCATAGGAATCACCTAACTCACTGATGGTTTTGAGGGTAAACTCGGCAAGTTTTTGGTGATTAAAATGAAAATTGACGTACCCTGACCTTGCCTCAACCCGCGCAAAAAGGGAATCCTCCGTAACCCTTATTTTTGAGACTACTTCCTCAGCTATTTCCTGCGGGGGCCTTTTGAGTTTTTTAGATAAGGAGAAACAGACGTTACTAGCTAGGTCACCAAAGGCTGGTTGAGGGGGAACCTCCAAAGTCTCCTCTAGCGCTTCAAGCCTAAGTAAATCTATAGACTTCAAAATGTGAATCACTTCTTGCTTGACCCTTTGGTTTAAGTTCATTTTAGCCATCCCTGCAATTAGCTATTCTATTAGGCCTTCCCATTCCATGCCCTTTCTTCAACTTATATGTTGAACCAATTAAATATACTCTTTGTTCACAGCTCCACGCCTCTCCAAAGTTTTAAAGGCTAGCTCATAGCTGTGTAAAGAGGTGAAAATGGGGATGAATAAGGAAGAAGCCAGGAAAAGGATTCGGGGTCCGGTTGTGCCCGTGATAACTCCCTTTAAATCAGATTTTGAGCTAGACTTGGAGGTGTTGAGGGAAAATGTCCAGTTCTTGTTGGATGGCGGTATGAGGATGGGCAGGGGCGTCCTTTTGGCGGGTGGTGCGGGTGGTGAGGCGCCCATGTTAACTGTGGAGGAGCGGAAGGAGGTTGCGAAGACGGTGGTGGACCGAGCGAACGGTAAGATAGTCGTTATCGTGGGTGCCCAGCACACGGACCCTAGGCAGGTGGTGGAGTTGAGCAGGTACGCTGAGGATGTGGGGGCTGACGCGGTTCAACTTTCCCCGCCCTTTTACTATACGCCATCGGATGAGGACGTCGTGCGCTTCTTTAGGATGGTGGCGGAGAGCATCGGCATAGGCATAATGGTTTACAACACCTATTGGCTGGGTTTCAACATCAGCCACCAGCTTATGGCTAGGCTGGCGGAACTAGACAACGTGGTCAGCATCAAATGGTCGGCGCCCAACAACCACGCCTACCTGATGGGCTACAGACTCTTTGCGGAAAAAATGGCAGTTATAGACAACACGGGCCCGGTTCTGTTGATTTGGAGCCACATGCTGGGCGCCACAGGATTCATAACCCACGTGGCAAGCTACTGGCCCCAACACGAGCTGATGATCTGGGACCTCCTGGAGAAGGGCGAATACGTAAGGGTCAAGGAGGAGCTGGCCAAGCTCAACTGGCCCTGGTACGACTTCAGGGTAAAAATGGGTGAGGCCACGGGCGGAGAAGCCAACGTCATCAAGGCGGCCATGGAGATGGTGGGCTTAAAGGCAGGGCCACCCAGGTCCCCGACCATGCCCTTAACCCCCGAGCAGCGGGAGGAGTTGAGGAAAATCCTCGTGGAAGGCGGAGTGAATCTGATGCGTGCCTAATTCTCCAGTTTCCTCCCCTCGGACAAGGCGGATCAACACACTCTTGGGAGGCTATCAAAAGGCTTTGAAACACTTACAGTTAGAATGGAAGAATAGAGCTGGTTTTACGCTAGGGCTCTACTAGGCAAAAGCGCTTTTCCACGTTGTCTAAAAGCCAGCGCCTTCCCATCAACAACCTTCTCCCAACTAAACATCTTCTAGTCTGATAGGCAAGGAAAAGCTCATCCTTAATCCCAAGCTGGGAAACGCTGATTCTAACCGGAAACAGCTTGACCTCAACAGTTTCGGTGGCTGTTGTAACCATGTCTCTTCCAACCATAGGGAGGTGAAGGCTTTGAATCACCCTCTCATCAACCGTCACGGCACCGAAGAACCCTGTGTCAACCTTGGCTTCAACCCCCACGATTTCCGCGCCTCGCACATGTTTGAACCCCACCTTCACCGTTGGGTATGGAGGGATTTCGAGTTTGGAGTACTCCCAGCAGTATGAGGGCTTAAAACTCAAGGATGCCCATCCTCCTAGGAGTTCCAACACAAGTTATGCAAAGGGATTCGAGGGGGTACTTCAGGAGGACACGTTTAGCGAGGTCTTGGAGGTCTTCATCGTGGTCTACAACCTCCCCGTTAACAACCGCGACGTACTCACCACGGTAAGCTTTAAAAAACTTTAGTGTTTCAAGCTCCCTCTTCTCAAGGGATGGTTTTAAGCTTAAAACCTCATCGAGGGCCTTAACCTTCAACCTGTATAGCCTACGCCGTCGATCTTTCTCATCTGGACGAGAAGAGACGTATCCCTGTTTCATAAGTCCACTAAGCAGATTCCGCGCATAACCCTTACGAAAACCCAGCCTCTCAGCGACATCGTCCGATATGAACTCATCGACGAGAAAGGTGTTCAGGAGCCTCACATAGGTATTAACGAGAAGGTTGCGTGGCATGATCTTCCCCAAGATTATGTGACTCATATGATGTATTTAAACCTTCCTGAAGGGAGACAGCCTCTGCGAACCTGAATATACTCTTCTTTCACACTTCTAGGCGCCAATGGTAGGTCCACCCAAGCTCCCGACTAGGCCCTTAACCCCTGAGCAGAGGGGAGGCGCCGAGGAAAATCCTCATGAAAGGCGGAGTGAATCTGATGCGCGTGCCTAATTCTCCAGTTTCCTTCCCTCGGACAAGGCGGATCGACATGCCCCCAGGAAGTCTTCTAGGCCCACCGTGTATCCGACCCACGCCTCCACGTAGCGAAGGGCAACCTTGGTGTTCAATAAATCTTTAACCGTGTCGGGAAATTCGCATGCCAGGGTGCACTCCCTCAACAGAATCGTTCTGTATCCCTTACCAGCCATCTCCTTCATGGCAGCGGGTGAGTCGAGGATGCAGAGGTTTGTGGCGAAGCCCGTGTAGATCAGGCTCACAACACCCAGCTTTCGCAGTATCCTGTCGAGCTGTCCACCTGTGGCGACCACATAGTCCTCGGGCTGCGGCTTAACCACGTTGGGTATGTCCAGCTGCTCCCAGCCCTTCCACTCCATGTAGCCCGGCCCATGAACCTTCTCAGCCCGTTCTCGGCGGTAGCCCTCTAGGGGCTCCGGCATCTTCCCCTCCCCTACCCTTGGCTTTTCTTCCTCCCACTCCAGCTTAGACTGGGGGTACTTTTTAGCCACGTTGCGGGGCTGCACATGAATAATGGGAAGCCCAGCCTGCCTAGCGGCTTCCATGGCAGGTTTGATTCGGTTAACGATGATATCCCCTGCTCGAAGGCCGTCCTCTGGCGAGCCCATGCCCACCCAATACTCTGGGGGCGCTGGCGGCCCCTTCGGAAAACCTATGTTCCAGCAGTGGAGCTCCACAAACGCGGTTTCCTCCACCCTCAGTTCCAAGTCCTCCTCGGTAAGGCCGGGTTGAGCCGAGGAAGGGTGAGCCTTATAGTATCTAGCCCTTAGCCTCAAGATCGCCAAGCCTTCTCCACCCAACCATTCGCTTACGCGCTGCACCGTGTCAACGGTCATATATGATAATAGTTTAACACTTTCCCTATGGACCTTGCGATGTCATTAATGTCCTGTTCCGTGTACTTGTCTGTCCATGGCCACCGAATGGTTCTGTCAAGGTGGGCCTTGGCTTTGGGGACCAGATGCGCGCCATATTTGATGCCGTACTTTTCCGAGAGGAACGTGACGCAATCAGGTAAGAGGTAGTAGGGTGCTGGGCTGCACGGTATGCCCTCCGCCTTCAAGGCGTCGCCGATCTCCCAGATTCCCGCCTTGAACCTCGATAAGTCCAGCTGGAGGGTATAGAGCCAATAGAGGTGCGAACAGCCAGGGGGAGCATAAATGGGGATTAGGCTATCCATCTCCTCCAGTTTTTCGTTTAATATTTGCGCCAGCTCAACTCTGCGTTTATTTTGCTGGGGAAGGATCTCCAGTTGTGCCAGGGCCACGGCGGACAGGAGGCTTCCAAATCGGTAGTTGAGCCCAAAGCTGGTGTGCTTCCTCCCATAGCGAGGAACATTCTCAGCGCCTCGTAGAAGGGCAAACTTCCTCACCTTGTTGGCCAACTCCTCCGAGTCGGTCACCACAGCCCCGCCGTGATCCGCCGGGAGGTGTTTCTCAGCGTCGAAGGAGAAGCAGCCCATGTCGCCCATGCTTCCAGCCTTCCTACCCTTATAATCGCCCAGGGGGTTCTGACAGCAGTCCTCAACGACGACAATGTTCCTATCCCTAGCCAAGTCCATGATGGGGTCCATGTCACACATGAGACCGTACCAGTGGACAACAACCATGGCCCTCGTCTTGGGAGTCAGGACCTTCTCCATCTCCTTGGCGGTGACGCAGCCGTTCCTAACATCCACATCGGGGAAGACGGGAATGGCGTTCTGGGCGATGACGCCAGCCACGGAGCCGTAATCAGATATGGGGCTCACCACCACCTCGTCTCCAGGACCAAGGTCTAGAGCGCCTAGGGCCGCGTGAACAGCCGCCGTGCAGTTGGTAACTGTTACGGCGTGCTTGACCCCACAAGCCTTGGCGAAGGCCCTCTGGAACCGCGCCTCCATGTCTGAGGTGAAGCCGCTGTCGATCACTTCCCTTATGTAGGTCAAAGCTGAGTCGGCTATCTTCCTCGGGAAAACGTCGGGTAACGGATCATCCTTTCCCCTAACTGGAATCCCCCCAAATATGGCTAATTTTCCCTTCTCTGTCACGCTCCATCTCCCCACCTAATATCCATGCCTTAAGTTTTTAATGCTTATTTGGGAAGGGTATGGGTGAAACTCGACCGTAGGCGTTCTCTGTTTGGGATGTGACCCAGCGGTAAACGTCCCTTTGGGTGCACACAAACACCTCCTCCCGTTTTTCGCGGCAGTGGAGGAGGAGTTCCTCAAGGACTCGGCCCTCAGGATCATATTTCAGATGGGTGATCGGATGGAGGCAAGCGTTGAAGGTTAGACCCCGTTCATAGACATAGTCGACGCACTTCTTCAGATACTTAATCCAATCGTTTAGGGGTCTTCCCATACCGTCTAGGAAATGGCGGTCTGAGAAACCGCAGAGGGGAATCTCCAGCAGCCCTGAGGGGTAATAATAGGGCTGCAGATCGGCAATCATCTCTATGGACCTCTGATCGATCTCAGATCCGCGGCGTTTTTCCCATGGCTCAGTATAAGGGTACTGGGTGCTCACGAACTTTATCCCATTCTTAAGGATCACCTGCTGAACATCCTCACGCCCTTGCAGACCCTGCTTGTAGCCACCGGGTCCCCGCAGGCCTATGTTCACTATGCCAAGTCTGCTCTCCATGAGGCTCTTAGTGACAGCAATTTCCCTGTCTATCTTTTCCAGGGGCTCCTGTGTGAGCGAGATGTGGGAGTAGGTGTGCTGATCCACGGCGTGGCCGGCTTGGACGATTTCCCTCCAGTATTCTGTGGGGTCTTCGAAGGTGTTGCCCTCTAGGAAGAAGTGTAGCCTCGCGGCATGTTTGCCAGCCACCTTTACGAGGAGTTTAACATATTCTATAACCTCTTGACTGAGGTGGCCGTGGGTATAACCCAGATAACCTGCCATTTCAGAGTAGCCTACGTAACCTGACACGTCCAAGTCGTAGCCTATGGAGATGGCGCACTTGGCGCCGCCAGGAATCTTCCTAAAGTCTATCTTCACCGATTAACCTCCTCAAGTTGCCTTCTAATCCTATGGTTTTGTCTCAGAGACAGATATGAAAGGGGTTTAAGATGAGGATGCTAGGCTGATGGGAGGGGGGTGCTCTTTTCTATACACTCCTTGGATCGACTAAGGATATTGTCTATTTCCGTTTTAAGGTGGTCCTTGGGACGGAAGCCCACAAGTGCGTCCACGGGCCTTCCTCGACAGAAGAATATTAGGGTTGGAGTGCCCATAACCCCGTAGTGAACGGCAAGGTGCTGGTTTTCATGGCTTTCAAAAATGTTTAGTTTGGCAAATTTGAGTCTGCCTTCATATTCCTTGGACAATTCGTTGTAGATGGGAGTTAACCTCAGGCACCAGATGCACCGTTGGTGCCAAAATTCCACCACCACAGGAACCTTAGACTTCAGAACCTCCCTTTCCCAACTCTTAGCGTTCACGTCTATGACGCTAGGAGAAGCCATATGATTTCAACCTCCAAATATATTTTAAGGTTATGTTTTATAAAACCTTCCGTTATCTTCTCAGGATGCTTAAGCAACGATGGAGTTAATAACCGAAACGGGTGCGCCTATCTTAAAAGAAGCCGCAGCGTAGTATGCGAAGCGGTTGACGAGGATGGGTGAAAACCTTAACATAAATTAAATATATGGTAACCCAGAATATTCCTTTTGGTGATTAAAAGGATGAAGTTTCTGATTATCCAATGGATCAGGTCCGAGGTAACCCTTGAAAAGCTAGCTACGCTGATGCCAGCCCAATTCAAGTATTTAGACGAACTGGAAGCTACGGGAAAGATTGAGGCGTACTACCATCTCATAGGTCAACAGGGTCAAATGGTCATAGCAGACGTCTCCTCAGACGAGGAGCTCTCCAGGCTGATTGGCGATGACCCCCTATTCTTTTACAGCAGAAGGGAGATTTACCCCCTAACTACGCGGGAAATCCACAAAAAATACCTCAAGGAACTACTGAAACATTAACTTAAAAGGTAACAATGACCCAAGCCACTGCAAAAGACAGCGAAGTTTAGCCCTTGTCTAAAGGCGGCCAGTCTTTCAATCACTTATTTTTGCAGTATTTTTAGGGTTTCGCGGCAGAAATCGGGGAGGTCAGCTGGGGAACGGGAGGTCACCAGTTTTCCGTCAACCACCACTGACTTGTTCTCGTAGATTCCGCCAGCCTTTTTCAAGTCTGTGGCCACCGACATGTAGCAGGTGGCCCTTTTTCCCTTTACTACGTCGGCTTCGATGAGGACTTGGGGTCCGTGGCATATGGCGGCTATCACCTTTCCCTTCTGGAACCCATGCTCGCCGTTTTAGGTCTCCTTGGCCTTGGGCCCCACCACCTCCACCCGGTATCCCACCTCCTGAAAGCGGTAATAGGGGTACATCAGCTCCCGATCTTCAAAACCATTGTCAGCCAAAATCAAAACCTTCTCCATAAGGTTTCACCATCAAGAATGAATGGAATAAAAGCTTTTATACCTTTTTGGGGCTCGACTAGGCTATTGCCCGATAAATGAGAGAGATGGGGAAGAAGTCTTCTCAGGAAAGAAAAGGGGGATTGAAGGCGTATTATAGTTTTTCTTTATTGCTGAGTGACTTTTATGGCTTGGGTTGGGCACTGGACTTCGCAGGCCATGCAATAGATGCAGTCTGGTTCCCTGGCGGGGTCTGACTTCTTCTCTGAGACGGGATGGCCAGGCGTCTCAGCCCAGTCAAAGACATTTACGGGGCAAACGTCTAGGCAGGTGCCTTCTCCTTCGCAGAGGTCCCAGTCCACGGCCACGTTGGTTCCGTGAATTCCAAGCTTTTTGGGCGGCTCCACTGGTCCCCAAACATCATGTCCCGAATGTTTTCCAACAACCTTCCTCTTCTTCTGGAAATCAGGGTCGATGGGCATATGAAACACCAGAGCCTATAACGCGAAAAGGGAGTATATTAAACCTTTCTTGTCTGCACGGAGTTCCTTAGAGGAAAGGATGAAAATCTCTCTAAATGCAATGTTTCTGATAACGTACCCCGTAATGATTGAGATGGCCATTAAAAAATGAACTACGTAACTGTCCCGGCACTCCATTACTCCCCGATACCCTTAAGTCGATTCTAGGCTATTATGGCAAATGGACTCCAGAGAGGGCGGCCTTTTTGGCGCCCCTTTTCACCATCTCCTCGACGGCCCCTTTGCTATCCCCTGGTTTAATGTCGACTCCTCGAATCGCGTCTTCTAGTAATATGGTTTCGAATCCCAGTTTTAGGGCGTCCAGCACGGTGTTTTTAACGCAGTAATCCGTCGCAAGGCCGCCCACGAAAACCCTTTCTATCCCCCGTCTTTTCAGCTCCTCCCCCAACTTCGTCCCGTCAAAACCGGAGTAGGCCTCCCTTTCGGGGTTCATTGCCTTAGAAATAATTTCTGTGCTCCTTGAAAGCGCCAAATCGGGATGGAACGAGGCCCCCTTTGTGTTCTGTAAGCAGTGGGGAGGCCAGATGCCGCCCCGGGCCTTGAAGGATACGTGGTTTGGAGGATGCCAATCCCGGGTCGCATAGATGGGCGCTCCAGCCTTCTCAAACTTTTCCATATATTTGTTTAGAACGGGGACCACTCTATCTCCTTCAGGAACGGGCAGGGCACCTCCGGGGCAAAAGTCCCTCTGGACATCCACCACGATCAGGGCCAACTTTTTATCAATGCTGCACTTCGCCAAACCTATTCCTCATCAATCATAAATAAAACATCTGAAAGGGTATATCTTAATACCTTTCCAAGGTTTTAAGCCCACTGCCCGTGGCGATCACCACCACCCGCTCATCCCCATCTATTTCCCCCTGGCTCCTAAACTTTTTTAGGGCTGCAAAGGCCACGGCGCTGGAGGGCTCCACCAACAGTCCCTCCGTTTTTAGAAGGAGCCTGGCGAACTCCAAGGCTTCAGCATCCTTAACCGCGGTGGCTGAACCCCCAGACTCCCTTATGACCCTTAAGATCCATGGACCTGCCAAGGGTTTGGGCACCTCCAAACCGGAGGCCACGGTTTTAGGCTTTTCCCACTCCTGCGGCTCCTCCATGCCCTCATGGAAGGCCTTGACAATGGGTGCACAACCGGACGCTTGGGCTGAAAACATTTTTGGAAGGCTCGATGTCCAATCGAGTTGCTTCATGATCCTGAAGGCCTTCCACATACCGATGAGACCCACTCCGCCGCCCGTGGGATAAACAATCGCGTCTGGGACCTCCCAGGACAGGTACTCAACTATTTCGAAGGCCATGGTCCCCTTTCCATCGTGGCGAAAGGGGGTTACAAAGGTTCCGCAGTTGTAATAGCCCCGCCTCTTCGCCTCCTCGTCAGCTACTTTTCCCGCGTCGGCTATGGTGCCCTCAACTAAGCGTAGTTCGGCCCCCAGAACTCTAATGAGTCTCTTCTTAGCCGCGTCCGCCTTTTCGGGTATATAAGCGTGGCACTCAATCTGGGCTAACAGGGAGTAGAGGGCGCAGGAGCAGGCCGCGTTTCCCTCCGACGCTATGGCAACCTTTCCTACACCCAGTTCCTTTAACTTAGAAATCGCTGAGGAGGCCCCTCGATCCTTGAAGGTGCCCGTGGGATTTCGGGTCTCATCCTTTACATAAACATGCCTTAAAGAAAGCCGACTTGCCAATTTCTCGGCCCGAATTAGGGGCGTTCCCCCTTCATTTGCAGTCACGACAAATTTTTGGTCTTTAACGGGAAGGAATTCCCGCCATCTCCACATTGTGTTGGGTCTCTCTTCAATTCTGTGAATGTCCAATTTTTCAGAAGCCCCTTCCAAATCATACTCTGGATCCAAGATCCCCCCACACTTGGGACATAGGGTCAAGACCTGATCCTGTGGGTATTTATCCCCACATCTTAGACATTTTAAACCGGTTATAAAGGAGATTTTAGACGCCTCCGACATGTTTTCACTCTATTCCTAACAGGCAATAATTGAAAATTTTCGGCTCAGATCTTTACGGGTTCTCCCTTTTCCATGGATTTGAGGGCCGCTAAGGAGACTCGGAGGGCGATCCTTCCGTTCTCGCCCTTCACCTTCAATTCGGCTTCCCCTGAGACAACCTTGGCGAAGTAGTGGACTTGAGCCGCCTTCGCGTCCATGGGAACCAGATCAATCTTCTCCTCCTCGCCCTCCCTCCGGATGAGGATCTGATTAAAGCCTGGGAAGATGACGCCCTTGGGTCCCAAGATGTCGGTGTAGGAGCGGATGTTTAACCCCGGAGGTAGGCCCCAAGTGATGGTCATGACGCCCAAGTCGCCGGAGCTGTGCTCCACTATGAGGGCCCCCGTGTCAGGCGCCAGCTTCCTTATGTGGGAGAGTTCGGGTCTGCCCTTGGCAAAGGTGAAGCCCCGTGCCGTCACCCGGATGGGTTCGGCGTCGAAGATCAGCCTCCAAAGGTCGAAGATGTGGCAACACGTATCGATTATGGGGCCTCCGTTCCCCTCCCTCATGTCGTGCATGGCCCTCTTCGGTCGTATCTCGGCCCCCGAGTGGTCGGTGAACATGACGGGCCTCCCGATGGCGCCCCCTTGGAGGAGTTCGGCGAGTCTCATAGAACTCTCCATATAGCGCCTCTGGAAGCCGATCTCGAGGAACACCCTGTTCCGCTTGCAGGCCTCTATCATCTCATCCGCGGCCTCAAGAGTTAGGGCTATGGGCTTCTCGCAGAGGACATGCTTGCCCCTCTCTGCAGCGAAGACGGTAACCTCAGGGTGATAACAAGCAGGCGTACAGACTGAGACGACACCCACATCCCCTCTGTCGATGGCTTCCCTGTAGTCCCTCGTCCAAGTCTCGAAGCCATACTTCTCCTTGAGACCCCTAGCCCTTTCCTCGATGAGATCAGCCACCGCCACAAGGCGAGCGTTTTCGAGGGTGCTCCAGCCGATGGTGTGGCTTGTACCCATATCGCCAGCCCCTATGACGGCGATCCCTAAACTCCTAACCATAGCCTTCTCCTCTCCTCATCTTAACCTCTCATGGAGATGATGCTTAATCCAAGCTCTCTTAATTTTGCCTCTGTTGGCGCTCCTGTTTCCTTGTCCCAACCCCTAAGTTCATAATATCTGTCAAGTGCTTGATTAAACTCTCCACGGTTTATAACCTGTCCCCTTGTCGGTCCACTTTGAATTGGCTCAGTGAAGAACCTTTCGGGCAGCGTGTCGTCCCTTCGGCTTATTCCCTCCCTCACGTTAAAGGCCCTCTCTAAGTTAACGGTTCTTTCAGCCATCATCCTTAGATCCTGAGGGGACATGCCCATCCCCGTTACAGAGGAAACTAAATCAGCGATGACATCGAGGCTTTCTATGGGTCCCCTACACAATCCAACTGTGTCTAAAATAACCCTCCACTCCTGCCCGAGCTTAAGGCCCTCCACCACCTCCTCCATTGACCACCCCTTTTTCCTTAGTCCAAGGGGTATTTCAGTTAGGTGGCAACCGCCCCTTGAAGCGATTGCATAGGCTATGGCCTTGTCGGGCATCGCGCGGGGATCGTACCCTGGCAATTCCATCCCCTTAACATGAATAGCAAACCTACCAGTTTCCTCTGCTATCGCCTTTGACGCTAATCTAACTCCTTCTGCGAGGACATTTCCGAGGCCCTGTCTAAAGGATATTCGCCTTAACATTTCAATCATCGCTTGGTCGTTTCCGAATCTAAGCTCCAAGCCGTCGGTATCCTCTTTGGTGATAATGCCCCTCTCGTAACATTCCATGGCGAAGGCGATGACGTTCCCAGCAGATATGGTATCTAGCCCATACTCATCGCACAATCTATCAGCAGCGATGATGGCATCCATCCGGTCGATGCCGCAGTCTCCACCCAAAAGGGCCAATGTTTCGTATTCAGGGCCTTCAGTTACCGAACCGACATAGGGCCACTCCTTAGCCAACGTAACCCTATTGCAAGCCATAGTGCATCTGGGGCATGGACTAATTTTAACCGTATACTTTTCCCTCATCAGCTCACCACTAATCCCCTCAGCGCCATCAAATACCCCCGTTTGAAAGTTCCTAGTGGGGAGGGCCCCTGCCTCATTAGTGGCCCCAACGGCATACGCGGTTCCATACCTGGGCATGGAATCTCCGAAGGTTGGATGAGCGCTGATAATTCTGTAAACTTCCTTGGTCAACTCCTTCAATCTTTCAGGATTCGCTATGTGCACTTCCTGGTCTCCCTTCACGGCTATGGCTTTGAGCCTCTTGGAACCCATCACCGCGCCTGGGCCTCCCCTCCCTGCCGCCCTCCTATCAAACAGAATACATGCATACCTTACAAGGTTCTCGCCAGCCTGACCAATAGAGGCTACCGTAGCGTCCCCTACCTCTTCCCTAATGTAACGCTGGGTATCGTGGGTCGTCATGCCCCATAAGTGGCCAGCCTTCCTAATCTCCGCCTTCCCATTGTTCATCCATAAATAAACGGGTTTTTCTGAGACCCCTTCAACAATGACCCCATCGTATCCGGCTGCCTTAAGTTTGAGGGCGAAGGTGCCAGATGCCATCGACTTTAGGAAAATGCCGGTTAGGGGAGATTTTGTAACAACAGCATGTTTGAGGGCACTCGGTATCGAAGGAAGGTTAAGGGGGCAAGTTAAGAAAAACAACTTATTTTCAGGGGCGAGGGGATTTACGTTAGCCCTAAGCTCTTGAAATAAAAAATGGATGCCTAGGCCTTCACCACCAAGGAAACTCCTTACCGTATCCTCTTCCAGCGGCTCATCCCTTGTCTCGCCCCTACCCAGATCAACCCTTAAAACCTTGCCGGCGTAACCTCCATACCTAAACACTTCAGTTCACCTAAAGCTATTTGACGCCTAAGTCACCATAATTCTCATGGAAGCAGGTTTAAGAATTTTAGTATCATTCTGATGCCGACGAGGAGGAGGACTGTTCCAAAGATTTTTTTGAGATTTTCTCCAGAAGTCCTCCTGGCTAGGTAAGCCCCCAATTGGGCTCCGAAGACTACTCCGAGGATCAAAGGAAAAGCATAATCAAGGTTGACGTTGCCGAGGGAGAGGTGAGTTGCCACCCCCGATACGGAAGTGAAGATCATGATGAACATGGACGTGGCGACGCAGACATGCATCGGCATGTTAACTAGATAATGCATTATGGGGACCAGAACGGCTCCGCCGCCTATGCCCAGAAAACCGGAGGAAAGACCTCCAAGGAAGCTCAAGGCGAAGCCTAGGGCTATGTTCGCCTTATATTCGAAGATGGTGCCACGGGAGTCAACGATCCTCCTATGCCAAACTATAAGCCTATTTTTTGTCGCTACAGATGGTGAAGATTCCGACCCAGCAGGTTTGGGTTTAAACATCATTTGGAGCGAAACAACGGTGAGGAAGAAGCCAAAAATTATTCCTAACAATTGGCTTGATACTATAGTGGTTAAGTAGGCGCCTAGGGATGACCCTGGAACCGTTGTGATCATCAAAATCAGCCCAACCTTGTAGTCAATTCTCCTCTGTCTTGAGTAAGCCACTGTCGACGCCATTGAAGTGAAGACGATGGTGGCAAGGCTTGTCCCCACGGCCTGTTGGGACGTTAAGTCGAACTCGGAAACTAGAGTCAAAAGGGGAACTATAAAAACGCCGCCCCCAACTCCCACCATGGCCGAGATTACTCCAACGCAAAAGGCGAAAGGCAATAAAAGAGCTAGGATGGGCCACAAAATGCCTGTCTCCTAAAGGTTTCTCAAGTATTTCACCTTTCCTTAAGTGAAGGGTCTGTATATTGTTTCCACTCCCTTCCACTCCACTCCCTTTTTGCTATTTCAGATGTAGTAAGCCCAAATCCGGTCCCAGCATCCAATATCATTCTATTATCCAAATCGATATCTTGCCAAAAATACTCTTCAAAAGACTGCGACTTATCCTCACGAGCCAAAAGTTGCCACTTCCCTATCTTCTTCAATTTGCTTACCATTTATATAAAGTATTTTTCTCGCCTTCTATCTTCTTAAATACACATTTGCTCAAAATCTTTTTGTATTTAACTACGGTCCATAGTTATGGTGATGCCTCATGTCTAAAACAACGGTGGAGGTTAAGAGAACAACCCTACAGGCTTTGGAAGAGTTAAAGGATGAATTGGGTGTCAGGAGTCTGGATGAAACCATCCAAGCCCTAATTCAACAAGTTAAAAGGATTCCGAAATCGAAGTTTGGGGCCCATCCTGAGATGAAACCCTTCACCGCGGAAGATGAGGCGCAGGCCCATGAGTTATGATTTTGTTAACAAGTTAAGGGGCTTCCTTTCATTCAAAGTTGACCCCTCCCCCCTAGTAGGGGTCTAACAGCACCCTTTTTCTCCATTATGTTTTTTCTCTTATGGCTTTTGGGTATGGGCCGTACTTTTTTGCTGTTTTGAGCATGGTGTGGAAGTTTTTGGCTGGAACGTTGGGATGTATGGTGTTCGAGGAGCCTAGGATGTAGCCTCCGCCGGGACTTCCGTCCCCTATGCATTTCCTTGTCTCGGCGACGATTTTCTCTTCGGGACCGAAGGGCAGGGTTTTGGCGCAGTCCACGTTTCCCCAAAGCACCAGGTTGGGAAAACTTTTCCTTATCTCAGCTATGTCCATGCCCGCCTGGGCGTCTATTTCACCGTAGCCGTCAACGCCTGACTCTAGGAAGAGGCCTTGGGCTATGGGCCATAGGTTTCCGTCGCTCCGAAACAGGTAGGGGAGCCCCAGCTCATGGCAGTAGGAGGTCAACTCTTTCAATCTGGGCAGGAGCAGTTTCCTGAAAAGTCTAGGCGGGTATAGGGGCCCGTGGTTGTCAGCCAGGTCTCCGCCGCCCAGGATGAAGTCTACACCGTGCCTCTTTTGGAGTCTAATCAACTCCTTTGTCCAACTGAGCTGGAGGTCCAGGTATCGCCCAATGAGGTCCGGTTTTTCCATCATGGCCTTCAACCAGGGAATTTCAGGGGATACCCCTAGGCCTCCGTATCCGGTTATGAAGCGCTCATCCCCAACCCTTTCAACCAAATAGTCCAGGGTTTCAAATATGCCCTCGTCATATTCGATGGGCTCCTCTTCCATGTGCGCGATGAGGCGCCCTATGGCTGGGAGGCCCTCCCTCCTCACGCTGGAGTCGGCCAACATAAAGGTCCTAGTTTTTGGGTCGTAACGGCGGACGCTCCAGTTCCCCGTCTCCTCATCCTCGGAATAGTAGGTGTTCTCGTCCAGTTTTTTATCCGCGCCCTTGGCGTCCACCGCGGGGGCCAGGGGCACCCGAAAAACGTCCAAGTCTAAAAACGTGTAAAGCGCCAAATTGTCTTCGCAAAGCCTCTGGACGAGGAAGTCCCTCTTTCCCTCAAAGAGCAGCTCGACGTTATCGCGCCATCCCACTCCGCCACCACCCGTGTAGACCCGTCTCCCCAGGATGTCTGAGGCCACATTGGAGGCTATCTCCTGCTCAAAAACTGGAACCCTATCCAAATCCTCAAAATGGAAAGCCGACCTAACCCTCTCCTTAGAGGTCATGCGCATACAGCCAACCCCTTCCCTTTAATCATTAAACCCTATAGTCTTCTTTAGAGACAAGGCGATTTAGGATGTAAGCTTTTCTACCCGCGGGTTTACATAACCTCGGTTAGAAAGGGCCTCTTCACCACCAACAATCCAAGATCATTTATGCTTGTTAATTAGCGCGCCCTTCAAAAAGTCAATTTTCCTCCTAAAATAGTATGCTGTTTATAAGGTTTATGGTTTTTCGAAAAGGTTTTTATCATGCGTGAGAATAATAAACTGATTTTGATGGATCATGTCTAATTTACTCGAAAGAATGTCTGGTCTAATCGAAGATATTGTTCGGCGGAAAAGTCGGGACGCGGGAGTTGTGGGGATACTTGTTTTCGGCAGCTTCGTCAGTGGCAAAGTACGGATGACGAGTGACCTCGATCTTCTCGTAGTGAGGGAAGACATCGAAGAATGGTCAAGGACAAGACGGAGAGAGAAAGGGATTCTCCTAGAGATTCACACGTGGCCCCTCAATCTCTTAGGCAAACCATTTCTCGGCGAAACAGGAGACCCATTCTCAGACGCTTTCCGCTTTGAAGCGATGAGGGCTGGAAGAATCCTTTACGATCCGAAAAGAATCCTTCAGCAATTTAAGAGATACGCACAGACTCACAAACTGCCAGCTTCGCATATTAAATCGCTTGCGGAGAGAGCACATAAGAGCTTACATTTAGCACAAAATCTTCTTGAAAGGAAAGAGTTAGAAGGCGCTGAACTCGAGATAAGAAAGGCTGCTGAGGAACTGGCAAGAGTCATATTACTTGAAAAGGATGTATTGGAGATTAACCCACCAAAAACCTACCTTCAACACCTGCGAAACGAGGTCCCAGACTTTTACAGTACATTCCGTGAAGCCCACAACCTCACGAATCGTCAAAGGAACGAGATTATAGCCGCTATTCAGAGCATCTCAAAATGGCGGGAGAGAGCAGTTGAAGAAATTCGCCGAAGGGGCAAGGAAGACTGGTTAAAAGGAGCGATTAGCGGTGCCCAAACCGAGCTATCTAACGCTCAAGACTGTTTGGAGAACGGGGACCTTGAGGCAGCCATGCTACAGACAAGATATTCAGCAATCCTCGTCACATCTTCAATCTTGAGACTTCTGCAAGGCACCTCCTCTAACGCGCCCAGCACGCGATACATAGAGCTCCTCCAGAGTAGGCATCCTTATGGAGATGTCGTGACATCCGTGATGAATTTTTCTCATGATGAACGGAAATTAAAGGAGTATATTGAGATCCTAGAGAATATTGTAGAGAGATCCAGATGAAAGGACGAACTCATGCGGATAGGGATCCTTGGGTTAATGTAAAGAGGAAGGAGTGAGATTAGATTGAGAGAAGAACCACAATAAAATGCAGAATTATCTTCTGAACCAGCCTTTTGTGCATAGTTCTTCCCAACTCATTTCCTCTAGCATGACCAGAGTTTCCTTGTAGGTGAGAAGGGGTTTGGAGAATCTGGAGGCGTCGTCCAGACCTACTCTGGGGCAGGCGGTGTTCACGAAGGCTCCTATCTGGGGGAACTCCATGAGGGCCTCGGGAGCGACCTCCCTTAAGGCGAGCAGGGTAGCCTTTCTACCGCCCTTCTCCAGCTTTTCTTTAATCCTTAGGGCGTCTCCCATTCTTTTTTGTCCCGGTTTTAGGCTGATTAAAACGCAGAAATTTTTCGCCCCCTTGGCTTCATGGATGCTGGCCCACCGCTGCTTAAGGATCCGCCTAACCTCCTCGTTTAGGGAGTAGGCCCGCTGCTCGTAGGGGTCGGCCACCACCGTCGGCTTCCCCGTGGCCAAGGCCACGCCTAAGGCATGAAACTTTCCGCCCCCAACAAAGAGGAAGGCCTCCACCTCATCTGAGACGGATTCTGCGGCGCTGTAGTCGCAACCAATCACTTGTCCAGGATACTTCGCCCATTCATTAGGCTCACCGACCACAACTTTTTTCCCCGCCTTATGGAGCAGATCCCTTACTTCGTTGAGGGCGTGGACATGCTGAACGGTGGTTACCAAGCCAATATTTCCATAATCATCAAGAAGGGGAATAGCCTCCCTCACCGCAGCCTCGACGCTAACCTTTGCCCTAGCTTCAATGTAAACTGTCGGTATTCTTCCCTCTTCCTCCATTATCCTGCTATGCCCATAGTGAACCAATAGGTCTACACCTAAGGCCTCAGCATCGGAGGTAGCTAGGTCGCAGGCACCGTAACATGGGTCTGCGGAAACTATGGCCAGGGCTTCAGTCCTTTCAACGATAGCGGCTAAACGGGGGCCCTCCACCTTTAACCCCTCAGGGAGCTGAAGAAGAACCCGCTTAGCCCCCCGCCTAACTATTTCCTCCCTTAGCCGTTCCTCCTCCAGGTTAAAGGTCTCAGCCTTCATTCAGCGTCCACCATGAGTGGAGGGCTCCATGCTAACTTATAAAGGATAAGTAAAACCTGTGGGTTTAAATCCTGCCAAAACGTTTCATATTTCGCAATGGAAAATAATTGGCGCTGTCGGAGCGAGCTTAAAATGAGGGATGGATGGGGAACTCAGCTTTGGGCTTTATCCATTTTTTTCCATGTACCTGTTCAGTTTCCTAATGAGCCTGCCCAGATCTTCCGTCATGACCTCAACCCTGTCGATTAGGTTGCTTAGGGTTTTTTCGTGCTGATTTAAAACAAAGATCAGAAGGTCCAGATAGCTGTAGCGTTCTATATTCTCGGAAGATTCCATTAGATCACACCACCATTACCTATGAGACAGGAGAATTGATGCCATCGATATATCTATGGCTTATGGTGTAATCTTGTACCCTACATTAGAGCTATCTAAAGCTTACCCTTTCCCTAAGCTTGGACGGAACCTAAAGCCGCCTTATGGGAACACCCCATAAATTTAATTACCAGTAATGGTAATTTCTTCGTCTTAGCAAATAGTAACATATGGCGAAAAGGTTCTCGTAGAAATTAAAAGCCCGTTGAGCATCGTTGGGCTACTTGCTGTGTTCTTCGCTTCCGCAGGTGCAGGGGATGTCGAGGTCTGGGTCCTCCGCCTTGCCCCTTCCCGTCAACTTCTCGATGGTGATCCGCTGCTCCACGCTGGCAACATGCTTTCGAGTCGACACCACCGCGTCTGGATTGACGGAAACGCTGTCTATTCCGCTTCTCACAAGGAATTCTGTGAACTCTGGATAGACGCTGGGCGCCTGACCACATATGCTAACAGTTTTTCCATCTCGATGGGCGAGCTGAATGAGGAGCCTAATGGCCCTTTTAACGGCTAGGTCCCGCTCATCGAAGAGGCGCGCCACCGTCTCGTTGTCCCTGTCGCACCCAAGGATAGTCATGGTCAAATCGTTGCTACCGATGCTGTAGCCGTCCACGTATTGGTTGAACTTGTCGGCTAGGAGGCAGTTGCTGGGGATCTCGGCCATGAGCCAAACCTTGAAGTCGGGGCCCCTGTGGAGTCCCTCCTCCTCAAAGATTTTATCGATTTTTTCCATCTCTTCCACCCTTCTGCAGAAGGGAACCATGACCCATAGGTTCTTGAGGCCAAATTCTTCCCGGACCTTCTTCGCCGCCCTGACTTCAAGCCTGAAGGCCTCAATGTATTTGGGGTCATAGTATCTCGACGCGCCTCGCCAACCCATGAGGGCTGAGGGCTCAATGGGCTCATATTTTTCTCCGCCCTTAAGGTCCCTATACTCGGAGGATTTAAAGTCGCTGAAGCGCATGACCACGGGTCTGGGGTAGAAAGCTGCGCAGACCTTTCGGAAGGCTTCGGCCAGTCCGTCCACAACCTTCTCAGGCCGCCCAGTTTCGATTAGGTATAGGGGGTGCTCCCCGATTTCGCTGGCCCACACAAACTCCTGCCTAAGCAGACCGACGCCGTCCGCTGGCAGCGCCGCCGTCTTCTCCGCAATTTCGGGTTCACCAAGGTTAACGTAAATTTTGGTGCCCGTGATTGGGTGGGCTTCCGTCGCAACCGCCGCGACAGGGACCGCCGCAGCCTCCTCTTTCTTGACCGCCTCTTCAAGGAGGCCCTCATAAACAACGCCGAGCTTCGCGTCAACTGTTATCATTGACCCGTCTGGAATTCCCTCCGTGGCAAGCTTTCCACGGGAGCCAGTCCCAACAATACACGGTATCCCCAACTCGCGGGACACTATCGCTGCATGGCAGGTCATCCCGCCGGAGTTGGTGACTATGGCGGCTGATTTTCTCATGGCTGGAACCCAATCCGGGGCCGTCATCTCTGTGATTAGGATTTCTCCCTTTTGGAATTCGTTGATTTTTTCTACAGTGGGGATAATGTGGGCTTTTCCCGCGGCCAGCCCGGGCGAGGCTGGGAGACCCTGGACGAGGATTTTTCTTTCTTTGGTGATGGCTGGTTTTTCTTCGACTACCACGGGTGCCTTAGCTGCCCAGACCGTTTCTGGTCGGGCTTGGAGGATGAAGAGCTTGTCTGTTCGTTCGTCGAGGGCCCATTCGATGTCCATGGGCTTTTTATAGTGCTCTTCTATGGCTATGGCGTACTTGGCTAGTTCCCTGATTTGGTCGTCTGTCAACACCTGCTTGTCCTGAAGATCCGGCGGCACGGGCTTTTCCTCCGTTCCACCCGCTGGGTTTCTCACCAGCTGAATGGTTTTCTTGGGAACGTTCTTCTTAACGATGGTGAGGTCCGACTTCTTTACATAGTACTCGTCTGGGGTAATTTTTCCCTGAACAACGAATTCACCGAGGCCGTAGCCCGTCTCTATTAGAACTATGCTTCGGTCACCGTTGGCCACATCCAAGGTGAAGATGACACCACTGGCTTTACTATAAGCCATGAGCTGGATGGCGGCGCTGAGGGCGATGGCCATGTGGTCGAAGCCCTTCTGGATCCTATAGAATATGGCCCTGTCGGTGAAGAGGCTGGCGAAACATTCCTTAACCTTTTCGACCACCTGCACTGGAGTACGGACATTTAGGTAAGTTTCCTGTTGACCCGCAAAGCTTGCGTCTGGGAGGTCCTCTGCCGTAGCCGAGCTTCGGACGGCCACGAAGGGGTCCTTTTCGCCAGCCTTTTCAGAGAGCTTCTCATAGGCAGCCACAATATCCTTTTTGAGGGATGGGGGCATTTTGGCTGTGGCTACAATTTTTCTAATCCTGGCGCCGACACTTTGGAGGGTTTTAGTATCGTTGGGGTCTTTTATCTCCTCAAGGATTTCGGCCATTTTCTGGTCAAGCCTGTTTTCCTTTATGTAGTAACGATAGGCTTTTGCCGTTGTGGCGAAGCCATAGGGGACGGGGACCCCTGTTCTCCTCGTCATCTCGCCAAGGCTGGCGCTTTTCCCCCCAACAAGGGGAACATCTTCCATTCCGATTTCGTCAAACCAGAGAACTAACTTCTCCGATGCTGGTCCTTTTCCTTCCTTAAGGGCGCACAATCCGCTAAACCTCCTTTAATCCATAACCTTTTCAATCTTTATTCGTGCTAGTGCTAGAAGAAAAGGGAGAGGGGGGTATTTAACTTTACGCTTGGGAGGGTAAACTTTCTGATCGTTTTTATGAGCTTGTGTTGGAGGCTGAGCGGAGGGCTCTACTTGTCTAAGCATAGAGAGCAATCATTTTTAGAAGGAAGTACCTCCTGTTCTAAAAACCGAAAACAGGAAAACGCGGGACAAACCTTAAAATATAAAAAGTTATCACTATTTTAAATTCATAAAATTTTTAACCCTTTTCCAACTGTTCTATATTGGGATGCGGATTGCTGTTTGGAATAGTCTCTCTTGGGATTCTTGGATGCTTCCTTTATTACTATAGACCACAAATCTTTATGAGGGAGACTAAATTCAAACGGGTTCTCCGTTGGTCAGAGTTTGGTAAACTTCTTTTCATAGGTCAATCTCTGTTCATAATTGGTTCCGCCTATATTTATTTAGTTCAGAGGGTTCTTGAAGGGGGTCTTCAGTATTTTATGGAACTTCGTGGCATGGACAATTATAGCGTATTTCTTTACCCTTTTAATTCCATTGGTGATCACCCCAGTGCTATCGCATTTATTACAGCCTCAATTTTTCTACCCTTTTTCCTTGCTTGCCTTACCCAATGGAAACTTGTAAAACCTTTGAGTGAAGAGAAAGTCCCAAGCCAAAAATGGTTTCATTTATTACGTGTGATGGGACTATCATCTGTAATTTTCCTTCAAGTCTTCTTTATCGCATTGCCTTGGCTCCAAAGATATAGACACTACGACTTCTATTACATACCTGAGATATTATTATCTAATATCTTAGGTATGACCCTTTTCTTTTCCAGTCTGATAGTAGGAACCCTTTGTGTGGCCATAGCAAAACATAAATCTAAAAAACTTGTGTGGAGCTTTCCTAATATTGGAGTTACCAAATTCAAGTTTGAAGATACTTTGCGTTGGTCTGAATACGGTATGCTATCTTTTATTTTGTCTCTTTTTTCTGCCACTCTAGTCTTGCAAAGGCTTTCAAACGGTATTATATACTTCAACTTCTATTTTCGAGATTTAATGCTCTGGACACTATTCTTTTGGACCCTTTTCCTCCTCATATTATTGACATATGAGAAACTTGTGAAACCATTAAAGAAATGGTGAAATTCCAAAGAACATCCGAAAATGGTCCCTGTTTCTAACTCCGATGGGAATTTTCGGTCTTGTTGTAGGTGTTTTCGTATTTGCCCATACGGATGAGAAGATAAAGAACCTTATGAAATCGCAATCAAGGTTTTGACTCTTGGGTTCTGGAAAAAAGTGACTAATCCGTTAGCTTTTTAAAGGGAAGGGGCTTTAAGGGATTTTCGATCCGAGATGTCTAATGCCGTGGATGATGCGATCGAGGAAATGAAGGAGTTTATTAGGGAGTATAATAAAGCCCATGAGGAGTTGAAGAAGGAGCTAAGGTTGAAACTTAAGGAACTCATGGAGAGGCTTGCCAAGAAGATAAAGGAAGAGGAGCTTGTCCAAAAGGTAGTAGATTGTAAGCAATCGATCATCAGTTTTTAGCGCGCGCCATCTCAAGGGGAGTAAACCTTTTCGATGAGTTCTTCTTCTCTTATTTTATTACCAAGCCTCTCGATCAATTCCTTAAGTTTCAGTCTTAGCTCCTTTCTCATTTCCTCGCGAGCCTTATTACACTCTTCGATAAATTCCTTCATTTCTTCGATTGCTTCGTCTACGGAATCTGACATTTCTTTATAGGGCATGGGCTTCCACCACTTCCAAACGTCCACCCACTCCATGTTTTCGGCTAAAAACCTTGATCACCTTGCATTTGGGGTTGTCGCACTCCCAGTGCTTGACAAACCTTCTGGTTCTATTTCTATAATGTGTTTTAAGTACTGGGCGTAGGGGTTGACCGCAACGTGGACACTTCCTCACCTTTGGGGTGCCCATGTTACGTGTCCTCAGCCTTCTCCCCTTCCTTGCAGATGTGGATGTCCACCACGGTTTCAGGGTCACTTAGGGCGATTTTGCGGGCTTCGTCAAGAAGGCTGTTTATCGCCTCAACGTTTGAGGTCAAGATGATGATGCTTGCCTCCCGCATTTTTGTGCTCCATTTCTGTGCAGGATTTCTTTTCTTTATCGCCTCTTCGATTTCTTTGATGATCTTTTCGATGCGCTCGGCTTCTTTCTTCTTTTCATCCCTTAGTTTAACCAGCGTCTCGTAGATGAAGGCGAGGTCTTCGTCTTCGATTTGGACTGTAACGGACATTTTCCTTCAAGAATTTAGACGGGAGGTCTGTACTTAAGGGATATGGATGGGAGACCTATATTTCGTATAAACTTTTTCATAAGGACTAGGTTACACTAAAACTGTCTTTAATTATTTGCGCCTTGGTGATAGCCTCGCTGAGGGTTTCGAGGACTTTTTCGATGTGGTGGATTTCTCCCATTAGCCTTTCGCACGCATTGTTTAGCTTCTCTTGGATGAGTTGGGCGTCTTCGAGGGGTAATTGGATTTCGTCTTGGGATTCCCCATGTATGCTTGATGGGATGCAGGCTTTATCCCTTTGGGGCTTTATGGTTTCGAGGATTCTCCCCATGCGTTTGATCCCCTCCTCCACTTTCATGCACTCCCTGAGGGTTTCCTCCCTACTTTTGAAGGGTTCTGGCTGGTATTCTTCGGCGCTCGCCAGCGCCTCCTCTATCTTCTCGTAGATTAGCATGGCGTCTTGGGGCGAAACACGAATGGTGACGGTGGTCATTTTTTCCTCATCTCATCCCAATTAAGTAGAAGATTTCCATTATTAAAATTTGCGCATGCATACCCCAAGCATAGAAAAGTTAGTGCGCGCTATAGTGGTGGTCTGGGTTCTGGGCGGGTTGGTCTGCTTCTATATCTTTCTAGGTAGAGTCTTGCCCTTTCTTTATGCTTGATGAAGTGGGGTTCGCAGAGTTGGATGACCCTCATGCCTCTGGATGACCATGCTAAGGTGCGGTATATGATTGTTGCCCTTCCCAAGTAAAGGACTCTTACGACTGATATGGATGTGTTCAGCATGTCGGCTATGTGTTCGGTTAGTTTGTAGGTGTCCGTCCCGAATCCTGTGGCTGGAACCCTGTATTCCCATCTGTAAACCCACCTGTCTATCCTCTCTACCTTATCTTCTCTTGCTCGGCGTTCTTCGAGCCATCCGTCTGTGTCCAGCGCCATAGCCATGACCTTGGCTTCTTCCTCGACTTTAGGCAGTTGGGGGACGGGGTAGTCTAGTTCAGGTATGCGGATTTTTTTCTCAATTCTTCTGGCTTCTGTGGCTCGTTGGTGTTGTTTTATCAAGGCTTGTATGGTTGGCTCTGGGACGCCTATCCGTCTCCATCTTATAATCACTTCTGGTCGAATAACCTCAACCTTCTCAATCTCTTCGTCTGTAGTGAAGACTTGGGCTTCTTGGGGGTTTGAGTAAGGTTTTCTCATGTGTTCATGTCGTTTAGTAAAGTCCGTTAGCCAGTCATCATACATCCTCATTTAGCCTCCTTTTGGTTTTCTAGCACTTCCCGCAGGTAGTCTTTACCCTCTCTGAATAGTTGTATAACGTCTTGAATGTCTTTGTTCTTCATAATTTTCCGCACGACTAGGCGATCCGCCAGCAAGCCTGTGATGATTAAGCCTACAACTGTTCCTGCAACCCACAGAAAGAATATTGCGAGCAACTCTTCAAGGGTCATGTTGCGATCCTCTCCTCCTTTATGGCTGGTATGGGTATCCCGTCAAACGTGCTCCTGACCTTAACCCTCTCGTAAACAACCCTTTCCTCAACACGCATCCCTTTGCTGAAGGGCACGTTGATCTTGTGGCCACAACCCCTACAGGTCACACGCTTCCAGCGGGGATTCTTCACTGTCACCCTAAGGTCGCAGTATGGACACTCAACAGTCCGCACCTGAACCAGCCTTTCAACCACCCTCTCTAGGCTACTCATCCTTCAACCCACCTTTTAACCCGCCCAACTCGAATAGGGTTGGGCAATGAGAAAAAGGAGGAATTTAAGAGCGTGCTATGGTATCAACCTTGTTTCTTGCCTTCTGAACTCGCTAATGAGAACACTATTAACATCAGACCTGCGATGAAAGCCACGCTTCCTAGAATGGTAACCATTACTGCGAAGTGGGGGTAGCCGCCCATCCTCAGCACATACAGGATTTTTATGTAACACGCTAGTGGTACACCGATGACACAAAGGATTACTCCTAGAACCAGCCTTGCTTTCTGCTTCGGCTCCATGTACGTCTCCTTACACATTAATGTCACCTTACACATTTAAATGTGTGTTTCTCCTTACACATTTGAGTCATATATTTTGAGGTATGCATTGTCTCCAAATCCTTGCCATTGTGAACCTATCGCCTCAGATGTCAAACTTACTGCCTTCAGCCTGACTCCCTCAATGTAGTAACCATATGGGGCTCTTGTTAACAGAGGGTTGAGTGGGGGAAGACCCAACCTAATTCTGTCTTCATTGGTGTTAAAGTGCTCAATGAACTCCTTTATTGCTTCTCCTATGTCTAGCACTCTACTTGTCCATATATCATCATGCCAATGTCGGTGAGAGGTGATGATATAATGAAGGTCGTAGTCATGTGACGTAAAATCACTGATGAATGTATAACGCTTATCTCTGTAATAATCTACTGGAGTCCATCCATCTGCTGTCATCTCGTATCTGAATAGAAACTCAATCACGAGCATGTCTTCACCTTCCCACGGATCAGGCTCGTCATAGTTCTTCCAGAAGTATTGCCCTGTGTTGTAGTTGTAGCAATAGAGTTCAAAGTATAAATTGACCCCCACGCTGACACAAGCACTAGGTGCCTTAGTAGGTGGTGGTTGTTTATAAAATGCTAACGTCCATTTGTTTGTATTACTTTGATATTGCAAAGCACTGCCACCATAAACCTTGAATGAGGGATTAGAACACTGATGCCAATACCAATAGTATGTGGGCTCATAGTTTAATGCAACTTTCCAGTACGCCCCACTGCCATGTGGTCGCCTCCCCACACCAGCAACAGCATCTCCCCAATCTTCTGCATCATCTTCAACTATCTTGAAGCACCATTTACCTTGGTCTATTACACTATAACTGTCGTAATCCCAATGATTAGCTAGGAAACATAGCCATTTACTTGTGTCATCTACTGTCGGATTGGGAACGCATTGTCTTATGGGAGAAGGCGTAACGTATTGTGTGTCACCATAAACATAGAAGTTATCGAAATGAATCTTTGCTCCACTAACATGTACAGCCACCGTTCCAAACTTGCGTTTGTAATTCACTTCAGTGGAAAAGATGTACCACTTTAATAGGGTGCCTCCTTGTGCTAACTGCATTTGTATAGTGTAGTCAAGGTCTCCATCATCGTCGTCTACCATAACAGTTAATTTGTACCACACGTTAGTTTGTAGGCTGTTTAGACCACTGTAGATTTGATATTGTTGAAAGTTTTTCCAAACGTCATTATCGTATTCATATAGCTCGAAATACCAAGCATTAGATTGCCTCCTGTAAACTATCCTGCAAAGAAGGTATCCTCTGTAGCCATTTTGGTGTAAAACGTGAACACCCGCCTCTGGGTTCTGTATTGTACCATAGCTATAGCACCATTCAGTCCACTTGAAATCTACTCGAACCAGTTGTGTCCTTCCAAACCATACCCTCTCGTCATACGCTAGCCATCTATGGCTTCCATCTCCTAGCCACTCTTCGTGTTTCAAAACACCGTCCGCAACTGTCCAAGCATTCGATTGAGTTGTCCTATCATGCCAATTATAGCGGTCTGAGGCTTCGTTGAAGTCCTCATACATCAATTGCGTGACTGTAGCACTGACCTTTGGTGTGCTCGACGAAGAGATCACTAGAGCTATCAAAAGCAACGCCACTATAACACTGTGAGTAAACTTCATTCATTTTCATTCTCCTCCACTTACAACCAGCGTCTTTGTACTACCCAGTTGAACAACCACAACCCAGCCATAAGGCGTTTCGTGAGTCCAAACGACCCTAACGTTCTCTCTAGTCTTAAAGAGACGTTTACCCTCACTCCTCGCTATCTTGATCACGTCTCCTAAGTCCTTAGAGGACTTTATCGGTATCAGCAACGCCTTCAGCATGGCTGTTCAACTCATCCCCCACACCGTCTTGCGGTGCGGGTTTGGATGGCTGTTATCACGGTGTTATCTTACACCCCCGCTTGCGAATTTTTACACCCCCTCTCTATAGCGATAATGAACCCAGCCACTCAAAACGCCATCTGTCGCCCCTTGAGTGCAGTTGAGTGTCACGTAGGCTGGGCAAGGCATTCGCCATGTTTCAGGTTGGAATGTTAGCCATCCCGCTCCAGAGATGGGTGTGCCCAAAGACCACCAAGTTCTGCCTTGGTCGAAACTTATGAGAAACTCGTACGAGGCAGATTGTGTATTATAGACGGTGAAGGTCAAGGCGTTAGTTGGTATGTATAAATTCAATCCATAGGCGGTTGTGTTGGCGGGCACAGACAGGTTTCTCCACAAGGGCACCGTCATGTTTCCTTCCTTGAAAAATCTGAAGGTTTCACACGTGTGATACCATTTGTCACGCCAAGGGTATCCGCCAGCATGAACTCCCCAAGCAACAACGCCGTCTAACATGTTGTAAGCCAGCATGGCGTTGTCTCTGAAGGCAACTTCATCGTAGGTTGGTTTCGCAGGGTCTGCAAAGTCTACATCGCAGAAGGCAAATCTCCCATAAGTTCTTGCGCGGTCTCTTAAAATGTTTATTTTGGCTTTATTGCTGGGTTGCGCTACGGTTCCAGCCTCAAAATCTCGGAAGACTCCGACACCAAAGTAGTCGCATCTCGCCTTCTCTCCTAGCGCTGGGTAGTGACCAAAAACCACATCCAATTGCTGGTATTCCGCTTCAACTAAGCCCATCAGAACGTCCGATTTTATTTTACGCGCCTCATCAGCGATTTCATTAAACTGTTCGCATGTCATTCCGAACTGTCCATATTGCTCTTGAACAGTGATGGCGTCAACGTCAGCCTCAGCAAGCCTTTTGGCTGTGGTTACTCTGTCTTCTTGCCCTTCGCACCACACTTCTCCAATAACAAACCTTCCATGCTTCCTAACCATAGCCACAAGTTTTTTAATGTCCTCAAGCGGTCGCGGGTGATAGGGCGCTTGCCAGTACTCATAACCCATTATCTGAACCGTGTTGAATGGAAGCCTTGATAGTTTCCATTCAAAGGGTGTGTCGTAATGCCTAACCGCTGTAATTTTGTAGATTTCTGGTTCCTTCTGAAGTAGAACTCTTGGGTCAAGGAATATTTTGCTCATGCTCACCGCCTCGCATAGAGCAAAACCAAGATCATGGCCAGAAGGATTGCTCCAACTACTCCGAAGATCACTATTATATTCGTTATGGGCGTAGTGTCCTCGTATCCTACTTCTACAGCCATTTCCTACTCACCCCCTTTCCTGCCACTCTTAAAAGAGTGACTTTGAACGCTGAAGGAGTCTAGCTCATCAGCGCATAACATGCGCCCAGCCATGTCGAGCACGGCATCCAGCGCACCACTACTTATCCTAAGCGTGGTGTTACTTCCTTTATGAAGAAGCCTGACGGTGAAAACCCGTTTCATGGTACACTCCTCCCGATTCCGTAGAAGATGAGGGCTAGGGCGATGGTTTTACCCGTTTCTAAGTCACCCTTCAGGATCAGGACTATGGCTAAGATGAAGCCGAAGGTTAGGGCTAATAACTCCCTCGGATCGACCTTAGTCTCATAAATCTTCAGCGCTTCCTTTTCGCCCATTATCGCAGATAAGAGCCTGAGGGTTTTAGGGCGGTCTATGAGCCTCAACTTCTTTAGCCTCTTCATGGCTATCTCCTCCTCGTTAAGAGCACGATCAACACCACCACGAACAAGACCGCCACTATCACTAGGGCTATATGCGACCAGTCCGCCTTAAGCCACTCCACCAACGCCGTGACCTCAGCGTTCGGGTTCTGGTCTTTCTTCTCCTCCTTTTCAGCCATTTTATCACCCCTTCTTCTTTAAACGTGGCATTACAAAGACCAAGATTATGACAACGATAACCGCACCTACAACGAAAATCCAGATGTACGAGGTCGCTGGGACTCCCTCAACACGGGAAAGTGACACCAGAGCCAGAGCCACCGCTAACACAATTATGGCGAGAGCCAAAAGTGCGACCACAACAGCCCCAGCGGAAATTGGGGATGCTGTAACCTGCTTCCACTGAACAGTTACAGCGCGCCCGCTTACATAAACATAGGTTGTCTCCGACCCTGCGACCTTATCCCTGAGCTTGCACAACTCCGTGATCAGAGGGGCTTCAAGGGCGTCTGGAATATCTATGGGGGTTGAGAAATCCGCCTGATACACCTTCCCAGCCGTCAACTCATCTTCACTCTTTACTGGAATGGATAAGCCCACTATTTTGGTTCCCCACTCAGCCACCTCTCGTTACCCCCCAAATGATAATTAAAACCACGAAAACGGCTAAACCCAATAATGCTAGAATTTGCCAAGTTGAGACGGCTGGTAAAGCCCCCGCCTCCTCCTTCTCCGTTACCCTTTCTATTCCTGTTGAGGGCGCTTCCCCAGTGTAGTCTATGTCGATCCAAGCGTCAAATATTTGGTCAAGTTTATCAGTAATCATAGGGGCGGTTTTGCGAAGGCAAATGCGTGCACTGTTGTCGCCACTTACCAAGTATAGTTTTCCGTCCCCTTCCACAACCTTGTTGACATGCACGGGTTTATCCCAAATTGTGTACCCATTTAGCTCAAAAACATTAGCTTCGCCCCCGACTTCCACACAGGGCTTCGATTCAAAGACTATTCCAAATATTGTTGTAGCCCAATGCTTTGAGGTTCTTAGGCGACACATGACAGAGTTTATCGTTGTGCCCGCTGGAATTACCACAGAAAACCAGACCATCATTGTCCACCTATACCCCTCGAAGTGATCAACGGTGAGGTGGTAGTCCTTAAACAACTGCTGAGTAACAATTGGCATTATTTGGTCACCCCTAAGCAAACTACACCGTTTACCTTACCTTCGCTGATCAGGTGCTCCGACTTGGTGCAGGCAACCCACTGGTCGCCGAACATCTTGTAGTATTCTTCAATATCCTTTTTGTAGCCAGCCAAGAGGCGGTTAACGGTGTAAACGTTATACACCCTCAACCAGTAGAAGTCTCCCCATCCGTAGGGAAGGGTTACAATCATCTTCCTAGAGACCCTAGCCATCTCGTCTAGGGCTTTTCTATCCCCGCCCTGATCAGGGGTGTATCCTTTCCAGCGTTCAAAACCATAACAGATTAGACCTACATGCTCTAGGGTTGAAACCGCTACGGCTAGGTCAAAACAGTCAGATTTGAACGGCAAGAACCTAGCATCGCACCTAACAAAATTCACCTCTGCACCAACAGGTTTCCTAATGTCTGTTCCGACAACGAAGAAGCCCCGTTCAGACAAAAACTTGGTTAGAGGGCTTTCCAAACAGCCAACATCTAGTATGCTGTGTACTTCCTCTGATAGGCGCGCTAAGACAAACGGGTATTCAACCACCCGCTCGTCCGTACGTCCCTCAATTAACTCGCTTGCCATATCTGTTCGCAACCCTCCAAGATTTGATCGGCAACCTTATCCCAAGTTTGTTCCACGAAAGGCTTTCTCTGTCTCTCTGCCCTCTTCTTGCAGTATTCCAGATTGTCCATGACGAACTCCAGCAACTCTACGGTGTGGTCAACGCTGGCGTTGACCCCAAAACCTATGTGCCCAGTGAATGCCAGCGGAAATATTTTGGAGGCGGATTCGGGGGTGATGAGGTAAGCGTTATGGATGTTGGCGTAGTCGAGAACCGCGCCCCAGCCAGTAACAACCACAGGTAGGCCCCTTGCTAGTGCCTCGAAAACGTTTAGCTCGAAGGCCCCGCCTCGGTACGGGTGTAAGAGGATGTCGCAACTGTCATAGAGGTAGATCAGTTCCTTTTCTGGAAGCCAAGGACTAACCATCGCGGTGGGAATACCTGAAAAGTGTTTGGCGACATCGTAAAGGAGAAGCGGGTGGATTTTAACCACTAACAGGAAGTCCCTGCCCTTCGCCCTGAGCCTCCTTAGAGCCTCGCGTACAATGTCTCCGCCTTTTCTTGTGTCAACACTGTGTAAGCCGAAGAACAGGATTTTAATCCGTTCGTCTCTCCTAATCTCCTCTAGGGTCGGGTCGTCCGTTTCGATCTCATGCTTGGGCAACTCAAATAACGGGTCAACCCCGTGGGGAACCTGCCAAATTTTGTTCATAACCCCACTGCGCTTGTAGGTCTCCATGCAGAAGGAGGATGGTAGGAAAATGCCGTCTAAACGTGAGTCATTGGCGTATTCTACCAAATCCTTCGATACTCTTGTGGTGTCGGCGACTTCAAAGCAGGCGATGTAGCGGTGGCTTTTCTCAAGCCAAGCCAAGGCTTCGGGTTTTGTGAAAAACATGGGATGAACTAGAGCAAAGTCGTTCGTCTTCTCTGGCTTGTGCAGGAAGGAAACTAGGTACTCGTGAATTTCTCTGGTGCGTACCGTGTAGCCTTTGGCTTTTAAGGCGTTGATCTGTTTAAATCCGACCCTGTTGAAGGCTCCCAAGTATGCGTCATAGTAGTATGTGAAGGAGAGTTCGCCTTTCTCCTCAAATTCTTCTACGACATACCCGTGCTTGTAGGGGTTGGCTATCTCCTCGTGGGTGAACCTTATGTTTTGCATCACCTTGTTGGCTGTGACGATACTGCCCGTTACCCCACCAGCCAGCGCACCGATGCCAGCAAAGAACATTTCCTTGAGAACCATGTTATGTCACCCTTTCTGGTATGGCAGGAAGTGCGACATCGTGTCTTCGCGCTATTTCACCCAAAACCTCGATCTGCCTTGAGGTTAGGTAGCCCCTCCTGCTCAGGTAATTGTTGTAATCGTTTACTAGCCTGTACTCGCTTGGGGTCAACGGTTTTCCGGAAAGTTCTATAAGACTACTGCGCCACGCTAACACATCCAGAGGATATAACTCTAAGACCCAACGGGAAGGGTTAGAGGAGGATTCAACTTCAACTTTGCTCAGTATTTTTGCGGTGGCTGGTATTGGATACCTCGCCTCTTCCTTCGCCTTCTCTATGGCTTGTTTGTCGCTTAGCGCCGTTAGTGTGATTGTTGTTGGTTCGCCGTAGGCTGGTGAAACCTCCACTATGTATTCGTGGGGGCTTGATCTACGGGGGGATGATCGCCCTATGCGTGGAATCACAAGCACACCCACGGCTTCCTCCACCTCTGAAAGTCTGGTTTCCAAGTCCCTCAAGTAGATGGACTGTTCAGCCAGTCTCGCCTGCACCTCTGCAAGTTTACGCCTGACTTCCTCAGCCATTCACTCCGCCCCAATTTTCTCGTTGAGCATGTCGAAGAGCTTGCCGAGGGTCTTACCCATCTTGCCCTTCAGTTCAGGATCAATCTCATCAAAGAGACCCCACAGTTCATCTAACCTGTCAAGGATTGACTCCTCTGACTGGGGGTTTTGTTGCCCGCGCGCTACTGGGGGCGTGTACTGAACCGCGTAGCCCTGCGTGATGATCTCTTCACATTTTAGGATGTCCTTCTGTACCTTCTCTAGGGCTGGATCATAGATGACCTGTTCGATGGCTTGTTCACTCGCCTTTTCCGCGATTTCTTTAAACTTCTTCTCAAGCCTGCCTTCCATGTTGGCTAAGATATATTGACAGTCAACAACAGTAAGGGGTTGCTCCATAAACTCCTTCACTTTAGGGTTGATCTGAGGAACTGGTGGTGATGGTGGACGCAGGGGTGGCGTTGGGATACCGCTAAACTTTCGCTTCTCTTCCTCAGTCACTTTAAAACCTCCTTCACCTTTTCCTTTGCTTCCTTCTCTATCAAGTAGGAGAGGGATGTTCCACCCTCAAATGACTCAATAATACCCTCAGGTGCCATCTTTCGCACCGCGAGCAGAAATTGAAGGCTGAGCTTCGGCTCTTCACCCTGCTCTGGCGCTGGTTGTGGCTGTTCCTGCGCTGGATTATGCCCAAGCATGATCATAAGGTCGTCCTTGTCGCTGTATGAAACAAGTTGCACGTAGTCCAAGGAACTGGCAAACTGCTTGAACTCTGGCTTAGTCAAGAACGACCAGAGCAGTTTAAACACTTGTTTGATCATGGTATGTCATACCCCAAGTTTACTTTGAATCCGAGATTTCTGAACTTCAACACGTTGTAGTGGTAGTGACGTATGAGCAGGTGCCGTAGGTCTATTAGGTCGAGGAAGATGTTTGCCTGATCGGGGACGAAGCCACACTCGTTAATGAGGAAAGGCGTCAACACCGCCTTCCTGACTGAGATGCCCTTAACCCTTCTAGTCCCACTATACATGTACGGGTAAGGGTAGTGCAGACGTAACTTGTTGAAGCATGTACCGCAGTTCTGGTTATCACACGTTTTATAGTCCCAAACAAGATAAGTTTCAGGTCGGTGTTTACGGTCATACATGATCTTGGCAGAGTCACAGAACCTCGCAAGCTCCTCGTGCACGATTTTGACAAGCTCTAAATCCGCATCTAACGAGGCGTAAACCACCTCTGTAACCGTGATCGGCTCACTAAGGCGCATGGCTGTGCGGTTGGCGCCTTCAACAAGAATCCGTGCTATGTAGGGATGCCACTCTATCTCCCTTAAGTCCTTCAGCCACCTTAACTTCCCAGTTCGCTCCTGCTTAACTACCATCACACAACCCACTCCTCTTCACGCCTCTCTTCGACTCGCTTTTTCTCGGATCGGGAGCCTGAAAACAGCCTATAAAGGAAACTTAGGGCAGACAAGGTGCCAAAAATTAGGGTCGCCCAGAACCACAGGTCAAGGTTGGGATCATCTAGTTTCTCAAGCTCCTCTAACGTCTCAGGGTCTACTTCACGCCTGTGCTTGTTAATGAGGTCTTCGATCTGTTTCTCGGTTAAGCCAAATTCTCTAAGTATCTGTCTCTCCTTTTCCCACCAATTCTCGCTCATTTCCCTTCCTTCACTCAAGCCTTACCTGCCCCCCTTCTTACCCTCTGTATCCTGCCACACTTGGGACAGACAAAAACTAGGATGTCTTGTTCCAGACTCGCCCCTACAAAGTCGTTCTCCGTTAAGGGGTGTCCGCAACCGCGACAGGTTAAGACCCTACCTGCCTCTTTCCCCCCAGTTTTCAAAAATAAGTGAAGTAATTTAGTGGGGAGGGGCAGATCATCAGCCACTATATGACTGAGGTAGCCCAGCGCCACGCTTCTGTCCACCCTAGCCAGCAGAACGGCGATGACGGGGTTGTGCAGGGTCTCCCGATGCTTTAGGGGTGGATAAACGTCCACGTCTGGCAACATGGAACCCATGCTGGCAAGTTCAGGATCAACCCTGAACAGGCGTGCTAGTCGCCTTGCGATGTCGCTGTGTTCCTTTTTGCTGGGCAACAACGCGCCCCCCACAAACCCAACCCGCATGCGCGGGTTTCATAGGCTTTTCACCTATGGTTAGCCGACTTGCACGGCTCATCAGGGGCTTAAGCCTTCCTTCACAGTTTGGGGCATCAAGCCACGAGGGCGACGCCCTCGCGGGAGAAACGGGCGAACAACCGCGGTGACTGCGCATGAAAACGCACGGTCATGGCGCCACTTACCCGCTTCTCGTTTCCCCCTCAGGAAGGCGACACTACTTCTTGCTTGGGCTAGAGCCACCGACAGCCTTGCGTACGGCTTCGATGCTCCAGTCCACGCCTGCCTCAACGTTCTCGAAGGCAACGCCGAAGGCGATCATTCGGCTCCACTTGCCACGCAGTAACAGCAAAGCCAGCAGGGAGCCAGCCCCACTGATACTGCGCGCGATGAGTTGGCTGTAGTCCTTGATGACGGGAATCTTCGTGGCTTCTCCCAGCGCCTTAAACCCGTAGTCTAAGCCGAAGACGATGCCGTGCTTGTTCAGGCGATGACCCACCGTTATGCCCGTGAAAAGCTCCGCATCCCGCCTCAGAATCTCCGCTGGCAGAACCTCAGGACTGTGCGCCCCAGTTACCTCCCTAAGTCTCCTATCCGCGACAGTTTCCATCTCTCATCAGCCTCCCTACACAATCAACTCTGGCGAAAAGCCCATCGCAGGCTTCGGACTCCTCTCCACAATCGGAATCGTTATGGCAGATGCGAAGTCCTCAGCCTCCCTAGTGATCACCTGATTGAACAACGGGAAGCCCTCCCTGTACCTGCGCAGGTACTCCTTCACGGCTACCTGCCTCTGCTCCGCCGTCAACTTAGGCGAAACCTTCAGATAATCCACGTAGGGCGTAATTATCTCCATGTGGTACTGCCATCTCGGCAAACCCCTAAGCCTAAACTCCCGCTCCCAACGATTCTTCCCAAGAACCTCTGGACGCGCCTCAGCGCTCTCACCCATCAGAACAGCCCGCTCAGCGATGTTCGTGCCCCTCCGAATCCTCTTCCTACCTCTCCCCATTCAAATCCCTCTTGCACGAGAAATTTGGGGAAACTTCCTTTAGAGCTTATCCCCCCTTACTCACAAGATTAAAACACATACCCTAACAAGATTAAAATGTACATCCTAATAACATCCAAAAGAAGCCCAAAACAAGCCCCATTACAGCCAAACATACAAGCTAAAAACCACCAAGAAAACTTGGTAGCAAAAACCAAACCCCCCACTAGCACCCTAAACCAGATTAACACGCCTCACCAAAATTCTACAAGTTACTGGTAATTTGGCCTCTCCTCGTTTTAGGGCTTCCCTGGCGACTTCGAGGCCTTCTTCATTTACGTCCACTGCTATGATGGATTGATCTGATTTCACCCGTGCAGCAGTTCCTATGGCTTTACCGAAGGCGCCCCGCATCCCGTCCTGCAACCTGTCTGCGTGGGCGCCAAAAATCATCTTGTTCTCCCGAAGAACATGATGGGGATAGGGCAAAACTCTCAGGCGAAAACTTTGCCCCAATTTTTCGGAAAGAACCCGGTTTACTGCTATCCGAGCGGCTTCTAAGGCATTATGCCGAACCTGGACCTCTTTATCCGCAATTAAAGAAACCTGATACTTAAAATTGCCTGAGGGGTCGCCCATGGTGAATTTACTTATTTTGGGAGGAGGAGACCCCCGAATAAACTTTTTTCTCGTGTAAGGCTGCCCCTTCATTCTTCTATAGTTACGGGCCTTCATAATCCCCTCCCCCTCAGCATACAAAATACGGTAATATTTAAAGTTTTGTAACCATTTTCCTCCAACAGGCCCTTACCGATGGGTTCAATAGCACTTAAAATGAGGGATGCGCGGAGACGGTTTTCAAAGGCTTAGGTTTTTATGGACGCTTATACAAGTGAATAGTTCG